>X355_Hoffmanns_Two_toed_Sloth__coassemble_2144_pt1 | contig 17391 bp, 12 predicted proteins | sample X355_Hoffmanns_Two_toed_Sloth__metabat2_low_PE_021 | metagenome-assembled genome bin X355_Hoffmanns_Two_toed_Sloth | reverse complement strand
GATCTATATCGGGGGCTCCAAAACCGGCAACCTTAAATATTATCAGATGTGCAGAGGAAACACACAGTGGCTACTATACGGGAATATTCGGTTATTATGACGGTAAAGAACTCGATACGGCAGTAATGATACGTTTCATAGAAAGGGAAGATAATCGATACTATTTCCGGAGCGGTGGAGGTATAACAGCCTATAGCGATTGTGAGAGCGAATACAAAGAAGTATTAAGTAAAATCTATTTACCTATAATATGAAGCAACCTGTTTTTACCGAAGCACTAAAAATACTGGACGGTAAGTTTTGTAACCTGCCTTTTCATCAGGAACGTATTTTTCGCACATCAAAGACCTTTTTTGAAAAGCCTGCCCGGATCGACTTATCAGAAAGCAATATTCCCCTTGAATACAGGAACGGAATAGTAAAATGCCGTATAATATATTCCGGCCATGTAATAGGTATTGAATATCAACACTACAAGTTCAGAACAATCCGGAAACTTAAATTGGTTGTTGATGATGCCATAGACTATTCCTTTAAGTATGCGGACAGGCATGATATAGATAACCTTCTCTCCCGAAAACACGAATGTGATGATATACTGATTGTAAAGAATGGCTGCATAACCGACACATCATTCAGTAATGTCGTATTCAGAAATGAATCGGGCTTATATACTCCCGCTTCTTATCTACTGGCAGGGACCAAGCGCCGGTTATTGCTTGAACAGGGCATAATACAAGAGAAAGAAATCAAAGCAGAGGATATAAAGGAGTATTCAAGACTATATATAATCAATACGATGATAGACCTTGAAGATAATGTAAGTCTCGATACTTCTGACCTGATATAGAGTCTATTTCAATAAATTACTTTTTACAATAGTCTCTACTCTGGTTTTGGTCGAATCAGTCGAAATAGCAGTAACATCTCCCGTGCAGTTAGTGAAGTACACATAGTTGCCCCGATCATAAAAACGGTATACTTTACAACCTTCATGTTCGAAAAGGTACTCTACCTTATAAGTCTGATTATTATCGGAGGCTCTGCTGGCAACAGGCCGCTGTGAATAACACGAAGATAAATTTATGATCGCTATGCCGGTTAAAAATAAGGTAAAGAGTGTTTTCATATCTGTATTCTTAAATCAGTTAGACCCCTGTTCCTACTCATTACTCATCGTCTTTTCTCTTCGAATCGTACTTCTTTCCTGCAAAAATATCATATCTGCGGAACTCACATTGCAATGAACCGTTAACAAGCTGTATCTTCTTAGATGGTTTAAGTCCTATCTTATCGAAGCATTCTTTTTTATAACTGAGTACCCATGCCGAATATCCCATAAATACATGTTTGAGACGCTCCCCTATCATTTCATACAAACCACTCAGGTCTTCCGGTTTTATACGCTCTCCATAGGGTGGATTCGTAACCAATATTCCTTTTTCGGCAGGCGCCTGTGTGTATTTCTCAAATGACTTCACTTCAAGATTGATATGACGTTCCAATCCCGCGCTTTTGATATTCTTTGCAGCTATATCGATAGCTTCCGGAGAAATGTCCGAACCATATATCTTGTGATTAAATTCACGTTCTCCGCTATCATCGTTGTATATGGTCTCAAAAAGGTCTGCATTGAAATTCTTCCACTTTTCGAAGGCAAAATTCTGCCGATATATACCCGGAGGTACATTCATTGCTATCATGGCGGCTTCGATAAGCAAGGTCCCGGAACCGCACATCGGGTCCACAAAGTCGGATTCGCCCCGCCATCCTGTTTTAAGTATCATTCCCGCTGCGAGTACTTCATTCAAAGGAGCTTCCGTCTGGGCTACACGGTACCCTCTTTTATGCAATGATTCGCCCGAACTGTCAAACGACAAAGTACATTTGTCATGCGCGACGTGAAAATTGATAAGCAGGTCGGGATTTTTTGTATCCACAGACGGCCGTTTACCTGTTTTTTGCATAAAGTAGTCTGCAATGGCATCCTTTACACGATAGGCAACAAATTTAGAATGGGTGAAATAGTCGGAAAAAGTGATGGCGTCGATGGCGAAGGTGCTGTCTTCTGTCAGATGCTCATACCAGTTCATAGCCTTTACCCTCTTATATATTTCATCCGTATTCTTGGCTTTGAACTCAAATACGGGACGAAGTACACGTAAGGCTGTCCGGCAGTGTATATTTGCTTTATAGAGCATTGCCAGATCTCCTTCGAAGGAAACCATGCGTTTACCTATCTCCAGATTGTTTGCGCCAAGTCCGGTAAGCTCTTCCGCCAGAACATCTTCAAGACCGGCCATCGTTTTGGCTATCATTGTAAACTCTTTCTTTATCATAGTTTGCTCGCCAATTTACAGTTTTATCTTCTTTGACTTCCCTTTCGATTCGTTGTGGAAAGCGTCTACTGCCGTAACTACATATTTGTATTCCTTTTTTCCTCCTTCGTAAGGCAATACAAGGCTGTTGTCCCGTGTTATGGCGACAATATACTGAGGGTTGTCCAGATTCTCTTTTTCTCCTTTTGCAAAACGATAAACCACATAGTATTGGGCTGTTTCCGGATCGTATTTGTCCGAATTACTTTTCCAGTTCAATGTATGAGAAGTTGCTGTATAGGATTCCTCCACCTTGTTCACCTTCTTTGGGTTTTTGTTGTGCATATGCTTATATGCCGGAATAAGGGCAGGGTATTTGTGATAATTATTTTTCAATTGGGTAGCAATGCCCTTGTAGTTATCCAATAATTCGTAAGCAGGCCAGAAGCAGTTGCCATGTACAGTTGTAAAACTACGCGAAAGCACCATCTTTTCATTCAATTGGTTATCTCCCGAAGGCTGTGTATTAGCATCCATTGTACGTTTTACATCCTGACCGATATAAAGGTGCTGGTTGTAGTTGTTAAATGCCCACCATTTAATAAGGGTTTTATAATCGGCAGCTTTGTGACCTATCTCCCAATATACCTGAGGCATATTATAATCTATCCAGCCATTTTTTACCCATAGCTTTACATCGGCGTACAGGTCATCGTAGTTTTGCAGGCCATTAGTATCGCTTCCTGAACCGTCAGGGGTACTTTTCTTATTGCGGTAAATACCAAACGGGCTGATTCCGAACCTTACCCATGGTTTTGAAGTCATCAGGGTATGTTTTATCTCCTGTATCAGCAAATTCACATTGTTGCGCCGCCAGTCGGCCAGTTGATTCTGGGAGAATCCCTGTTGTTTTGCATATGTATTAAAACTGTTATCGTCAGGGAATCCTTCTCCGGCAATAGGGTAAGGATAGAAGTAATCATCCATATGTATGGCATCCACTTCGTAGCGCATTACAATATCCTTTACCACATCGCAGATAAATTTGCGGTTGGCGGGAATACCCGGATCGAAATAAATTTTACCGCCATATTTTACAAACCGTTCAGGGTATTTATGATATATATGGCTTTTTGCGAACATATCGTTTTCACCGGCCGATACGCGGTAAGGATTGAGCCATGCATGTAACTCCATATTCCGTTTGTGGCATTCTTCAACAAGGAAAGCTAAAGGATCGAATCCACCTTCAGGTGCTATTCCTTGCGTTCCGGTAAGGAAAGCGCTCCAGGGTTCCAGTTCCGATTTATAGAATGCATCAGCATAAGGACGTGCCTGAAAGATAACGGCATTGATTCCCTCGGCATGAAGTTCATCCAGCGTTTTTATGAAATATGTTTTCAACTGTGATACTGTCATTGTCCTGTATCTTGTTTGCCAGGCAGTACTTAACCATGCACCTCTAAATTCCCTTTTGGGATGGGCTATATCAGTAAATGAGACGCGTTGTTGCTGGGTTTTACAGGAGGACAGTACAGATAGAACAGCAACTATCAGGAACAGATGGAGGACTTTATTTTTATTCATGGAGTCTGTTTAAAATATGTATTTATTTTTTATAGTGTAAATAAACTTTCACCGGATAATGGTCTGATGGTAAACGGGTTTCGGCTTCCATGGAAAATACTTCTTTCGGAAAATCTCCTACATGCAGCTCTTTGCTATTTTCTACCGGAACGCGGTATGTATCAGTCAGTACGCCATAACGGTCAACTTCAAATCTGCCGCTTACAAATATATGGTCGATACGGCTGTTAGTCATCAGGTTGGGTTTGAATGCGTTGAATGTACCATTGAGTGCATAGCGAACTCCGGCTATCTCATACGAATCGAACAGGATATTCGAATTTGCCAATAGCTTATAGCTTTCGTGGGTCTGATCCACATTGAAGTCGCCAGTCAGGATTACAGCATCTTTGCCACACATTTCCTCTATCTTTTTCAGTACCAGCCGGGCGCTTTGTCTGCGGGCTTCTACGCCTACATGATCCATATGCAGATTGAAAAACCATATTTTTTTCTTCTTCTTCCTATCTTTAAATTGGGCCCATGTACAAATACGTGGCAGGGCTGCATCCCAGCCTTTATTCGGATAGTCGGTTTGCTCTGCCATCCAGAAATGCCCTGATTTCAATAATTCAAACCTGCCTTTTTTGTAAAATATGGGAGCATATTCTCCTGCGGTTTTTCCATCATCACGGCCTACCCCTACATATCCGTACTGAGGTAATTCGCGCTGTAAATCTTCCAGCTGATTGTGAAGTACTTCCTGCGTGCCCAGGATATCAAAATCGTTAAATGAAATCAGCTTTGTGATTACAGGATAACGGCGTTCCCATCCATTGCCTTTCTCCGCATCGCCCTGATTGTTGTAACGGATGTTATAACTGCCCACTACTAAATCCTGCGAATAAATAAAACTCACACATAGGAATACAAAAACCGATAAGGAAATAATCTTTTTCATAAGGAAAAATATATCAGAAGTAATAATCGTTAATATATAATCACAAAAGTAGGAATAATAACTAAGATGTCTTTTATATAAAGTAAAGTAAACGCATGATTATATAAAATTTGACATGAAATTAGCTTTTAACTGATGGGCATAAACAAATACAGATATCAAAGGATAAACGATAAATACTCGTCTATCACAAAGTTAGAGGTTATCTCCTTAGCTGCTTCGTCCGGCGCTATCATCAGGGAAGTGGAAAGAACTTCTGCGTCAATAGCATTTATCGCCTTAACGGATACAATCTTCCGTACTTCGCTATAAGTTCCCGTATGAGGGTCTAAAATATGCTTCGTATGGCTGGGCATATTTCCGGAAGTGGATAGTGTATTATCTTTTAGTTCCACTATACCCAGTGTATTCTGAGGGTTATAAGGATCTTCTATTCCAATAGACCAATTATCCCCGAAGGGATGGGAACCCAATGCCAGCACCGAACTATTGCCGAAATTTATCAATGCGCAATTAATACCTTTCGGCAACAGAATGTCCCTGATCTTCTCCAATGCATATCCTTTGGCATAAGCACCTAAATCCAATTGAATATCTTGATTTTGAAAAAAAACAGTGTGCCTTTTGCTATCTAAAAGGACCTGATTGAAATCTTTCAGACTGATATCGAAATAGCCTAAAGTCATTGCATGATATTGCCTGCAATCCACAAGCACCGACCATAATTCGTCCTTCACCGAAACCGGGGAATAAGCTGCCTGCCGGTTGACCGCATACAATTCGCTTTCTTTATCAAATTTATTGAACAATTTACTTAACCGGAAAACCTCATTTTCAATTTCCAGCCAGCATTGCATCGATATATTTTTGTCCGGATGCAGAATTAAAGCATCCAGTCTGGTACCCATTACATGCACCATAGCCCCGTGAAACAGGTTGGAGGATTCATAGAAATTTGAATAGGAATCTGACATATTTGAAAATCTTATGGATTGATCTTATAAAACAAAAATACTGATAACTTTTAGTTTTACAGTACTCGATTAACTGAAACTCTATAAATGAAAAAGAAACAATGAAAGAGGATATGAATTTTAAATCATTCATTCCCCTTTCATCACTTCTCCAGAGCCTTATTCAGGCTTCATCGATCATGATAATTGAACGCTTCACTTATATACTTATATCAATTCCATCCCGGATTTTGTGTGAGATTCGGATTCAAATCCATTTCGGCTTGCGGTATCGGCCATAAATAGTAATGATCGGGAAATCCTCTCTGGCGAATATTTACGCCTGTAAATTCAGTCATCCAGACTCCGTCCACTACATCTTTTCCGATTCTCCACCTGCGAATATCAGAATACCTTTGTCCTTCTCCACAAAGTTCCACCATTCTTTCATGCCGTATTCTTTCGCGCATCTGTTCTTTGTTCAGACCCGAAGGGAGATCCGGCATACCTGCCCTGTCCCTGACATCATTTACAGCATCATAAACAGACTGATCCGGGGCCGCAAGAGCCTCATTCTGGGCTTCTGCATACATCAACATCACATCAGCCAAACGAATAAGTGGGAAATTCAGCGGCATATTATCCTGTAATGTATATACAGATCCCGTTTCCACAAACTTCCGCCACGCGTAACTGCCATTTGTCCAAACAGGAACAAAGGCGGTAGGATCAGTTGTTACAACCGGAAATTTATAGGTATATGATATACCTCCCGCACCTACAAACTCAGACCAGGGCACTATTATTCCTGCATGTAGGCGAGGGTCCCGGTTTTCGTATAATTTTCTGACAGAAGCTTCATCGTTCCAGTCTGTTACACTATTTGGATTAAATGTTTGCCCATTCGCATTTGTATAGTTATTAAAATCGAATGGAGTACCATCTATCATCTCATATGCATTTACCAGTTCAGGTGTAGGACGCGTACGTTGCGAATTTGACGTTGCCCCCCTTCCGGCTCCATAATTCCGGTCTGTTGCTATCCCATGACCTGATTCGGCCACATATTGAACATCGAAAATGACTTCGCTATTATTATTACCGGCTACCCTGAACAGAGTATGATAGTCGCCGAGTAGCGTTCTGTCGCTTTGCTCCATTATTTCTTTAAAGTCCGCAGCGGCTTTGTCATATTGCTTTGCCCAGAGATGAGCTTTGCCCCGCATTGCCAAAGCAGCCCACTTTGTGGCACGCCCTTTATCTGATTGACCGTAACTTTCCGGCAAAAGGGAAATAGCGTCTGTCATATCCTGTACAATGAAATTATAAACTTCCTCATCTGTACTACGGGCTTTATATCCTTCGTCAATATTCATCGGATAATCATAAATTGGAACGCCTCCGAAATAATCCCATAGTTTGAAATAGAAGTATCCTCTGAAAAATTTGGCTTCACCCAGACAACGATTTTTTATCGTTGCATCCATCCCGGAAATATCCGGTATATATTTTAATGCCGTATTGGCTCTGTAAATACCTTTGTAGAATATTCCCCAGGAAGTAGAATATATCGCCGCGTTAGTAGGGTTGACACCGGTAGTCAGACCTGTAGCCCACGACTGATAAGAAATATCGGTAAAGTCATCCATCATTCCATATATAACTATGCTATTGACAAACTCACGATTAGCATGATATAACGGATTTATGCCCTGTATTGCATCTTCCTGCGATTTCCAGTAATCTCCTTCCGAAAGTCCGACAAGGGAGTTACGATCGAGGAAACTATCGCTGCAAGAAGATATAAGACAAACAGATAGTAAGATTAATATTATTTTGTTTTTCATGTCTCTTTTATTTAAAATGTTACATTTAAACCAATAACCCATTGCTTCATCAGAGGGTATGCCATACTTGGGTTTTCCGGATTGTAGCCATCAAAACTCGTAAATGTGAAATAATTTTCGAGGTTCGTATACACTCTCAATCTTTCAACCATAAACTTAGAGGTTAACTTTTTAGGCAGAGTATATCCCAGCTGTATCGATTTTATCCTAAAGTATGATGTATTGTATAGCCAGTAATCACTGTATGCTGTATTTAGTGCAGATCCCGATGTCAGCAGACGTGGATATTCGGTAGATGGATTCTCCGGTGTCCAGCGATTTAAAATCTCAGCCCTTTGAAGGAAGCCTTCATTTATATTGAATGTATTAAATCCGTCATTTCCCCAATACCCTCTGGCTCCACTAACACCTTGTCCTACTATATTAAGATCAATATCTTTATATGCTGCGCTGATATTAATTCCGTAAGTCATTTTAGGTAATGAAGAATAATCTTTAACTACACGATCTTCCAGATTGAATGTTTTATCTCCATTCGAATCCTTATATAGCATATCACCGGGTTTAGGTGTACCACCTATATCGCTGCCAAACTTATAGCCATCCGCTACCAACTGATCTATTTCTTCCTGGGTCTGCAGGATTCTGTCAAATTCCAACACATAAAAACTCTGGTAAGGCTTACCTTCTTGTGTTATAGTAGCACCACTGATTAACTTATCCCCATTATATTTTGTTACTTCATTGCTGATTGTTGATAAGTTCCCACTAACACTATAAGTAAAATCTTTCCCTATGTTTCCATGATAATTCAGTTGGAATTCCAGACCTTTATTTGACATCTCTGCGATATTTTGCCAAGGCGGGGTGAAATTCCCAAACACCAGAGGAATTGGAATTGTAGTCAATAGGTCGGTTGTACTTTTATTATAATACTCGGCGCTTAATGATAATCTGTTCTTCAATAGGACCAAATCCAAACCGATATTAGTCATAGTGGTAGTTTCCCATTTGATCTTGCTATTAGCCAGTTCTTTCGGAGCTACACCTTGTTGAAGCTGGCCCCCGAACGGATAAAGAAGGGAGCCATATACCACCTGGTAACCATAGTCACCAATCCTGTTGTTCCCGAGTTTTCCCCATGAACCTCTGATCTTCACGTCATCAAAAATATTCTTTAATGGTTGGGCAAATGATTCTTCAGTCAGTCTCCATCCTCCGGAGAATGAAGGGAAGAATCCCCACCTGTTATCTTTGTGAAACCGTGAAGAACCATCATACCGGGCATTTGCTTCGAATAGATATTTACCTTTATAATCGTAGTTGATACGTCCGAAATACGATCTGAGGGCATCATCTGTCCCGTTTCCTGTGATTGATTCATTCTCAACACCGGCATCCATGATATAGATGGCATCATCTCCCAATATGTCACCTTTTCTTGCATCAAACCTATCCATACGGTTGTACTGCTGGTCGAAACCGAGCATTATTGCAAAATTGTGTTCTTTATTCAAAGAATAATTAAAGCGTAATAAAGAGTTCAGTACAGTTGTATAGTCTCTGCGGGTTCCATTGAATAGCTTATCTACGTTAGAACTTGCCTGATATTCATAGCCTGTCTGAAAATTCCATAACGAGTATGGTCTTGTATACTCCCAATTATACCTGTTGTCATAATTGAACCCAAAGCTGTTTTCCCACTCCAGATATTTCAGGAATTTTATTTTCGCATAAGCCTTTAATCCTAGCTTTTGTCTTTCATAATTACCTCTTATGTTATCGATATATGCTCTGGGATTCCCTACACGCGGAAAGTTTTCAAACATTGTTCCTCCATAGCGTCCATCTTCATATTGAGGAATAACTCCGGGCGTGGTATTTCTGATATTATCATAAAAGCTGGTTACATTGATAGGGTCCCTGTCTGACCAGGAACCATAAACATTTCCTCCCATATCGAGCCAGTTTGTAACTTTCGAATCAACATTGATACGGAAAGAATATTTCTTATAGCCTGAGTTATCGATAATACCTTTATTGTCAAGATATCCGAGAGACATGGAAAAATTCGTATTTTTACCCCCTCCCCGCACTGTCAGATTATGTTCTGTCACCACAGACGTATTCAGCATTTCCTCATACCAATTGGTATTCGGATAAAGAGGATTGCCAGCCGCAGATTCCGTTCTCCATTGTTCTATCAGAGCAACCGGATATTTTTCGCGGCCTTCCGCTTCATTGACTAATTCCATGTGGGTAGCCATATCGTTTATAAAATCTATTGTTTTAGCGGCTTTCTGCCAACCGACATAACCACTGTAGGTAACATTAACTTTGCCTTCGCTCCCTCTTTTTGTAGTGACTAATATTACCCCATTAGCTGCCCTGGAACCATAAATGGCAGATGATGATGCGTCTTTTAGTATGGATACACTTTCTACATCATTCGGGTTGACATCATTCAATGCTCCCGGAACTCCATCAATAATAACCAATGGTGAAGCATCGTTCATAGTTCCTCTACCTCTCACCAATATATTGACATCCTCTGCACCGGGCGTTCCCGATAACTGCGAGATATTCAATCCTGCGCTCAGTCCGGTCAACGCGGAAGACAGATTCATAGTAGGACGGCTCGACAAGGCTTCATCAAACTTAACTGCCGATACGGCACCGGTAAGATTCTGCTTTTTCATTGTGCCATAACCGACAACGATGACATCATCGATCATATGAGAGTTTTCTATCAACTCAATATCATAGTCATTACTTGATCCAACTGTGATCTCCTTCGAGTGGTAACCAAGATATGTGACAACTATTACTGAACCCGGATTTACAGTTAACGAAAATTTTCCATCAGTGTCAGTCATAGTGGCATTGGTTGTACCTTTTACTGTAACGCTCGCTCCTATAAGCGGCTCACCCTGTTGATCCTTAACAATACCTTGTATTTTTTTCTGCTGTGCCGGAGCGGGTGGTAACTCTTGTGTTTTACTACCATTTTCCACTCCATCATGAGTATATGCATATGCAGTAATATTGGACAACCCCAACATCACAGAGCAAATAAATGCCCATAAAATAAGTTTCTTTCGGTTTTTCATTTTATAAGGTTTTTCAATTATACGTTGGTTTTTCAAACTAGAATGACATCTTTTACAGCCAGTAATTCTGTATTATCTAAGGATGCCACCATTCTCAAACATCTTTCTTATTTCATAATTATTAGAGTTTATAGTAACATTTTATTTACTATTCAATATGAATGTCAATTCAATAATGGATGAAAAAGCAGTCTATTATACACCTATCTTTCAATACTGACATTAATATTTTAACGAGTTTAATTCATGAAAATCATGATTTTTCAAGAACTACAGCTAAACTTACATATCCCTTTGCACTATAAACAAAAATATCTATTCTTTCATTTTCATAATGTCACATTCGAGTTAAAGAATCCTCATATTACGTCATTCTGAATTTATGCTTGAATCTGCATTAGGGATATCAGGAAAAGCTATTCAACGATCGTAAAACTGTACAGGGATACAAGAGTGCCGGGTTTATGCCACACCTGGCATACAATGTATTAAGAGGGCATTTACTACAATTGATCTTATCGTATAATAAAGCAATTATGGTTCTATTTAGTGAGCTCGTACTTTCGTCCCGGAGCAATATAATATTCACCTCTCCCACCTTTGAAGAAAATTGTATTTTTTCCCGGTTCAACCTTGAAGTTGAGGTCAATATTTTTTTCTTTGTCACAAACATACCAGAAACCAGGTTTTAAATCAGCAATCAGGATTTGAGACTCAACATCCTTATTTACGATTAAAGTAAATGGCTTCTGTATCTGTTTGTAATCTGCGCTCATACACACCATCCGGTCTTGTAGAGAGATAATATATTGATTGTCTTCTTCCCTGAAGTCTACAGGTAATGGTTCAGTATTATCTGCCGCCATTTGAAGAATTGTAAGAAAGCGGCTATTTTTTTTATTCTCCTTGGGATATACAACAACCTGATAGCCATCTGTTTCAGGCAAAGCCGATTTTATCTGATACTGCGGGCCTAATATGCTTGAAGAATCCTTCAGACTGGATATCTCTATTTCCCGTTCTTCCGGCAACGGAAGTAACACATTCAGATGAGTCCTACCTATAATATCATCTACGCTATTGTGTAATATGACGCCGGTATCCGAATAGTCAGGCTTATTCAATGTATTAACTTTCCAATACTTTTCGAAACTGTCCTTAGATGTAATCAGATCGTCAGCAACTATGACAGCTGCCGGAATATCCTCTCTGTTCAGATTCAGGAAGCAGAAGCTACGGGTATAATTACTCACTTTGCTATAATAAGCAGCTGTGAGATCCGCTTTGAAATAACTATATGACGGTTTTTGAGTATTAGCTTCAAAATCTGAGGAAAGTACAGTTCCATAATCGAACCACGGATCTGTTTTCGTTTCATGGGGAGTTCTTGGAGTCCTTTGGTTGAAACGGCTTCCTCCATCATTAATTGTTGTCCTGTGCTCTAACTTTTCGTCAGGGTCTTTAACCAACATCATACTGTGAGCTACCGACCTTTTGTAGAAATTAAAGTCATAGGGTGTACCATAAGCCCGGTATATACCAAGGTCGGCTATTTGTTGTCCGCGATAATAAATCTGGAAAGATCCTGCATTGGCATGCTGATGATTCCCGAAATGATAACCGCCACCTTTTATTTCAGCAACTACATCATTACTTTCTTTACCCATATTCCATCCTGTACGGGCAATCATCCCTCCCAGAACGGCACCAAAATCTATCGTCAACGGAAGTGATTCCAGACTTGAATTTGCTTTAAGGTCAGGATCGTTTACCAGAAGGAAAAGTACAGGATTATCTTTAGCCCGGGAGAGGCCGCCATGGCGCTCAAATTCTCCTTTTGTTACGGGATCGTTTGCATATGCATAATCCAGTAATAAAGTCTCCGGATAAGATACATGAGTTTTTGAGAATTTATCCCCATCCGATAACCTACCTCCATTTGGTAACTGCATATAGACCCAGTATTTTCTAAGGCCGAAAATATTATCATTGAATATACGGCTCCCTGTCATCCGGTAAAACATCCACGCCGCATGCATTTCCCAACCATGCCTGTATGCCCCATAGTCAAACCCTTGGTTATGGCGGGGCGACTGGTATTCGAACGCCCGCATCGGAATTACCTTTTCAAGCATCAGATAAGATGTATATTTATAGGGTTCCGGGTTCTTATCGTATATAGCGATGCTCATTGCCAATAAATCTCTGTTAACCTGCGCTTCACTGGCATGCCCGTTTACAATGTTTTCTTTAAAGGGAGGCCAGCCGATTTCCATATCGGGGGCAAGCCGCATCATATTCTCATAGAGTGCCTGCTTATCATCTTCGTTCAGCAGGTCATAACACCAATCATATGTAAGCGCTGCCGTATAGATAGATTTACCTATCTCCCTAGTGATATCACCATGCCTGACATTCCCGTACTCAAGGACTGATAAGTAACCGGTCATCAGGCGAACCACTTCATAGCCAACAGCACGGTCACCGGTCATGAGATAATAAAAAGCCTTGATAATTGCTACGTCTTCCAACTCATTATTATGAAATACTTCTTTCCGTATATCGAACTCAAAACGGAACGGTTTTTTAGCTGTTTCCTCCACTTCCTGCCATATAGCAAGGTTCTCGCCTTTGGTCAATCGTTCTCTGACTTCGGACAAGTTATCTTTGTTAACCCATAGCCGTGGATGGCTTGCGGGAGGTGTGATAGTTGGTGTGTAAATTGCTGCCCCGGCAGGAACTTCTTCCGGAATATAAGATTTTATTCTGATCGCTTCGAAAAAGATCTTTTCGGGAAGCCATATTTTCAATTCCTGTCCCGGTTTGAGATTGAATGTACCGAGATCATGCCCCGAATATTCATGAAGATTGGACACTATTCGTCTTGTTATACGCTGATTATCTATCTGAAGTTTAACCAACCGGGTCTCGACTGTCATTCCCGGCTTAATCTCCTCCTCTCTCACCACATCAGCAAATATCCTGTACTTCCCGGCTTCGGGAACATTTATGACATATATAATATCCGCTCCCGCTTCGGTATCATTACTGACTCTCTCGCTTACTCCGTCTTTCAATGCCACATATTTCGTTTTCAGAGAAGCTGATTTACAGCTTGTTTTTATAGTCTTGTCATTAACTTTTGCTATGTCTACAGTCAAAGTTATAGTGTAATTTTCAGAAATATTCTGGGCCGATATGCCTGCACCTGACATCAAGAATATCAGGAAAGAAACAAAATATAGTCTATATTTTTTATCGTTATTCATGGTCTGTTTTTTTCTTATACAGAGATCCGGTCGATAGATATTGCGGGCTTGTTGACTTATGAAAAATCTCCCGAAGCCCTTCAGAAACGGAGCTGAATCTCTCCTGTGAATAAACTTTGAGAAACGGGACGCCATATTCCGGCTCGCTTTGGACAATGCCGAAAAGAACAAAATATTTGAACGAATAAAATTGAATCCGTTACTTTATCAAATTCGTTATTCTTACGTTGACATTCTCCGGGTCAGTCCGGACATCTTTTCCGACCGGATTAAGTTGCGTAATCTTATTAAAATGCGAATTATGGACAGGCGCGAGAAATTCCAGAGCTATATCCGCTTTATAAGAGATAATGTCGTTCATATAGATATTATACATGTTCCCGGGCTTGAAACCTTGTCCGTATTGTCCGTTCCCGTAAATACGCATGACTTTTCTTTTTCCGCCTTTGGGACCATCACTGATATTGGAACAATAAATATTGTATATCTTCGGCTGCGAAGGGAGAAGAATCATCACATGGTGTATACCCGATGTTTCAATATTGCGGCAGGTAATGTCATGTATGTCTCCACCGTAAGAATAATCGGAATATCTGACTGGCAACAAAGGGAATACATATTTATTATTGCTCCATCTCGATTCATCGAAGGCAGCCAGAATAATTGAGTCGTCGGACGTTTCCCCTGTAATGTTCTCAATCAGAATATCGGACCCTCCTTGTATTATACTGACCCCGTCCGCGTTTTTTACAGTCGTGTGTAACTCGAGATTGTTGACATGGCCGTTCTTGCATCCATTGGTCAGGACAATACCCCAGCTGTGTGTTTTCTGGACTTTCAGTCCGGATATTTCGAAACCATCTACATAAGAAAATAATATAGTGAAGTTTCTCCATCCCCAATAATCGCCCAGCCATTTTTCTCTGACACCTGTTTTGGGATTAACTCCTTCGTAAAAATTTTCAGCACCTTCGATTACAGCCCCGTTCTTACCTATAATCTTGATATTCTTAGCAGGTAATAACTGTTTTACATAGCTATTCGGATTCTGTTCATCTATATCAAGATTACCGGAGCGGATGATATTATCGAAAATCTGGTCTGCCAGTTTAATTTTGCACCCGTCGACTATCATCGTCGTATTGGATGGCAGAACAATAGCTTCTGTGATAAGGTAAACATCATCATCTTTGAACAAAATAGTGCCACCGTCACACTCTTTCAGAACACTGAGGGCATTAGAAATTTTTTCAGAAATATTCTTTCCTTCAAAATCTTCAGGTTTGACTACAATGGATTTGTCGCCATTTTCAAGATTCTTTGATTCCTGGGCAAATACACCAACCGGACAAAAGGAAAAAATCAGAAATGCAAACAATATCAATCTCATTATTCAGTCGTTTTATTAGTTGATTTCTTACGGATTATACTACGGATCAGCCAGTATAACAACCGGAAAAACAGGATGAAGAAATAGAAACCTATACTCAGACTCAGCACCCATAACAATTGTGTATACAATTCTTTCCATTCCGTATCAAAGGCAATAATGGAATATACATTCAATAAGAAAGCGAATACAAAACAGGCTCCCCATATGATTAACTCTGTCCGTTGCCTTTTTGCTGTTATTTTAAATTTTATATCTTTCATATCAGTGTCTAATTATAAGTAAGGTATTTCGTATTCTTTAGGAAACTCGATTACAGAACGCTCTTCCATCGCTTTATTTCCCAACAGGGCCAGAACGGATGCATAATATGCTTCCTCTACCAGCATCGGCATAGATTCTCCGGTGATGACAGAAGTACAATAAGCCGATACAAGAGCCAATGAACCATCATCTACTGCAGCGCCTGTAGTGTTAGACCCGTCGTGTGTCTGGATATTATCTAAAATAGGCTCGCCTAAAGCTTTAGATGCGGTTTCAGGCACCCAGCTGGGACCAGCAAACGGTATACTGTCGAATACCTTATGTTCTATCTGATTTATCAGTTGTTGTATTCCCGGCGCCGGTTTTGGATTTTCCATATATAGCAGCCCCTGAGCCAGTTCGAGTGTACCCTTATGACCGAGTACCTGCTCATCCATTCCGTAATGCTTATTCGAGATAATGGATTCGAATGTCATACGCAACCCGTTGGAATAATGGTAAATAACGCTTACACTGTCGTAAACTTCGCGTCCGTCTTTCCAGAAAAGGATATCTCCGAAGCCTGTAATATAGTCAGGCAGGGACTTATTTACCCAAGTGCCCATCTGTAGCTGATGCGAAGCAAGTTCAGTCATCAAACCGCCCGAAGACTCCCTGTATAAACGCCAGTTTATCTGTTTCTCCAACGATGGTTCAGGTACAGGTCTACGCCAGTCGTTATTCCTATACCAGAAATTGCGAAGCCCTACGATCTCGCCAATTGTACCGTTTTGTATGAGCTCCAGAGCTTTCAGGTATTTAGGGTCAAACAAGCGTTGTAGCCCAATGTACAAGACTTTGCCGCTTTCTTTATAAACCTCATACATCTCTTTACACTGTTCGATAGTTCTTGCCATCGATTTTTCGCAAAATACATGCTTTCCGGCTTTAAGTCCGGCAATAGAAATAGGTGCATGCTGATGAAGCGGAGTAGAGATCAGGATACCATCGACATCTGCGGCATTAATCGCTTCGTTGTAATCTTTATATTGCTTTGCCTTTGGGCATAGCTTTGCCGCATTATCCAAGTGAGGCTGGTAAATGTCACATATAGCCACTATTTCAGCATGAGGAATCTGCAATAGATGATTAATGTGATACATTCCCCTCGAACCCGTTCCGATAATTGCAAGCCGGGCTTTAGATCCGGCCACATCCTTCTCTTTTTTAAGGGCATATGCATGCAGTAACGGTAAAGAAGATAACAGAAGTCCGCCCCCTCCTACTACACCCATATTCTTCAGGAAATCTCTGCGAGATAAATTTTGTGTTTTCATCGTCTATATTGTTTTTTTAAATATCATCTCTTTTATTGCCTCAATGCACCGAATCTTTTTCTTTAGCAAGTTCGAGAGCAGTAGTTGTTATATAATATTTTACCAGCATATTGGGTACTTCCCAATCGGGCATTTCACGTGTAATCAGAAAGTTGAAGTATTTCTCCGCTACTTTCGAGAAGTGCGCTTCGTGTCCGTCATCCATACTCGGAGATATTTCTATCTCCAACATGCCGTCATATGCTTCTTTGAGCGATACGGGATAAATATTTTTCAGGTCATTGATGGCCTTTTCAATATTCTTCCTGAAATCGCTCTCGGTAGCTTCTGCTCCTTTTTTGACATAAAGCCGGGATTTATAATCTTGCTCTTTCCCCTGTAGTACCAACAGTACCGC
>X355_Hoffmanns_Two_toed_Sloth__coassemble_2138_pt1 | contig 17576 bp, 9 predicted proteins | sample X355_Hoffmanns_Two_toed_Sloth__metabat2_low_PE_021 | metagenome-assembled genome bin X355_Hoffmanns_Two_toed_Sloth | reverse complement strand
AGTTCACTATATTGTCCTTGATGATGTGTTCTTTACGGCCAGAGGATATTCCTCCATCGGCTATATTGATGAAGAGCAGTTATGCTGGCTCGAACAGGATTTGGCTCTTATTCCCGGGGGGGCCACTGTAGTTGTTGCCTTTCATATACCTACTTATTCACCCGAAGCCCGGAAAGGAGAATATGCAAAGGAAGAAATGAACAAAGTGCTTCAAAACAGGAATAGCCTTTACAAAATGCTAAAACCGTACAACGCCTTAATTCTTTCGGGGCATGAACATTATAACGAAAATTACCAATTGGCAGATAATCTTTTCGAGCATGTTCATGCTGCTCTCTGTGGTATTTTCTGGCAAGCCCCCTACAATAGTGATGGCGCCCCTTTAGGATATGCTGTTTATGAGTTTGACGGAAACCGTGTGAAATGGTATTATAAATCGATAGGAAAAGATAAGGATTATCAGTTTGATTCATATCTGCCGGGAGCTGATAAACACAAACCTGATGCTATTATAGCAAACGTATGGAATTATGATCCTCAATGGAAAGTATATTGGTACGAAAACGGAACAAAAATGGGTGAGATGAAGCAATACAGGGGGTGGGATCCCGGCGTTGTGGATTATGTAGAGAAAAACCGGGAAACCTTTCGGTATAAATATATCGGGGCGGGACCGACAGAACATTTATTCTATGCTGAACCGGCAGATAAAAACGCTGAGATAAAAATAGAGGTGATAGACCGGTTTAATAATGTATATACCGGAATACCGAAGAAAATAAAATAATAAAGAAGAATATTAAGTGTAAATCATAAAATATTAATTATGAAATATTTTGTATATATAATCTTGTCCTTGATTGCAGTAAATACTTTTGCACAGCAAAAGCCTGATTTCAGAAATGATTATTATGACAACAAGCGGGCACAACAGGAAAGCATTCCAAAAGTAAACGGAGCAATTGTAATGCTTGGAAACAGCCTTACCGAGCGAGGTTTGTGGTGGGAATATTTTCCCGGAAAGAAGATATTGAACAGAGGAATCGGTGGCGATATTTTATGCGGTATGATTGACCGGTTACCCGATATATTAAAAAACAAGCCCTCTAAAATGTTTATTACAGCCGGAATTAATGATATTCTGTTTCATAATATAACGAAAGAGGAATTTGAAATCCGGTACGATACAATTATAAATTTAATATCGAGGGAGCAACCCCGTTGCCGTATATATCTTGAAAGCTTATTGCCAGTCAACGATATTGTAAATCCCGGTAGTGTATTCTTAAAAGATAAGAACGGTAAAATAAAAGAATTTAATGAACTTATTAAAGAAATAGCAAAAAAGCACCGGCTAAAATACATTGATATTCATTCAGGTTTATTAGACGACGGACATCTCAATGCCGGCTACACTGCTGATGGCATTCATCTGAATGAAAAAGGATACTTGATTTGGGTTACATTGCTAAAACCATACATCAATGAATAAAGCATCACTTATTTTATTTTTTACCCTGATATTTTCAGTTTCCCTGATATCGTGTAAAAATATACAAAGCACGAAGGAAATCACTACTGATGTTCTGGTTATCGGTGGTACCACCAGTGGCACGTCTGCAGGGATATCTTCTGCTAGAGAAGGTGTTAAAACACTTATAGTAGAAGAAAGCCCGTGGCTCGGGGGTATGTTTACAGCTCAGGGTGTTGGAGCCTGCGACGGGAACCACAATTTACATTCGGGTATATGGAATGAGTTCAGAGAAAAACTTCGCAACAGATATGGAGGTATTGGCGGTGTATGGACAGGCTGGGTGAGCAGTACGTTATTCGAGCCCCATGTAGGTGACAGTATTTTCAAATTGATGGCTGCGGCCGAAAAAGATTTGACGGTACTTTATGGTTATTTTCTGGATGATATACTGAAAGAAGGAAATATCGTGAAAGGTGCAGTTTTCAGTAATAGCAAAAATGAAAGACTGATTATACATGCCAAAATTACAATCGATGCTACTGACATTGGCGAAAGCCTGAAAATGGCGAAAGCTGATTATAGGCTGGGAATGGATTCAAAGAATGAGACCGGAGAAAAGGGCGCTCCTGAGCAATCAAACGGTATCGTACAGGATCTGACCTGGGTTGCGATACTGAAAGATTACGGAGAAGGAACAAATAAAACAATCCCTAAGCCCCAAGGTTATAATCCGGAAATTTTCCATGGTTGTTGTAAAGAAACTGTCGATTCGATACAAATCGACTGCCGGCGAATGCTCGATTATGGAAAAATGCCGAATAACAAGTATATGATTAACTGGCCTAAATTCGGCAACGATATTTATCTTAACGTAATAGAACTGCCTCGCAAAGAACAGGAAAAAGAACTCCAAAAAGCGAAAGAACATACACTCTGTTTTATATATTATATACAGAATGAGTTAGGATTCAAACATCTGGGATTAGCTGATGATGAATTTGATACATCGGACAAATTAGCATATAAACCATATCATAGGGAAGGGCGCAGACTTAAAGGATTGTCTTTCCTAACTTTCAACCATGTTGAAAATCCATACGATCAAAAGGAATTATTATACAGGACAGGCATATCGGTAGGTGATTATCCGGTCGATCATCATCACGGAAAAAATCCCGAAGCTCCTAAAATAGGTTTCGATCCCGTTCCATCATTTAACATTCCGCTAGGGTCTCTTATTCCTGAGACTGTCGATGGCCTGATAGTGTCGGATAAGGCTATTTCTGTATCAAACCTCATCAATGGTTCTACCCGTCTGCAACCTGTAATCCTGCTTACCGGACAGGCTGCCGGAATTCTGGCGGCATTATCTGTAAAAGAGAATAAACAACCACGCGGGGTATCAGTAAGGGATGTTCAGTCTGTCTTGCTGGAGAGAAAGGCATACATTATGCCTTTATACGATATTCCGCCGTCCGACCCTGACTTTGAAGCGATACAAAAAGTCAGTGCGACCGGAATATTAAAGACAACAGGTGAGCCATTTGGCTGGGCAAACCGCACATGGTTCTATCCGGATACAACAATCACAGTTGCTGAATTTACAAAAGGGCTTAATTCTTTCGACCCTGAATCGGAAATTGTAGATGATAATAAACTACTTACCGAAGATGCAGCCGTTAAATATATTTACCGGATTACGGGACAAGGTGAAACCGAAGGGAAAGTATATTCAACCAAACCTGTTACAAAACGTGAACTGGCAAGGATATTGGATACATTGCTCAATCCTTTCGGCAAAGAAGTAGGATTTGATGGACATTATAAAATGAATAAGAATATGTGAAACGAGGTTGAAACAGATATGTGCAACGGTGGCATACTAAGATAAATTCAACAAAAGGATGGATAACGACAGGCCATATGCACTGAGAGGATATGCCATTGTGACAATGGTTTTGTCGGGAGCCGTAGTCTGCGGCATCCTGCCCGGATGGATGTATCATGCACAGATACTTCTTCCAACCCATGTATTCTATCCCGCAGCACCGGGTATAACATGGGCCGATTTAGCCTTCCCCTTTTTCGTGTTTGCTATGGGTTCAGCATTGCCTTTTTCTATCAGGAAGAGCATAGAAAAAGGGGAGTCTAAATTGAAACTGATATACGCCGGACAGAAAAGAAGTATTATAAGGATCGGCTCTATTAATTTACCTCCTTTATTTAAAGGTCTTTATCTCTATAGATACATCCTTGAATCCTGACGATTTCGCTTTTAACATTATATTCCCTCCTTCTTTACCCGATTGTACAACAACGAGTGCTTTTCCGCTGAATAATTTACGCGAAGGCTTTTTCAGTGAATTAGAGTCGGTGGGGTCTCCATTATCCGTTCCGGCAATGATACCATTTCCTTCAATACTGAAGTCTATCAGGTTATCAGCTATAGGTATTGCATTTCCTTCTGTATCCAGTATTTCAACAGTTACGAATGACAGGTCTTTGCCGTCGGCCCTGATTGTTTGCCTGTCGGCAGTGAGCCTGATGTTTACCGCTTCTCCTGTTGTTTTGACTTCTTTTGTCATAACTTCTCTACCATTTTTATAGGAGATGGCTTTTAATACGCCTTTTTTGTATGGCACCCGCCAGAATACATGGAATTGATCTTCTATTTTCGATTTTTTTCCTAACGATTTTCCGTTTAGGAATAATTCTACTTCATCAGCATTGTTGTAGTATGCCCATACATCGACTACCTGCCCTTCCTGCCAGTTCCAGTGAGGGAATATATGTAACACGTTCTTATCAGTCCATTCACTCTGATACATATAGTATATATCTTTTCGGAAACCAGCCAGGTCGATGATACCGAAATAAGAACTGCGCGAAGGCCACCAGAATGGAGTCGGTTCGCCCAGATAATCGAATCCTGTCCATAAATATACACCCGATATATGGTCATATTTTTTCACCAGTCGCCATGTATCTTCATGTGTTGTTCCCCATGGTACATGGCAATTGTCGTATGACGAGCAGTGGTGTATGGGCCTGTCGAAAGGTTTATCCCATCGTTCGGGCCATATGTTCATGCTATCGGAGGGCATTTGGTAGTATCCACGTGACATCAGAGCCGAGGTAGATTCTGTAATAATTAATTTCTGGTTAGGAAACTTTTCATGAAAATCAATCCAATTGTATTCATGGTAATTGAATCCGATAATATCCATTGCTCCTGAACGAAGTACATGATTAGACGGTTCGGTTTCATTATTACCCGTGGTTATCGGTCGGGTAGGGTCTAGTTTCCTTACTATATCAGCTAACTTAACAGTCAGTAATGAGTTTATATGTAATTCTTTCGGGTTTACATTCTTCTTGTCTAATGTGTTAGCGAAGTTTAGCACCATGTTTGCTTGTTGCAGATCCAAAGTGTCGGCATTGATATGCGACCATTGTTCCAGTACTTCATTGCCTATGCACCACATGAATATAGAAGGATGATTTCTGTCCCGTAGAATGAGGTCCGTCAAATCTCTTTCGTGCCACTCGGGAAAGTATTGAGAATAGTCATAGGGTGATTTTTTCTTTCGCCACATGTCAAAAGTTTCGTCCATCACAATAAATCCCATTTTGTCGCATAGGTCAAGCAGTTCAGGGGCAGGAGGATTATGTGCGGTGCGAATACCGTTACAGCCCATCTCTTTCAATATTTCCAGTTGTCGTTCTATAGCACGCGTATTTACAGCTGCTCCCAAACAACCGAGATCGTGATGATTACATACGCCTTTTATTTTGACGGATTTTCCGTTCAGAAAAAATCCTTTCTCTGCGTCGAATGAAAAGTAGCGTATACCGACCGGTGTTTCGTATTCATCTACAATTTTACCATTCTGTTTTATCTGTGTGATGATTTTATATAAATATGGATTTTCTACAGACCAGAGAATGGGGTTATCAATATTTATAGACTGTTCTGTTTCCCCATTGCTTTGTGCTGTTATTGCTATCTTCCGGTTTGTTTGTGTAAGTTCTCTTCCTTTTGCATCAACAAGTATGGAATAGATATCTGCATTTTGGGATGTTGTTTCCGTGTTGCGGATATTAGTGACGATTTTTATTTCGGCTTTTTCCTCAGAAACGAGAGGTGTTGTAACATAAGTACCCCAGTGATCTACATGTACAGGATTAACCGTTAACAGCCATACATTACGATATATGCCCGAACCCGAGTACCAACGGGAATTTGGCTGTTGGGAATTATCTACCCGTACTGCAATAACATTCTTTTCACCGGACTTTATATATGGAGTGAGATCGTAACGGAACGATATATATCCATTGGGCCTTTCACCTAATAGGTGGCCGTTTATCCAGACTTTACTGTTCCAGTAGATACCATCGAAATCAATATAGAAGCTTTTATTTTCATTCGATTTGTCTATTGTGAATTCTTTTCTATACCAGCCTATGCCTCCGGGCAAAGCACCGCCACCGGGAGTGGACGGATTATTTGCCGAAAAATCAGCTTCTATACTCCAGTCGTGAGGGAGATTCAATATTCTCCATTTTGAGTCGTCATATTGGATATTATATGCCAGAGAATCGTCTCCCAGACAGAACTTCCAATTTTCTGTGAAATCGGTATTATCCCTCACTTTATCCTGTGTAGTACATGAAAATAAGATTGTGCTTATAATAAGGAGTATGTAATATCTTTTCATAATTTGCATAATTCGATCCAGATAATCGGGAGCAAAGAGAATAAAGGCCGGATTGAATTCCGGCCTCTACTTTTTTTGAACTATTATAATTCAAAAAATCCTTAAAAACCTTCGCCCTAAAAACCTAAAATGTATTTAATTCCCTGCATCTATAATAGCACTGATTGCATCAGTATGTACTTGCTCTCCGGTAGCCCTGTCGAAAAGGCCTGAAGCTTTATCGCCTGTAATACCACTATCCCAGTAGACGGGCACCATACCGTTTAGCAATGCCGCTTTTGTTATGTAATTCAAATAGTAATTTCGTGCTTTGATATGATTGGCATAATCCGCAGCAGGAAGTGATGCTCTTAGCGTTGCTGCATATTCACCCAGTATTACGGGGATACCTTTGTCTACGAAATTTATTTTCATTTTGGCAAACTGAGAATCGGCCCAGTCTTCCTGTCCCCATGAAGCTGTCCCTGTCCCTGTGAAATCTTTTCCCCACAAGAATACGGAATTGTCTTCTCTCAGGCAGAATTCGTAAGGATCGTAATAGTGAACTTCAGCCATCATACGATTTACTGTGGCATCTGTCGACATTTTCAGGGAACTTACGGCCAGATCTATATTTGTATTGTAAGCCTGCACAACCAGATTACGCCATGCATTTCGTCCGCCTGTGGCACGTACAGCATCTATGAACGTCTGATTGTATGACAATTGTACTTCAATATTCTCTGCCGTAGGTGTACCATATCCTGCATGTACCTCATTAGTTCCTGCAAATAACAAATGCTCGTCATAGTCGCGGAAATAGATAGCAATTTGTTTCCACAGAGCTTTCTGTTTTTTGTTCACTTCCTCTTGTTTGTTGTATGTCGGATTTTCTTCGAGCCATCCGCCGTCCCAGTGTATATTGATAATTGCGTACATGTTGTTATCCACACAGTAGTCTACAACTTCTTTTACGCGTGCCAGCCACGAATCTTTTATTTTATATGTGGTCTGGTCTTCGATATAAGCGTTCCATGCACATGGTATGCGCACGGTATTGAATCCGGCGGCTTTCACTCCGTCTATCAGCTTTTTCGATGTTTTGGCATTACCCCAGGTTGTTTCTCCTGCCGAAGTACCGTCTGTTGCTTCAAGTGAGTTTCCCAGATTCCATCCTATTTTCATCTTTGCTGCTAATGCGGGGGCATCACTATCCATTCCTGTTTTGTCAGGATCTATATAATCCGGTATCACGGGATCAGGCGTTTTTGCGGCCTGTGTTAGCGTAATCGTAATACTTTCTGCACCTATAGCAGATAAGATAAATGTGGCGGAGCGAGGTTCTTCTACATCATTTGCATCTGCCGTTATTGTTACTGAAGCATTGCCTTTTGCTGTCTGTATTGAAGGTTTTACCCATGAGTCGGCCGGAAAGTCTATTTTCCAGACAGTGTTCGATGTTATCTCCATTTTGGCAGTGCCGCCATCAGCCTCGAATGGGTAGGAGGTAGGCGTAGCCGAAATGGAAGCCTCTATGGATGGTTCCGTTACCGGATCATCGTCATCACCGCATGCCCAGAAAAATAAAAGCGAACATAGTAGGATCAGTGTATATTTGAATATTCTCATGTTGTCAGAAATTTCGTTTTTATGTTTACAAGAAAAGGGAAACTTACCCGGAATACCTAAAACAAATATCCCGGGATAGTTTCAACTATTATTTAAGAATATAATGATATGCTGTATATTCATCCTCTTTTGACTTCACTCCCAGCCAGAAACCGTCAGTATCCACATTGGTGAAAGTTCCCCTTATCCACTTAAAAGTAGGACCTGCTACAGGTAACCATGAGCCGGCTCCTTCGAAAGCTGGTAAGCCTGTCTCTGATATGGTTACTGTCATGTTTTCGGCATCTAGGACACATGGTGAGGTAGTTGTTGCACCGCCCTGTGTTTTGGAGAAAGTGACGCTACCATCAGCATTTTGTGTGAATGTTATTGACGCGTTTTGCGCAGAAGCAATTGTGGTTGCATCCCAATACCATCCGTCCTGAGTACCTGCAACAGTCCATCCGTTTTCTCCTTTGAGATTTGTCCAGTCTACCGGCCAGTTTGTATCTATTTTGAATGTTTTTGAACCTGTTCCGCATAAGGCTTTTTTCATGGCCTTGTTCACATCCACTTCGTTACCAGTATTACCTACTATAAAGTGATATACCATATACTGAGGTTCGTTAGCATCTCTGTTACCAAACCATATACCGCTAACGCTACCCATGACATCATGTTCTATTTTTACAATCTTCCATTGGTTGGTAGCAGTAGTGGATATATTAACCCAGCCTACAACAGGGAAATTAGGAATAGCATCTTTGAATGTTATTGTATTTGTACTTTGCTTGTTGGTATATGTGCCTTCTGTTTCTGTACCATCATTCTCCCTAATTGTTACCTTTCCGTCTTTTGTAAATGTGATGGCACATCCGGCAATATTAGCCGCCGCCACGGCATTATAGCCTGTCCAGTCAGGATAATCTTCTATACTGTTCCAGTCGTTCATCAGGTTACCGTTGAGGTCAGACCAGTTGAAAGGAGTATTTGTGTCCACAACCCATGTTTTGGAGGATGTAACAGATAATATCTCCGATTGGTCGCCAAAATTGAAATTAGGATCAGGAACATCTTCTGGTACATAATTGTCTGCATATGTTTTGGATACATAGTTGAAAATGTAGTACCATGGGCCTTCCGAGTTTGTACGCATAATGGCCAGTCTCATCTGATTTTCGTTAAGACGAAGTATTTTAATGTTTGAAGTCCAATTAGATGCATTATCAATGAATGAGGCCAGACGAATAACCGATGCATTAGATGTTGTCAGAGTATGGGTAGATGCATTCAGGAAGTAGGTGCCGCTTTCATTGCCACCCGATTCGTTGGGTTTCACTGTAGTAAGGTATGGCCCGCCTTTGAGGCTGAAAGTCATTGTTGCGGCTAAATCTGCCTCTGTTTGTCCCACATCGCCCGGTTCCCAGTTTGGAGTGAAGTTTTCATATTCCTGGGTAGCAGACGGATCGGCATATCCCATAGGTCCCGAAGCCAGTCCGTATTTACCGGTATCCAGTATCCATGTTTTTTCATTATCCACACCTCCGCAAAGCGCCGTCCATAGGGGATCGTCTACATAGCTGAGGTTTGTGGTTGTGATGGTAATATTTATGGCATCGGCCTCTACTATACCTCCACCGCTCAACACACCGTATTGAAACGTATATGTTCCCGGAAAAGCGATGTAGAGAGTATCCTTTACCCGTATCGATTTCCCGTATGGGGTAGACCATGTAGGGGTAAATCCCGTATTAAGGCTCTCCATGATAATCATATTCGGATCTTCGGGATTCTGTAATATCGTGTATTTCAGTTCATCTTTCGAGATGTTTGCACCCATCTCATATTTGTCTGGGGTACAGTATGCAAAGAGGAATACCAGCCCCAACAATGTATATAATAGTCTCAAATTATTTTTCATAATATACTTATTATTTTTTATGTATTAACACGGTAATAAATAGGTCTGCGACCTTATTACCATCCTGCATTTTGTACCAGCACACCATTCGATAAGTCGATTTCGCTCTGCGGTATTTGTTGTAATCCTTTAGTGGCTCTGATTTTATCTGCCTCAATTTTTTTCGTAATCTTTACCCCTCCGTTTTGTACTTCAGTTGTAGTTGCTATTGCTTGGGCAGCTACATCGATGCCTTGGCGAAGTAAATCCCAGTAACGGATACCTTCACCCACAAATTCCAAACGGCGTTGCTCCAGTATATTTGCTTTTGTTGCATATACCTGTGTGAATGAATCACCAAATGCGCGTTCCATTATCATATCCATATAATCCTGTGCATTCGGACTGCCAAGTTCGGCCGCCATAAGCAGCACATCGGCATAACGGATGGATACATAATCCTGATACTGTCCTATCATATTATTAACGGCACCGTTTATGATCGCAGCATCTTGCAGTTCTCCTTTATCATTGTACATCGACATCGGCATATATTTCTTTACATAGTAGCCAGTATATTCACGTTGGTCCTGTATCTGTTTTGCAGAAAGTTTCAGTCCTTCATCTTTAATCGAAGCTATCGAAACAGCCTGACGAGTATCACCTGATTTGAATGCACTCCACAGCTTAGGGTCTACTGGACATGCGCCCCAACCCTGTGCATAAGGATAGACGTCGAATGAGCGGATTCCGGTCATTATCATCCAGTGGTTACCATCGGTATTGCCATTATAGTCGCTGGTCCATGTATATTTGATGCCGAAAACGGTTTCTTTGTTATCTTCTCCTATATAATTGATTTTGCCGTTTACATTATCTTCTTCTTCATTTTTTACAACTGAAGATACAGGCCACAAATCGGCAAAATTTTCAACTAATCCGTAATTTCCGTTTGCGATAATATCTTCAAGGTATGCTAGTACAGTAGATTGTGTAATACCGGCTAAATCTGTTTTTCCATAATATCCTGTATAATATAAAAACACTCTCGCCATCAGCGCTTCAGCTGCATATTTGGTTACACGCCCTCCATTAGTGGCAACATCAGAAGCGCTCCAGGGTTTTGCCGGCATATTTTCGCAGGCATAAGTCAGATCTTCTGCTATCAGTTTGTACACCTCATCAGCTGCAGCCTGTGGTACGTTGTCGGTAGTAGGTGTTGTGAGTAAAGGAATATTTCCCCAAAGGCGTACCATATCGAAATAAAGATATGCACGGATGAAACGGGCTTCGGACATATATGTCTTTCTCAATGTTTCGTTGCTGCCCCATTCTATCTGATCTTCTTTACTGATGAGCATATTACATCTCAGCATAGCTCTATAATATGCTTTCCAGTTGGCATCGAAAATTTGGGCATCGGATGGAGAACGCGATTTATCGAACTCGTCCAGCATCTGGTAGCCTAATCCGTCGGAAGCACCTGTTCCACCGAATGCATTGTCAGAAAATACTTCTGAAGCAACGGGGAAACTGACTCCGTCTGACCATACAGTTTGTAATCCGTCGTAACAGCCAACCAGGGCTTTCCATGCGTCATCGGTTGTTTTGTAGAAGTTTTCCTCTGTCTGTTTGTTCGGTTCTACATCAAGGAAGCCATCGCCACAAGCATTAAATAAAATGGCGATTCCAGCTAATAAATATATCTTTACTTTTTTCATTGTTTTCCGGTTTTTAGAATTTAATATTAACACCAAACAAATAAGTACGGGGACGAGGATAATATCCAAGGTCGATACCCGATGAGAAACTGTCTACACCATATCCTATTTCCGGGTCCATGCCATCATAATGGGTAAATGTATACAAGTTCTGTATTTGTCCGTAGAGTCTCAGTGAGCTTATATATTTTGATTTTATCAGTTTGGCAAAATCATATCCCAATGTAATATTGCTTATTCTGAGGAAACTGCCATCGTGTATATACAAGTCGGAGAAATTTGTCCAGTTTTTATTATCTTCTGTTACGCGTGGCATAGAGTTGGATGTACCCTCACCGTGCCAGCGATCGAATACAGATGTTGTATAATTAGAGAAGCGATTCGCAATGTTTCTGTACGATTGTACAATATCATTCCCTGCCATTCCACTTGCGTTGAGGGCGAAATCGAAATTCTTATAGGCAAGATTGATATTGAACCCGAATGTAAAATCAGGATTCGGATCACCTATATTTCCCTTATCGTTGGTGTCGATAACACCGTCCCCATTAACATCGACATACTTTACGTCTCCCGGCTGAGCATCCGGTTGAAGAACTTTTCCGTTCGATTTATAGTTTTGAACGTCGGCTTCATTTTGAAAAATTCCGGCTGTTTTGTATCCCCAGAAGAATCCGATTGGCTCACCGTTTTGTGCGCGATAGAATTCGGTCGCATTGTCGTAGAGCATATTTGTAAGACCATTAATAATTCCGCCTTCGGTAGGAATCTGGCCTACAGTATTTTTGTTATAAGCACCATTGGCTCCGATTGTATATTCCAATCCACCGATATTATCGCTGAATGATACACCTAGTTCCACACCTTTATTGGTAACATCTCCTCCGTTTATATACTTAGAGCTTACACCTGCGGTTGCTAATACAGGAACGCTGATGATCCAGTCTTTGGTCTTTTTATTGTACCAGTCGAAGTTTACATTCATTTTCCCGTTAATAAAACGTGCGTCGAATCCGAGATTAAATTGCTCTGATGTTTCCCAGCTTAAATCGGGATTGGAGAGATTGTCGGGATTAGCACCCGGGGTAAGTACCCCCTCAGTATTGCCGAAAATATAGTTTACATTCTGCTGATTGATCATAGCCAGATATTGGAATGCCGATACATTCTGGTTACCTACCTGTCCCCAGCTGGCTCTTAGCTTGAAGTAATCCATCCAGTTTTTGGCCGGTTCCATAAATGACTCATTACTCATAATCCAACCTGTAGAAATAGAAGGGAAATATCCAAAACGGTTACCATTGGCAAAGTTTGATGAACCATCAGCGCGGAATGTTGCGTTTATCAGATAAGTTTCTTTATAATTGTAATTCAAACGACCAAAATATGAAAGTTTCTTGATGTCAGCATCTTTATTACCTCCAAGGCTCAACAGATTGCTTAAAGTATTGGTTGCATTTGACAAATAGGCATGGTTCAGGCTGTTGAAGATCAGATCTACATTACTCCCGTTTAGCCATGTCCCCGAATATTGACTCATAGATGAACCTAACATGGCACCGAAATCATGGTCTTCATTCAATTTGAAATTATAGCTTAACAAGTTATCCCAATTGTATGTTCGGCCTTTATTCATAGACTGAGTGGCCACTGTGTGATCGTTGAAAGCATATAAAGACAGTCTGTAAATGGGTTTGTATGAATTGCTTTCGGAAGCAAAATAGTCGATACCCAATGTTGTTCTGAATTTCAGATTTTTGATAGGTTCCAGTTCAAGGTATACATCCCCTACAAGTTTCTGAGTATTGCTTTTGTTCTGATTGTTATATACCATCTGTGCATAAGGATTGGCTTCACCGTTGTACCAGTCGGAATTACTATTGTTCCAGAAATTTCCGTTTTCGTCGTACATCGGTACGAACGGGCTGGTATTGAAGGCTGCTCTCAACGTATTGTTGTATTGGTTACCCACTTGTATACCATTTTTCTTACTGTAAGAGAACGTGAGATGCTGACCAAGCCTTACTTTATTGTTATACAGATTATGTTCTGTATTGACGCGAAAGTTATAACGTTCATAGTTAGACAGGTCTTTACCGCCTACTATACCTTCCTGTCCGGTATATGACAGTGACATTGACCATACAGATGCGGCCGATCCTCCTGAAGCTCCAAGGGAATAGTTTTGGGTGATAGCATCATCTACCAGCATTTCATCTATCCAGTTGGTACCTGTTCCCATATTGGCTATTTCATCATTGGTAAAATATGCGCTTTTACCTGAGTTTATAGCAGCCTCGTTCATTATTGTTGCATACTGCTGCGAGTTAAGTAACTTTGCTTTTCTGGCAGCTTGCTGAACACCATAATATGCATCGAACGTGATTTGTGCTTTTGCTCCGGTCTTACCGGTCTTCGTTGTTATCAGCACGACTCCGTTTGCTGCCTGCGAACCGTAGATAGCGGCCGAAGCAGCATCTTTAAGTACATCGATAGACTCTATATCGCTGTTGTTTAGATAAGTAATGTCGTTAGTCAATATCCCGTCAACAACAAATAGAGGTGATGCATCTGCAACAGTTCCCAAGCCGCGGATGCGTACTTTCAGACTTTCACCGGGTTGGCCCGATGTGGAAGTGATCTGTACACCCGGGGTTTTTCCCTGTAAAGCCTGAAGTGCATTTGTCGTGTTCATTTTTGCCAGTTCATCGCCTTTTACCTGTATAGTGGCGCCGGTGTTCAATTTCTTTTTCTGTACACCATAACCGATGGCTATGACTTCATTCAGTAAGTTGATCTCTTCTTCCAGTTCGATATTGAATACTGTTTCAGTACCAACAGTGACTGTTTTGGGTTTGAACCCGATGAAAGATATTTCAATTTTTGCGTTATCTTTAACGGTAAGGGAAAACTTACCATCCAAATCGGTTATTGTACCGTTTGTAGTCCCTACCTCGCTTACCGATGCCCCGGCAAGGGGTTCGCCAAGAGATGTGACCGTTCCGGTTATTTCATGCACCGATTGAGCATAAATTCCGGTTACTGAGAACAAGCTGATAATTAATATCAGGCATGCTCTCTGCAAGTTAAGGAGACTTGCGTTTTTAGGTGAGGTTGTCATTCTTAAATTCATTGTATTAGTGGTTTAGTAAACATTGAATATTGTTTTGTTTCTCATATCTGGATATTTATTGTGCCATTTTTATTTCATTTGCTTTTCCGGTATATTTCACTTCCGAAACAGATGTTTTACCATCTTTAGTAATCCATTCCACACGGAATGTCCTATCCTTAGGCATGCCCTCATATTCACCTTTTGTATCGCCTATAGAAAGTGTTTTAGAGGCTTCGTCGTATGTGAATTTGATGGTCGAGTATGCATCTTTTTCGTAGTTATAATTTACGCCTTCATCTTCATAGAGTGTAAATTCTCCGTTTGCTCCCGTATAAACTTTCAGAGTAATATCTTTCTGTATTTCCTTGGTCGTTTGTATATCTTTACCCATCGGTAGAATCGCCCCTTCTTTTACATAGAGAGGGATGCGTTCGTATGGAGCGGAAATATTCAGTGTTTGCCCTCCTGCAATATGCTTATTTGATTCGAAATCGTACCAATTGGTATTGGTAGGGAAGTATGCATTACGCGATGTGGCTTTATAAGTGTATACGGGGCATACCATTATATCAGGCCCAAACATATATTGATCGCTTATATTATGTGTATTTATATCTCTTCCGAAATCCATAACCAAAGCCCGCATGATTGTATAGTCGTTGAAATACGTCATTCCCGCCAATGAATAGATATATGGCATCATCTGGTAGCGGAGTTTGGTATAGTAAACCATGCTTTTGTATGCAGGGTGGCTCTCCGGTGCAAGGTTGTATATTTCGCGGGTGGGATATTGTCCATGACTGCGGAACAACGGGCAGAATGCGCCGAACTGGAACCAACGGGTATTCAGTTCCCTCCATTCTTTGAGGTCTTCCGAGCCTTCTTTTGCCACTTCGTAACGTTTCTCAACACAGAAGCCGCCTATATCCATTGTCCAGTACGGAATACCCGACATGGCAAAATTAAGTCCCGCAGATATCTGAGCTTTCATATCTTCCCAGCGTGTACCTATATCGCCGCTCCATGTTGCCGTAGAATAGCGTTGCGTACCTGCAAAGCCTGAGCGGGTAAGCAGGAATACACGGTCGTTCGGCTTTACTGAACGCTGGCCGTCGTATATAGCCATTGCATTTGCCAGCGCGTATGCATTGAAATATTCTGTCGATGAACCCAAAGCATTAGGTGTACTCAGTTCTTTGCGGTATTGGAGACTTGCATTCGACAAGATATCCGGTTCGGAAGCATCCATCCACCAGGCGTCTATACCTTTCGAATAGAGTTTGTCATTCATTTGGCTCCAGAACAATTTGCGTGCTCCTTCGCTGTATGCGTCATAGAATCCGGCTATATAGCCTTTGCCTATCCAGTCGCGTATGCTGTCTTTCACCGCGCGGTTGTACATCCATCCTTTTTCGTCGAAAGCCTTGTAATTATCTGTTTTGTAGTAGAATTTAGGCCATACCGATATCATAATGCGTGCATCCATTGCATGTACGCTGTCTACCATGCCCTTAGGGTCAGGAAAGCGTGCCGGATCGAAATCGTGGCTTCCCCATGCATCCTGAGGCCAGTAAGACCAGTCGAGAACAATATTATCCAGTGGAATATTACGTTTGCGGTACTCTTTTACTGCATCCAGTAATTCATCCTGAGTTTTATAACGTTCGCGGCTCTGCCAGAATCCCATTGCCCATTTAGGCATTACCTGAGATTTTCCTGTGATTGTACGATATCCTTTTATAACATCATCGGCATTGTCTCCGCGAATGAAATAGTAATCTATCTGATCGCCCATTTCGGACCATAGCGATAGTTTGCTTTGTTCTTCTTCCGGTCTTGGACTTAATGCCTTCAGTCCTATATACGATATACCGCCGTCAGGTTTCCAGTCCAGTTTCAATTTGCGTTTTTCACCAGCTTTCATATCCACTGTGAATTTATAACTGTTAGGGTTCCATGCTGTACGCCATCTTTCGGGTACAATAACCTCACCGTCCATATATATAGTGGTGTAACCTGCATAATAAAGTATAAAATAATATTTGCCTGTTTCTTTGGCTTCTACTTCTCCTTCCCAAGTGATACGGGCATTATGGAAAGGAAAATCTTTCGGGAATTTCTTTATTGTTTCCAGATTTTCATAATCTATTCCAGATTCGCTTCTTTCTATAAATACCTGTTTGGCATCGCCATCGATCAGATATGTTGCAGTAAGTCCGCCTTCTTTACCTGTTTTATCGTATAGTTTAAACTGATCTAAGTCTGCATAGTCGCGCGGGTCACCAAACTTGGAAAGAGAGTAGTTGTCCCATAGTATACCGTAATTCTTACTCGACAAGACAAAAGGAACGGATACCTTTGTATTATATTGAAAAAGGACTTCATTCTTTCCTTTATAATTGTATTCATCAGCCTGATGTTGTCCCAGTCCGTAGAATGCCTCATCGGCAGGCGACTCGAATACCTGCTGCATGGTATAGGCTTTTTTACCTTCTACCTCTATATCGGAGAATGTTTTACCTCCACCCTTGTTCTCGGCAAGGATTAAATTTCCGTTAATATCGGAGAATGATACTTCGCCTGTAGTCAGGGATACAGAAGCAACGGTAGTAGCTGTTTTTAGAATAACATTTCCATTTTGTTCCGAAACATCCCAGCCCTCAGTTTTTGTTTTATCATAGATTGTAATAAGACTCTTGTTTTCAGTGAAATTGCTCGCCGGTGTTGCCGATACACGGATGATGTCGTCATTGATTATTTGTAACCTGACATGTTTTGTAGAGCTAGCGTTTTCCGTCTTTAATGTTACTATTACCCCATCGTTTGTTTTCTTGTAAGGTCCGCTTTGGCAGCTGGTGAGTAAAAATACTGACAAAAGGCTCGCAAGTACGAGTTGAATTTTTTTCATGGTAATTATTTTATGTTTAGATTTCTTATAAACAAAATTAGGATAAGTGGTTTAAACAGGTTTTCTTAAATGTTCTTAAAGAAAGTGCCTAAAAAAATATGTAGGGGGTTAAATGTTTCCAAAGTGGTATTTAAATGGTAACATAGTACA
>X355_Hoffmanns_Two_toed_Sloth__coassemble_2132_pt1 | contig 17826 bp, 15 predicted proteins | sample X355_Hoffmanns_Two_toed_Sloth__metabat2_low_PE_021 | metagenome-assembled genome bin X355_Hoffmanns_Two_toed_Sloth | reverse complement strand
ACCTTCATGTTGTTCTCAAAAGTTAAAGCCATAATTTAATGATTAGCTAGTTAGCAAATGCCCGAGAGTTTTATCGAATAATTCAGGTTTTCCTACTTTTCCGTTTACCATACAGGCTGTTTCCACCCTCGCTGTCGAACAAACTTTATTGTCTTTCAGGCGAATGATTTTCTGGTTGAAAATATAGCGGATGCCATCTTTTTCAATGGAATCGACAGTGCATATAAAATCATTGGCCCCGCGCAGGGAATGTTTGTATCGTATATAAACACTTACTACTACTGCATCTATACCTTGCTCATGCAATTCGTAAAAATTCAACCCGTGTTGCTCCAGAAATTCGTGGCGGACTACTTCGTAATAATGCTGGTAGTTAGCATTATTAACTATGCCTTGTGCATCGCATTCGTAGTCGCGCACTTTCATTGTATATTCGTATATAGATGCTTTATTCATTGTTTTATATCTTCTTTATTTTTTTATATGTAATTTCCGATTATATTATTGACTATCATTGTAATATGGTCAGTTTTTTGCTCTTTCGCTTTCAGGAATGTAAAGATAAAATTTGATATATCGTTGTTTTTAGTCATCGCTATAAGGATAAAAGGCATGGGCTGTAAACCCATGCCTGTTTAATATATGTATCTTCTGACTTTTCACTTTTCACTTTTCACTTTCTTCACCCATTCTCTTGCATTTACAAATGCCTCCATCCAAGGAGTAAAATCATCTTTACGATGTTCGAAAGGATGGTGTCCGCATTGCCAAGGGAACAATGAGCGTTCGAGATGAGGCATTATTGCTATATGACGTCCGTCTTTCGAAACAACCCCCGCTATATCATAATCGGAACCGTTAGGATTTCCCGGATATTCACTGTATATATATTTAGCAATTACATTATATTCGGATTCAGCCTTCGGCATAGCGAATCGTCCTTCACCGTGTGCAACCCAGATACCGATCTTACTTCCCGATAACGAACCGAACATTACCGATTTATTTTCAGGAATATCCACGCTTATATAAGTCGATTCATATTTATGTGAGCGATTATGTTCCATTTTCGGATGCTTGTCATGTTCCGGATAGATGAGATCCAGTTCCATCATCAGCTGGCAACCGTTACATACGCCGAGACTCAATGTGTCTTTACGCTCGTAGTATTTACGAAGGGTTTCTTTTGCCTTATCGTTGTAAATGAAGCTACCTGCCCATCCTTTTGCCGAACCCAGCACGTCCGAGTTAGAGAATCCTCCGCAGAATACTATCAGGTTGATATCTTCCAGCGTTTCACGTCCCGAGGCCAGGTCGGTCATATGCACATCCCTTACGTCGAAACCGGCGAGATACAGGGAATAAGCCATTTCGCGTTCGCTATTTGTGCCCTTTTCGCGTATAACAGCAGCTTTCAGGCCTGTTGGCATAATCCTGTTAGGGTCGATACCATATTGAGCGAATTTACCTGTAAACGAAGGGTTGAACTTGAATTGAAGCGGTTGTTTCTTATAATTCCCGAAACGTTCCAATGCTAGTTTTTCAGTGCTTTGCTTCCTGTCGAGAAGGTATGACGGTTCGAACCATGCATCACGTAATTCGTCTATATTGAATTCCTGACTGAAAGCATCTTTTTGGATAACAAATTTGCGTTCTTCGATAGGGCGGGCAACGATGGCGAAGCCGATACCGTAATCGTCCAGTATTTTTTCTACCAGGTGGTGATGTTTCACCTGAATGAGGATACCCGGATTTTCTGAGAATAATACTTTGATCAGATCTGCGTGATGCAGTTTGTCGAGGCGGGCTTCAAGTCCTCCCTGCGGATTGGCAAAACACATTTCCAGCATGGCTGTTACAAGTCCTCCGGCAGATATATCGTGCCCTGCAAGTATCAGCCCTCTGTCTATCAGTTCCTGCACCGCATTGAACGCATTCTTGAAATATTCAGGGTCTTTCACGGTCGGCACTTCTTCACCGAGTTTACTCATTGTCTGAGCAAATGCGGAGCCTCCGAGTTTGAACGTATCGAAAGAAAAATCGATATAGTAGAGATAAGTCCCTTTGATATATGCCAGTACCGGAGATACGATCTTGCGGATATTCTTCACTTCACCCGCAGCCGATATAATTACCGTACCCGGTGAATATACTTTATCATCTCCATATTTCTGCGTCATCGACAAGGAGTCTTTACCTGTCGGAATGTTTATTCCCAGTTCGCAGGCAAATTCCGAACAAGCCTCTACTGCTTTATATAATCTTGCGTCTTCTCCCGGATTCTTACAAGGCCACATCCAGTTTGCACTCAATGAAATGCCTTTCAATCCATCCTCGATCGGTGCGAAAATGATGTTTGTCAACGATTCGGCTATTGCCAGTACAGAACCTGCAGCCGGGTCTACCATCGCAGCTTGCGGCGCATGGCCGATAGATGTTGCTATACCTGCCTTCCCTTTATAATCGAGGGCTACGGCTCCAAGGTCGCTCAATGGCAACTGGATTTCTCCCTGTGTCTGTTGGCGTGCCACTTTACCTGTAACCGAGCGGTCAACTTTATTTGTCAGCCAGTCTTTGCAGGCAACAGCTTCCAGTTGTAGCACGTTCTTTATATAATCTTCCAGTCTGGACAGATCGTATTCCGGGTTTGTATAAACTTCTTCAATAGTCTCATCGCGCATGATTGTCTTAGGCGCTTTTCCGAAGAAGTCTTCCAGTTTGAGGTCGATAGGACGCTTTCCGTCAGCTTGCTCGAATACAAACTTCATATCGTTAGTCGTTTCTCCGACAACATACATCGGGGAGCGTTCGCGTTCGGCAATACGTTTAATTCTGTCGGTCGCGTCGGCAGGGATAAGCAAGCCCATACGCTCCTGACTTTCATTACCTACAATTTCTTTTGACGAAAGGGTAGGGTCGCCGATAGGAAGTTTGGATATGTCTATTTTTCCTCCGGTAGCTTCTACAAGCTCCGAAAGGCAGTTCAGGTGTCCCCCTGCACCGTGGTCGTGAATAGAGACAACTGGATTATTATCCGATTCTGCCAATGCACGTATCACATTCGCGGTACGTTTCTGCATTTCAGGATTGGCACGTTGCACGGCGTTCAGTTCTATACCACTTGAGTATTGTCCTGTATCTACAGATGATACAGCGCCTCCACCCATACCGATACGGTAGTTGTCCCCTCCGAGGATAACCACTTTTTCTCCCGGTTCAGGTTCACCTTTCAGCGCGTCGCGTTTGTTCGCAAAGCCGACACCGCCGGCCAGCATGATTACTTTATCGTACGCAAATTTCTTCTGATTTTCCTGATGTTCGAATGTAAGCAACGAGCCGCAGATAAGCGGTTGTCCGAATTTGTTTCCGAAATCGGATGCTCCGTTCGATGCTTTTATCAGTATTTCTTCCGGCGTCTGGTATAGCCAAGGACGTTCCGGCATAGTTTCTTCCCAAGCCTTCCCAGCTTTTGTACGTGGGTAGGATGTCATATATACGGCGGTTCCTGCGATTGGCAGGGATGCCTTTCCTCCGCCCAGACGGTCACGGATCTCACCTCCCGAACCGGTAGCAGCACCATTGAAAGGCTCTACGGTAGTAGGGAAGTTATGGGTTTCGGCTTTTAAGGAGATAACCGATTTGATTGTTTTTTTCTGATAAAGGCTTGGTTCTTCTCCTTTTTCCGGTGCAAATTGTTCTATCTCCGGTCCCTGGCTGAAGGCTACATTGTCTTTGTATGCCGATACCAGCTTGTTGGGGTTTACCTGCGATGTTTTCTTTATTAATTTGAAAAGCGAACTTTCTTTTTCTTCTCCGTCGATGATAAATGTACCGTTGAAAATCTTGTGGCGGCAATGTTCCGAATTTACCTGCGAGAATCCGAATACTTCGCTGTCGGTTAGTTTCCTGTTGAGTCTTTTGCTTACTTCGTTCAGATATTCTATTTCATCCTCGCTGAGGGCAAGGCCTTCCTGCTGATTATATGTTTCTATATCATCTATTTCGATGATCGGTTCAGGTTGTTTGTAAATATTGAATACTTCCTGATTCAGTCCGTCATAGATGCGTTGAAGCATCGGGTCGTGTTTCGCGTCGTTTGTATCTACCGGAAAAAATTCCTCTATACGCATGATTCCGCCGATACCCATATTTTGCGTGATTTCCACTGCATTGGTGCTCCATGGGGTAATCATCTCGCGGCGCGGACCAACAAAAAAGCCCGGAACATTTTCTGCTTCGAGCAAGGTTGCACCACTGAATGCCCATGTGAGACGTTGGATAAAATCGGCGTTAAGACTTGAGCTTGTTTGAACAGCAATGATGTTCTTGGAAGGGGTTTGAAAGAAGGAAACCATATTTTTATTTCAAGTTAATAAATTGACTTTTTAATAGGCATACAAAGGTAGTGAAAAGAATTATAAAATAATATAAATATGAATGGCGAACGGTCATTAATTTTTGAATAAAATAGCAAATGAAAATCAATATAATATTTGAGGGAGCGATAGAATTTAGGGGCAAATAGATATTCGCCCCTAAATTCGACAATAATTACTGCTTATAATTTTATCGTTAAAGAAAATAAGCCTAGTTAAGAGGCTTCTTTTTGGATTGATTTTTCGCTTTAGGCTTTGGCTTTGAACCGCCTTTAGGCTTATTGGCAGCCACCTTTTGCTTGCCTACGCGTAACCCGCTGGCAGGTTTGCCTTTTCGCTTCGGCTTTGCCTTATGTTCATTTTCGTCGGAGGATGGTGCAGAGGTATTCGAAGACTTCTTATTCGTACTATCTGTTTTATTAGTTTTTCCATATTTTGCAGCGATGCTGGCTTTTCTATAGTCGGTTTTTATATCAAACTCTTCAAGAGCTTTGTTAAAAGCCTTATTGCTCGGAGCCTTAGCCGTATGCGTTTTCTCTGAATTTTCCAGCATATCGAAAAGTCCTTCCAGTTCGGCGTGTGTCAGGTTGCGCCAGTTTCCCTGTCCCAGATCGCCGAGTTTGATATTCATTATCTGTATGCGTTCGAGTTTAAGAACTTCATAGTCGAAATATTCACACATACGTCTGATTTGCCTGTTCAGCCCTTGTATAAGCGATATACGGAACATATAGGGGTTTATCTCTACAATTTCGCATCGACGGGTAACGCGATCCAGTATAGGAACACCTTGTGCCATGCGCGTAAGGAAGTCTTTAGTAATAGGGCGGTTTACTTTTACAAGGTAATCTTTTTTGTGATTGTTGCCTGCCCGCAATATTTTATTTACAATGTCGCCATCATTGGTTAAGAGGATTAGTCCCTGGGAATCTTTATCCAGTCGTCCGATAGGAAATATCCGTTGTTCGTGCCGGATGAAATTGATGATGTTATCCCTTTCCTGCGGATCGGTAGTGCTGACGATGCCTACCGGCTTGTTGAAAGCAATGTATACCGGCTCGATTTTATTTACGATAAGTTCTCCGTTTACTTTCACTTTTTGTCCCGGAAGAACCCGCATTCCCACTTGGGCGCGTTTGCCGTTGATAGTTACACGGCCCTCTTCTATAAAGCGGTCGGCTTCACGTCTGGAACAAAATCCGGAGTTGCTGATATATTTATTTAGTCTGTATTCCATCTCGAATGTATGTGATGTAGGGTAATGATTTCGCGCAAAGATAATTAATTTGTTTTTGTTTATTTCTGTTTGATGGAATATTCATTGATGATGTGAATCAGTATTTGGAAATTTTATCTATATATGTAGCTATTAGCCATTGGCAGTTAGCTTGTAGTTCTTTGAGAAAATGAATCAGCCCCCTCAATCCCCCAAGGTGGACTTACAGAGAGGGAAAAAAGTAACAGATAAAAAATAGTGGAAAAAGTGTAACTTTTGTAACTTTTTTGAAATAGTTACGGATTGCTTCGCCCTGCGGGTAGTTACAAGTTACGGGAAAGGCTGCCTGTTTATTTTGTTTCACGCAAAGACGCAAAGTTTACATTTTACAAGTTGTTGACTGATGACTGTTTACTGTTAACTGATATATCTGTTACCTTTGTTACCTTTTTGGGAAAGTTACAAGTGGGCATAATATAAATTAGCTGATTGGCTAATTGGATTTGTACATTAATCATTATGCGTAAATCATTATGCGTATGGATTTACTAAAAATATATTATCTTTGTGCCAGAAAATCAAACCGGTTAAGTTTGTATATTATCACAAGTATTTATAAAACAGAAGTAAAAAAATATCATTAATGAAAATAGCAATTGTAGGTACGGGGTATGTGGGTCTTGTTACAGGAACTTGTTTTGCTGAAATGGGAACAGAAGTTTATTGTGTGGATATAGACCAGAAGAAAATAGATAATCTGAAGAACGGCATTATACCTATTTTCGAACCCGGACTGGATGAAATGGTGGAACGTAATCATAAAGCAGGACGCTTGCAATTCACTACCGACCTGAGCTCTATAATTAATGATGTTGATATTGTGTTTTCAGCAGTGGGTACGCCTCCTGACGAAGATGGTAGTGCCGATCTCAAATATGTACTCGATGTAGCCCGTACAGTAGGTGAGAATCTGAATAAATATATGGTGATTGTTACCAAAAGTACTGTACCTGTGGGTACAGCTAAATTGGTAAAAAAGACTATACAGGAAGAATTGGATAAAAGAGGTTTGTCCGATTTGAAATTTGATGTGGCTTCTAATCCCGAGTTTCTGAAAGAAGGAGCCGCTATTACAGACTTTATGCAGCCCGACCGGGTGGTTGTGGGTGTAGAGTCGGAAGAAGCTCAAAAGTTGATGGAGAAACTGTATAAGCCGTTTACTCTGAATAACTACCGTATAATTTATACTGATATTCCTTCTGCAGAGATGATTAAGTATGCAGCTAACGCCATGCTTGCCACGCGTATCAGTTTTATGAACGATATAGCGAATCTTTGCGAAATTGTGGGAGCAGATGTAAATATGGTACGTAAAGGTATCGGTTCGGATGCCCGTATCGGTTCTAAATTCTTATATTCCGGTTGCGGATACGGTGGAAGTTGTTTTCCTAAGGATGTAAAAGCGATTATTAAAACAGCTAACAAGCTCGGGTACAAAATGGAAATACTTGAAGCTGTAGAAAATGTGAATGAACGTCAGAAAAATATTCTTTTTGATAAACTAATGAAATATTACAATGGGGATATCAAAGGGAAAACTATCGCTGTATGGGGATTAGCATTTAAACCAAAAACAGATGATATGCGCGAAGCTCCGTCTCTTGTCTTGATAGATAAGATATTAAAAGCAGGAGGTAAAATAAGGGCATATGATCCGGTGGCGATGGAGGAAGCGAAACATCAGAGGCTCGGTGATACTATCGTGTATGCAAAAGATATTTATGATGCAACGCTTGATGCTGATGCTATACTGATGGTAACAGAATGGAACGAATTCCGTCTGCCGACATGGGAAGTGATTAAAAAAACGATGAATAAACCTGTTGTTTTTGACGGGCGTAATATTTATAATAAACAGGAAATGAACGATGCCGGTTTCGATTATTTCGGGATAGGCATCTGATTATAATAAGCAGATTAGCAAATTGGCTCCGCCGAACGTTGTTTCGGCAATTAGCAAATTCGAGATAAAATGATTGCAGTAGAAGGAATTACTAAAAGCTTTGGCTCTCTGAAAGTATTGAAAGGGATAGACTTGCGTGTAGAAAAAGGTGAGATAATCTCTATAGTGGGAGCAAGTGGTGCAGGCAAAACTACTCTGTTGCAAATCATGGGAACACTGGATAAGGCCGATAGCGGAACTGTTTATATTAATAATGAGAACCTGAGCAGGCTGAATGATTCCCGTCTTTCGGATTTCCGTAACAAGAATATCGGGTTTGTATTTCAGTTTCACCAGCTATTACCGGAATTTACAGCATTGGAAAATGTAATGATCCCGGCTCTTATCGGTAAAGTAAAAGAATCGCAGGCCAAAGCCAGGGCGAAAGAACTTCTTGATATGCTCGGTTTATCGTCCCGTACGGAGCATAAACCAAATGAGCTGTCGGGAGGGGAAAAACAACGGGTAGCCGTTGCGCGTGCGCTGATTAACGATCCGGCGGTGATACTTGCGGACGAGCCGTCAGGTAGTCTTGACACTGAGAATAAAGAGGAACTACACCAACTGTTTTTTAAACTGCGTGATACACTTGGTCAGACTTTCGTTATTGTGACCCACGATGAACACCTGGCTTCTATAACAGACCGTACCATTCATATGAAAGATGGTATAATATTGGAAAATCAGCCTGTAATATTATAAATATAAATGAGTATATCTGCTGATAAACGTCTTTATCAGATTGCCCTTACCCGAATATTGGGAGTAGGGGATATTACCGCACGTAATCTGTTGCAGGTAGTTGGTGATGAAGAAGAAATATTCAGGTCGGGCAGAAAATCGTTGTTAAGTATTCAGGGGCTTTCGTCCAAACTTGTAGGGGAGATATTAAATCCCGAAGTACTGGATAAAGCGGAGAAAGAGCTGGAATTTGTAGAAAAGAATGATATTTCTACCTACTTTATCAGTGATAGGTATTATCCCCACCGTCTGAAAGATTGCGCTGATGCTCCGGTACTCTTTTATTTCAAAGGAAAAGCTGATTTTAATGCAGATAAGATAATAAGTATTGTCGGTACCCGCAACTCAACGAATTATGGTAATAGCTTTTGCGATACATTTTTAGAGAAAGTATCCGCAGTATTACCCGATACACTTATTGTTAGCGGACTTGCTTATGGGATAGATATACATGCCCACAGAGCTGCTCTCAAATATAATCTGTCCACGGTGGGAGTGCTGGCGCATGGTCTGGATATGATTTATCCGGCTGTACACAGGCAAACCGCGGTAGAAATGTTGGAAAAAGGAGGGCTACTTTCCGATTTCCCGAGCAAAACCGAGCCCGACCGTTATAACTTTGTTCGCCGGAACCGTATTGTGGCAGGTATGGCTGATGCTGTTATAGTTGTGGAATCAGACGAAAAAGGTGGCTCTCTTATAACTGCTGAGATTGCCGGCTCGTACTGTAAAGATATATTCGCTGTGCCCGGCCGGATGTCGGACAGGTATTCGCGCGGATGCAATAAGCTGATAGCTTCGCATAAAGCGGATTTGTTCCAATCGACAGAATACTTTCTTCAGCAAATGGGTTGGGACGATGAATCGCAGAAAAAGAAGAAAATGCCGCGTCAGCAAGACTTATTTGTCGTTCTGACAGATGAAGAACAGGTTGTTACCGATAAGCTGGCTACAATAGAATCACTTCATATAGACCAGCTGGCCAGAGAACTGAACATTCCGGCTTATCAATTATTTACCACTCTTCTGGAGTTGGAAATGAAAGGCCTGATAAAGAACCTGCCGGGGAATATGTACGCCCTAACCTAAATAAAAAGGGAAGAATATTATTGCCCCCGTTCCGTATTTAGGTTATTACATACAAGTTTATAGTAAAATGGTAAAATTACTTTGAATTTTACAAATAATTAATACTTTTATCGTGTAATACGGTACACTATAACGATGGGAAATGCGGGTTAATGGTAGGTATAAATATTCGGCAGGGCTTTGGTTCTGCTTTTTTAGTATAATTTATCAAAGATTTTATCTATAGAGTAAGCTATCAGCCATTAGCTTATAGTTCTTTGAAGTATTGAATAAGCTCCATGGTCTCCGAAGGGGGAAACGAAAGAAGAATGAAAAATAAAAAAGCTGGAAAGGTTGTTACCTTTGTTACCTTTTTAATAGCTACGAGTTATTTCGCCCTTTGGGCAATTACGGGTTACGAGTTGTTAACTGTTAACTGTAAAGTCGCTTCGCGCCATTGACATATTGGTATATTAGTCAATCGGCATATTGATTTGTGTTACCTTTGTTACCTTTTTAATAGTTACAAGTTACTGCGCCCTTCGGGTAGTTACAAGACTAAAAGTCTAACGGCTAATAGCTATCAGCTAAAAGCTGAAACATGTGTTACTTCTGTTACTTTTTAACTATATAATGTAAATACAGGTTAATTTTATATCGTTTATGGCAGATATGTTGTTAAAGTTGAGGAGATGTCAGATATAAAGATGTTACTTTTTATTTACGCCGCTAAATATAAAAAACTGAATTTATGTGGTTCTAACCCTCGATTCGCATAATTTGCCATAAAATAAAAAGAGGTTCTCCGAACCTGAAGAACCCCTGATCTGTATTATTAAGATTTTTGATTAGTTCTGACCGCCGCCTTGTCCGCCTTGACCACCCTGATTACCTTGTTCACCGCCCATGTTGTCATCATTATTGATGCTTCGTTGAGCTTTTTTTATCTGGGCTTTCATCTCCCCGAAACGGAACGAAACCGATATTCCAAACTGGCGCATCCTGCCCTTCATTATTGACTCTGTATGGAATGTATCTGTGATGGTTTTAGTTTTGAACTCATTGTCTTTCTTAAATGGATTTTGTGCATAGGCACGGAATTGTAATCTATCTTGCATAAATCCTTTCGAGAAGGAAATGCTGTGAAAGAAGAAAGACGGGCCTTCACCTTGCAGGTTTATTTGACGGCTAAAAAATCCGGTGTTTAAATAAGCTTTAAAGTTTTGAGGGAATGAGTATTGTCCTCCGGCGAATATATTACCTGCAAAACCGTTATTGCTTGTTTTTTCATTGAGAATAGAGGTCCTGTTCGATTTTATATCTACATACCTGCCCGACATGTTACTGTATATACGGATCTTGTCATTCGGACTCCAATTCACATAAGCCGACAAACCAAGATTTTTTCGTTCGCCTATGTTTTCATAGGTTGTTGTAGAAACTCCATCTTCGCGTGTAGTAATATTCTCAATGCCGTTGTCTTCGAAATCATAAGACAGATTTGCATTGAAATTTAACTTTTGGCTAAATGAACCAAAATTTAAACTGAAGTTATGATTCTTTACGGCATCCAGTGCTGGGTTCCCTTGCTGGATATAATTGGGATTTGTTGTATTCACATAAGGATTCAGTTGATAAATCCCCGGACGCTGTATGCGCATATTATATCCGAAACGAATATTCTGCGCCGGTTTTATTTGGTATGTAAGGGTTGCAGATGGAACCAGATTGGAATAATCTACTTTGAAGTCCATATCGTCTTTTTGGGGGAACTTTGCGTCCAACCAAGTAGCTTCGTATCTCAGACCTGTTTTAACACCCCATTTCTGGAATTTAGCGCTATAACCACCATAAGCGGCAAGGATATCCTGTTCGTGTCTGAATTCGTCATAGGTCTGTGGCACATTTACCCATTGACCTGATCCATTAAGGATATCATAGCCGCTGTTACTCTGGTTGAGTCGTATGATATATTTAGCGCCTGCTTCAAGATTGTGTATTTTGCCGAACGGTGAGACAAAGTCTACCTGGAAAGTATGCTCTTTCATATCGGCATCAGTATATTGACGGTTAGTAACCGCCGTTGCTGGTTTTGTCCCGCTAATGAGATTTATATCGCTGTTCGATTCCTGATCGTTGGGACTGAGGCTGAACCTGTAAGATGCGGTCAGTAGCTGATCTTTCTTGTTAAAGGTACGTTGGTAATCGACATTGATATCAGTGCCTCCGTAGTTTTGCTTCGAATAACTGTCGTTGTTGTATTTATATTGAGAATCACGATCTTTATTCAGCATTTCCACGACTTGATCCGATTGGGATTTACCATTTCCGTAATATCGGTTGAAACCGACATTGATGAGATTGAGAGTGTCCAGTTCAATGCTTATCTCTCCATTTCCGTACTGGCCGTTTCCATTGTTTTTCGAGGCTCCGTCCTGATACAGATATTTATTATTGGTGCTCGTGTAATCTTCTGTAAATGAGTTTGAGCTTCCCCATGGGCGCTTATACTCATAATAATTATACCCTCCTGTAAATCCTAATTTCCCATATTTCATTTGCAAATAAAGGCCGCCTCCGAATCCGCCCAGATCATCTACACGTCCGTTTAATGTAGCGGTATAGCCACCCATAGAAGAGTTTTTCTGAGTTATAATATTAATAATCCCTGCAACGCCTTCCGCATCATATTTCGCCCCCGGATCAGTGATAACTTCTATATCCTTTATAGAGCTCGCCGGCATGCTGCGCAGCACATCTTTCGGATTGCTTGTTATCATATTCGATGGTTTGCCGTTGAGGTATATTTTATAATTAGAAGAACCTTTAAGCTGAATATTTTCTTCTCCGTCGACAGTCACCATAGGTACTTTCTTCAACATATCCAATACATTGTTGGTTTTAGCTTCCGGATCATCTTCCATGCTATAAGTGATTTTATCCAGATCTACCTTCACCAATGGTTTCTGAGCCGATATGACCACTTCTGACAGAGCTTGGGCATCATCAGGCATAAGGATTGTGCCGAGGTCAAGTGTTTTTGCATTTCCAATCTCAATCGTTTTTGTAACTGTTTTTTTGCCAATAAATTCGGCCGTGAAAAGATACCCGCCTTTTTTGTTCATAGTCAACTGGAACTTTCCATTGTCGTCGGTAGCTACGGCTTTTAGCAGCTGGGGAGTCGTTCCTTTGTCTGTTATTTTAATTGTGGCATAAGGTACTGTCTCATTTGTCAGGGAATCTACCAGTTGCCCTTTCACAAGAACATTTACGATATTGGCAGTCGGGGCATTCGTTTGTGCCGAAACAAATGAAAAACCTGTGATAAACAGGGCGATTAGCAAGATACGGATTTTCATACAAAGATTTTTATTGTTTTTTTAGTTCTTTTTCCGGGTGGCTAAGATATAAATTGATTTTACTTATCGATCCACCTTCTACGAATTTGTCGTAATAATTATATTTTTATCACTAAGCGCCGGTTTATTTTATTCTTTTTAACAAAATAATGCAATTGTTATATAAAAAAAGCGCCCGTAAACAAAGTTTGGCGCTTTAAGTATTATATAGTTATAAATGTTATTGACAGGCAGGTAGTTCTTTGACCGGATACATTTTGCCGTAAAGTTCAAGATATTGAACGTTTACCGTATCAATCTTAAATGTCATATCGTTCCGGTAGTCTCTGGATACATTCAGGTCGATATGCAGTATATTATCATTGTACCTGCTTGTACTCCAACCTGTAATGCCATATCCGGGAATCTTGCATTGGATGCATATAACGGTATCATTTCTATTGAAGGAGACTTTGAAGTCATCTGACGTCTTGCGGATAAACCAACCCTGACGGTTTCCAGCAAACCATGCGCCGAAAACGATTGCCAGAATAATGAGAGTGAATAATATCGGAGATAATCTATCTTTCATTGTCAATAGATATTAAGGTCGCAGACCTGTTTATTACTTTGTTAAGATTGAATGCAACAAGCGGTTATATTGGAATTATATCATTAGATACTCAATTTTCAGCTTATTCATCATTTTTCTTCGATTTTTTCTCGCTCTTTTGCTCTACAAAGTAAGCTATAACCAGCCCTATACCACCAAAAACAGCTGCACATGCAGGATAAAGTACTGATATGGTATTCCTGAACTCGTGATATATTCTGCTGTCGGTGTCAGCCGGTGCTACAGCTAGGAGATCTACAACAGTAGCGGTCACTACGCCTAGTCCCACACCCACAAGCAGCAATCCGATGCGGATAGCCCATGAACCAACCATAATATCCCTGTATTTCTGTATATGCAGAGGATTATTTAATATCTGCGGATCTATACCCGACGAAAGTTTTTCTATCATTGCCATACGTTCACGGCGGCGTGCAAACAGTTCGAATAAGCGGTAGACTCCATAAGTGATTATGCCTACTACGCATACAATTCCTATCATTTCCATAATTTTCTATTTTTAGAAGTTAAACATTTTTGTTTTTGTTTGTTTGTCCATTTTGACGCAGGGGTTACAGAAAGGTTACAAAATAAATGAAAAAATATTTACTGTTGGATTTCAATATTATATTGGGTAATAATTGTTATACTTGAATGGAGGCTATAAACTTTAATATATTTTTCTGAAATATTTTCATTTACATTTGTAACCTATTCAACCTTGTTGCGTCATACGGGTATGGCAGATTTTGATGACATTTATTATGTACGCCGGATCAAAGATGGTCATACTGATGCTTTCGTGCATATAGTACGCCGCTATCAGAGAATGGTATTTACCATTGTCAGCAAAATCGTTTCCCGCAAGGTAGAGGCTGAAGATATTACGCAGGAAGTATTTATCAAGGCATTTCAGTCCCTGAATAAATTTCGTGAAGAATCTGAATTTGCTACCTGGCTTTACCGCATTGCTTATAATACAACGATATCGGAGCTGCGGAAGCGAAAACATGAATTTACGGCTATAGAAGATAATTTTGCCAATATGCCCGACACGGAGATAGCTGATACAATTGACGAAATAAGTGTTGAAGATAAATTACATTGTCTGGATATAGTGCTTAAAAAGCTGCCTCCCGACGATGCTTTGCTGATTTCGATGTTTTATCTGAACGATCAGAGCATACAGCAGATAAGTGATATAACGAACAACAGCATCGCAAATGTGAAAGTAAAGTTGCACAGAATAAGAAAATTTATGAACTTTGAAATAAATAAACTCATACAATTATGAAAGCAGAAGAAAAAGATAAGCTCAGGAGTTTATTTCAGGAAGTGAAATTAGACGAACCATCGGCAGACTTCGAAAGCCACTTGATGAAGCATATACATATAGCCGCTGCAAAGCAAACTAAAAGAAGAAGCCTTAAATCGATTTTGGCAATTGCCGGAGGCATTATGGGGATGCTCGGTATTCCGGCTTTTATCTTCTGGAAATTAGGTTTTGCATTCGAGCCGGAACTGAAACCGGTAGAAATCGATTTGACGTTTACTATGCCCGAGATGAAATTCGATCCGCTGATTATCTCTATAGCATTCGTAGTATTACTGCTTTTAATCAGCGACACGCTGATCCGCCGGCGTATATGGGAGAAAAAACAGAAGGATTAGATTGCTAAATATCCAGACTGCCATCCCTGTCACTCTTATATTTCTGCGACAGGATGCGGAGGAATGAAGATATTTGTGATATAGCGGCTTGCGTTTCTCCTGAAATCTCCTTCTTCTGTAATCTCATCAGCAAATAGCCGTATAATGCTGCAAAGCATGTTTCCAGTTCCGGAATAGTCTTGTCAGGGGATTTAGACCGCAATTCCACAATAAATGGCAATGTTTTGTAATATGTTGCCGAATAGTCGCTTTCACCCGGTGTTTTCAACAGGCGGAGATGCAGACCGGTGAGTTCTGAAATCACATTTTTGTTTATAATCAGGTGCCCTTTTTCAGCAACATTCTCCCGGCGCATCATCTCGATAAGGTTTTGGTACCATTCCCTGATTTCTTTTTTTACATGGTCCGGCTGACCGAAACGGGATATAATCTGTTCATCTATTTTGTCTATATCGAGTCCGTTGGCACGTATCATATCTTCTACCTGCCACATATATAAAAGGTATTCGCCTATATTTTCCTCTTTCAGTTTTTTAGCTATAAGCATTGTATGGTAATTATGAATTATAAGTTATGAATTGAGTGCTGATATTATTGCAGTTTTCAATTTTATGAATTCAGTACAAAGGTAAATAATATATGGCGAATGTTAAATAAATAGCCTAAATATGTGTGCAGACAGGATTTATTCTTTAATAAATAAAATATATAAGAGTAAGATTGAACAAAGATATCTTAATCAGTGTTCTATCTACAAAACAGGTTCTTACTTTTTTCATAGTGTGTTAGATAGATTGTTTAGTTGATTTTTTATTACCTGTTTTTTAATCATAGTATATGTTAGTTTTATATTAGTGTTAAGGTCTGGAAGAGGTGGTTGTGAGAACCGTCTCTTTCTTTTTTATATCTTTAGGCATATGTTTGATATAAAGATTATAGAAGCAGGATACATTATGGCCGATGGTGGGGCCATGTTCGGAGCCATACCTAAACGTGCATGGCTGCGAAAATATGCAGCCGATGCAGATAACCTGTGTCCGCTGGCTATGCGGTGTGTATTGGCAACCACAGCTGACCGCCGGATATTGATAGACGCCGGTATGGGAGATAAGCATCTCGACAAGGTCTCTTATTACCGTCCATATGATTTGAAGTGTGCAGACGAGTCTGTAAAAGAATTAGGATATACGACCGGTGAAATAACAGATGTTGTACTTACGCATCTTCATTTCGATCATTGCGGAGGCGCTACCCGTAAGAATGAGAGCGGACGGCTTGTCCCATCTTTTCCAAATGCACGTTACTGGCTTAGCCGTAAACAATGGGCAAATTTCCTGAAGCCTAACCGTTTGGAGAAAGATTCTGTTTTTGCAGATAATATCCTGCCTGTATACGATTCGGGGCAATTACATTTAATAGATGAAGATACGCTATTATGCGATGGGGTTGAGTTGCAACTTTTCGACGGACATAGCGAAGGGCAGCTGGTTGTATGTATCAATACTGATGACGGAGTATATGCCTTTCCCGGCGATTTGGTGCCGACATCGGCTCATGTGCCGCTGGAATGGATTTCGGCTTATGATATTTGTGCGCTTACATCATTGTCTGAGAAAGAGCGGTTTCTGGCTGATGCCGAAAAAAAAGGATATACGCTGGTCTATTGCCATGATGCGAAAGTAAAGACAAGTAAGGTAAAAAGGCTGAATGATGATTATATAGCATCGGATAAGGATAAATAAAAAAAGCCCGGAGTTTTTATTTCCGGGCTATTCATCTCGCTTACTTATACATTACCTATCATTAAAATTCCATTGGCACATCTATTAGTAAGATGCGTGCATTATCAGAATTGGCTGTTATTTTAACCGTATCGGTATCCTGTATACCAAAACCGTCGCGGTGGTGCAGCTTCTGTCCTTCGACTGTGAACTCACCTTCTACTACCATAGCGAAAACACCGTTGCCTTTTCCTTTTATTTTATACTCAATCTCTTTTCCTTTTTCGAATGTACCGATATTGAACCAGGCATTCTGGTGTATCCACAAACCTCTATTATTGGCGTCATCCTTTGGCCCTACTATCTGTACAAGCTGATTTTTGCTGTGTATATAGTCAAAAGCCCTCTGGTCGTAGCGTGGTGTTACGTTCCTCTTATCAGGGAAAACCCAGATTTGAAAGAAATTGACAGGTTTGTCCTCATTCGAATTATATTCGCTATGGGTGATACCTGTTCCCGCACTCATTACCTGTACTTCTCCGGCACGTATAACCTCGGTATGTCCCATACTATCCTTATGTTCAAGATCACCGTATAAGGGTATGGATACGATTTCCATATTGTCGTGGGGATGTGTGCCGAAGCCTTCACCTCCTTTTACTATATCGTCGTTCACTACACGAAGTGCACCGAAATTGATCCGTTCAGGATTGTAATAATTAGCAAAACTGAATGTATGGTAGGTGTCCAGCCATCCATGATAAGCATGTCCTCTCGAAGATGCACGGTATAATGTTGTTTTCATAAAATGATCCTTTCTGTTTATTGTGTAAATCTTTTGAATATAAACATCTTAAATTGTAAAATGTTTTTTTACACTACAAAGATAAAGCTTATTTATGTATTTGTAAAATAATAAAAATTATATATATGTATTGATATATTTATATTTGTGTGCGAAAATTTTCCTTTGTCACTTTTTGAATTTTCCGGAAATATGAAAAACATATATTTAATCATAATACATGGTAAAAATTTCTTATTCTCTTTGTATTATTTGCGTAATGCTTTGTATACCTT
>X355_Hoffmanns_Two_toed_Sloth__coassemble_2127_pt1 | contig 17977 bp, 8 predicted proteins | sample X355_Hoffmanns_Two_toed_Sloth__metabat2_low_PE_021 | metagenome-assembled genome bin X355_Hoffmanns_Two_toed_Sloth | reverse complement strand
AAATAAGGTATTTCTGTTCAGATTGTTATTGAGGACCGGCGACATTTTATCCACCGGATATTTTCCTACATCGAAAGATCCTGAGACAAATAAGCTGGAGATAGGGACTATTCCTACATTCTACAGTTTCAATAAAACGGAAGGTAACCGTTTTCGTATGACGCTCTCTACAACAAAGAATCTTCATCAGCATCTTTTCTTCTATGGCTACGGAGCTTATGGAACCAGGGATGATGAATTTAAATATTACGGCGAGGCCACATGGGCTTTCGACAAGATAGAGAAGCATAAGGATGAGTATCCGAAAAATAATCTGATAGTTGCCTATAAATACGATATAAATACTTTGGGGCAACGCTATACTCAGGCCGAACGGGACAATATACTGATGTCGATACAGGCATCGGGTAATTCTAAAATGACATATAACCGTCAGACCCAGATCGCCTGGGATAAAGAGTTTTATGGGGGATTCTCATTTAAACTTACCGGTCAGACTTTTGATGAGCGCCCTGCAGCCAATATCGTATTTGAGAAAATGGATGAAAACGGGAATGTATATTCTGTGGACAAGGTAAAGACCACCGAGGTCATGCTTGCCCTGCGTTATGCCCCGAATGAAAAGTTCTTTCAGCAGCGTAGGAAGAGGCATTCCATCCCTTCCCCGCGGCTTGTGATGAACCTGACACATACCATGGCTCTCGAGGATGTTTTGGGAGGTCAGTACCATTATAATAAAACGTCACTGGCCATATCCAAGCAGTTTTGGATTGCTCCATACGGCAAACTTTATCTGACAGCACAGGCTGAAAAAATATGGGGCGAAACACCGTTCCCGTTTCTGGTTACACCCAGCGCCAATAGTTCATATACTATACAGCGGGGAAACTACTATCTGATAGAACCACTCGAATTTGTGCACGACGCGCAGGCTTCATGGGAAATATATTACCATATGGGCGGGTGGTTTCTCAACAGGGTTCCTTTTCTTAAAGTCCTGAAATGGCGGGAAGTGTTTGGCTTCCGTGGTTTTATAGGCTCGTTGAATAATAAGAACAATCCGGAACATAATAGAAATCTGCTCATCTTTCCTCAGGACACATATACTACCAATAGGGGCCCATACATGGAATATAATATAGGAATAGAGAATATTTTTAAGCTATTCCGTATCGATTATGTACGCCGGATAAACTATCTCGATCATCCGAATGTAGATAAGGATGGTTTCAGGGTGTCGTTTAACCTGAACTTTTAATAATCCGGTTTCAGAAAAAGGTATCCGCTATTCGCATCAGTACTTCCTGTGGATCTAACGGATGCTTTTTGGGTGGATTTGCCGGTACCAGTACTTTCAGTCCTTGTGGTATAATTTTTACATGTATCTCTTTACCCATTTCTACAGGATCGCCGTCGATATGCATCATACCCTCGCTTTCGCGCTTGATTGTAACTTCATTGGTAATCAGTTCGATCATTTTACTGCTCTCATCTATTTTCTTTGTAAATAGTTGCAGGGATGTTTGCGGAACGTCCAGTATAGATAATGGTTTTAGTATGGCGATATTCATCATACCGTCCTGTATATCGGCGTGGGGAGCTATATGCGCATTGTACCCATATTGTGAAGCATTAGCGCAGGTAACGACAAATGCCTTGTCTTTTATAGTACCTTCGGGGCATATTATTTCATAGGTTTCGGGCTTTTGCCGGATAAAGGTTTCGAGCATATTCTTGAAGTACATAAACGAGCCTCTTGTCTTTTTACCTGAGGACATTGCGGCTACCTCGGCGTCAAATCCCACTCCGCAGGTGCAAAAGAATATGCGGTTGTTTACCATTCCATAATCGATGGATATGATATTTTCATCCAGAATAATACCCATAGCTTTCTTTGCGTCAGTAGAAATGTTCAGGTCACGGGCCAGACCATTGCCAGAACCCAGAGGGATGATGCCTAAAGCCGTATCGGAATTGACTAATGTGCGTGCTACTTCGTTTACGGTACCATCACCGCCTACTGCGATCACATAGTCTACCTTATCTCTGATAGCTTGTCTGGCAATTTCAGATCCATGTCCGGCATAACCCGTAATAAATATATGGACATCAAATTTGTGTGCATCAAACGTTTCCGCTATTTTGTGTGGAAGGTTTTGTTTTGATGACGTTCCCGATTTCGGGTTGATTATAGCATATATTTTTTTCTTTGCACTCATTTCATCAGCACATAAAAGTTTTGTTCTACAAAAATAGCATATTAAGAGTCATAGACCAAATAATAGGTTCGATTTAGAAAAGATAGGCTGCGGGACAGTTGTTTTGTTGTCTTTGGTAACACATACATTTAAGTCCACTATTTAATAATTAATAGGTTATATCCTGAATAATTGGCTAAAACAAATAAGAAGCTGTATTGTTATATTTATAATAGGTTTAAATAATAATATAAGATTTATGAGACATTTTATTTGGACATTGTTGATACTGACAGCGAGCATTCTGTTTACAAGTTGTGTGAGTAAAAGTAAGTTCAGGAATCTGGAAGCAGATTATAATCTGTTGAAAAACGATTATCAGGAAGGCCAGTTACAGCTGAGAGAAAGTAACACCCGTGTAGCAAGTCTTGAAGATAGGTTGCGGGAAGCACAACAAAATAATGCGGATTTGCGTGCTGCTTATGCCGAGCTTCAAAATTCATTGAACAAGAGTCTGGCGCAAAGTTCTCAAGGTAATGTGAATATTGCTAAACTATTGGATGAGATTAATGCATCGAACCGTTTTATACAACATCTGGTAGAGGCCAAAAACAAGTCGGATTCTTTGAACCTTGTAATGGTTAATAATCTTACCCGTTCGCTTTCCCGCAGTGAAATGCAGGATTTGGATATTAAAGTGCTGAAAGGTGTTGTGTACATTTCTTTGTCAGACAATATGCTGTACCGTTCGGGAAGCTATGAGATAAGCGAAAAGGCAGGGGAGATACTTAGTAAGATTGCAAAGATCATCTTGGATTATAAAGATTATGATGTGTTGGTAGAAGGAAATACCGACACAGATCCGATTTCCCGTCCTAATATCCGTAACAACTGGGACTTGAGTACATTACGTGCGTCTTCGGTAGTTCAGGCATTGCAAAACAACTATGGAGTGGATCCTAAACGTATGACCGCAGGAGGACGCGGAGAGTATAACCCTGTTGCAAGCAATAGCACCGTAGAAGGGAAAGCGCTTAATCGCAGGACACAGATAATTATTACTCCTAAGCTGGATCAGTTTATGGAATTGATCGATCAGGCACCGGAAAGTTCTCTGGATGCAGATTATTAATTTTATGTAAATGGTTTTGTAAGACAGAGGTTGTTCCTTATTTTAGAGGAGCAACCTTTGTTTCTTTTTTAACACCAGTCTGGTCTTTTTATTATGCATCGTCTTCTGCTATGCCAGATATCTTTGGGATAATAAAAAACTTTCTCTTAAACAGGCTCTTTGAGATTAATGACACAATTAATTCAATATCTTTGTATATAGAATACTAAATATAGTAATAAGCTATGATTAACTCATTGGAAAAAGAGCAAATTGTAAGTTTGATTAAAAAAGAAGTTGTGCCGGCTATTGGTTGCACCGAACCTATTGCTGTATCATTGTGTGTGTCAAAGGCTACCGAAGTGCTTGGAACGCAACCTGAGAGAATAAAAGTATATCTGAGTGCCAATGTTTTGAAAAATGCTATGGGGGTAGGTATACCCGGAACCCGTATGGTAGGCTTGCCTATTGCAGTGGCTTTGGGTGCTCTTATCGGAAAGAGTGAATATGGCTTGCAGGTACTGAAAGATCTTACTCCGGGGGATGTTGAGCTCGGAAAACAATATATCTCGGAAAAACGTTTGGAAATAGCCCTGAAAGAAAGTATTACAGACAACCTGTACATAGAGGTACATTGTATAGCAGGAGCGGATGAAGCTCAAGCTGTCATCCGTGGAACGCATACAAATTTTTCATATATAGCTAAAAACGGAGATGTATTTTGCGATGAGGTTTGTAATGAGAATGGAGATGTTTGTAAAGATGAAGTTACATTGACTTTTGCAAAGGTATATGAATTCGCTACTACTGTTCCGGTAGGGGATATACGTTTTATCCTTGAGGCAGCGGAACTGAACAGAAAGGCTTCAAAGTTATCGCATGAGGGTAATTACGGGCATAATGTTGCTAAAACAGTTACCGGCACTTTAGGTAAAAAGATATTCGGAGATTCCATGCTTTCACATATGATGTCATATACAGCAGCGGCTTGTGATGCCCGTATGGATGGGGCGATGATTCCAGTGATGAGCAATTCGGGTAGCGGAAATCAGGGTATTACGGCAACCCTGCCTGTACTTACTTTTGCCGAAGATACCAACTGTACGGAGGATGAACTTGTCAGGGCATTGATACTTAGTCATCTGACAGTTGTATATATAAAACAAAAACTTGGTCGCCTTTCAGCTTTGTGCGGTTGTGTGGCGGCGGCAACAGGTGCCAGTTGTGGTATTACTCATCTGATGGGAGGGGATTATAGTCAGGTCACTTTTGCTGTGAAAAATATGGTGGGAAATATAACCGGTATGATTTGTGACGGAGCAAAGCCCAGCTGTGCTCTTAAAATATCGAGCGGTGTATCTACAGCTGTTCTTTCAGCCATCATGGCAATGGAACACAAGGTAGTATCATCTTTAGAAGGTATCGTGGATGACGATGTGGATAAGACCATTGAAAATTTGACCAGTATTGGTGCTGTTGGTATGCAGGAAACAGACAAATTGGTATTAAAGATAATGACGAGTAAATAGCTAAATTAATAAGAATGAAAATAAGAAATTATTACCAGAAAAAAAGAGGATATATTCAATTTACCGGATAGCTTAAAGCAATAAAAAACGCTCCAATAAGGAGCGTTTTTTCAACCATTTGATAACCAATTTAGAATCTTAACCTTTTACAGTCTTTTCAATCCTTTTGTTTGTGCCTTATCAGCTTCTATAATGCTGATGGCGTAACCTCCGGCAGGTGCGCATAGCTGTGATAACTTCGACTTGCTGGTTACCACTACTTTGCGGATAGTGTATGCCTGAGGATTTGTTTTGTAGTGAGCGTCCTTCGCATCGCTGTATATCGTTGCGATGTATGTTTTGGCCGGATCCAGATATTCGAATGTGACATTTGATGTGCGCCCGTTCTCGTCACATACGCTACCAACGAACCAGTTATTTGAATTTTTTGCTTTACGGGCAACCGTAATATATTCACCTGGTTCAGCTTCCAGATATTTGCTCTCGTCCCAGTCTATAGCGACATCTTTAATGAACTGGAATGCATCGAGATACTGATTATATGTTTCGGGCAGATCGGCAGCCATCTGTAACGGGCTGTACATGGTTACATACAGTGCCAGTTGATTGGCCAGTGTACTGTTCACATGCGAATTGTTGTCAGGATTGTATTTGCTTACATCCATCTGGAAGATACCCGGAGTATAATCCATCGGGCCTCCGATAAGGCGGGTGAAAGGAAGTACAGTGACATGGTTCGGCTTGTTACCGCCAAATGCCTGGTATTCTGTTCCGCGAGCCGATTCGTTCCCTATGAGGTTTGGCCATGTACGGCATACACCTGTCGGACGTACTGCTTCGTGGGCATTTACCATGATCTTATAACCGGCAGCTTTTTCGAAAGCATACTGGTAGTGATTTACCATCCATTGTCCGTAATGATGCTCGCCACGAGGGATAATATTGCCTACATAGCCGCTTTTAACAGAGTTGTATCCATTGTCAACCATGAATTGATAAGCTTTGTCCATATGTCGTTCATAATTGCGTACCGACGATGAAGTCTCGTGGTGCATTATGATTTTTACACCTTTACTTTTTGCATATGTATTAAGCTCTTTAACATCGAAGTCGGGATAAGGAGTCACAAAGTCGAATACATAATCTTTCGATTTGCCGAACCAGTCTTCCCATCCTACATTCCATCCTTCTACAAGTACACCGTCGAAACCATGTAATGCCGCAAAGTCGATATACGCTTTCACATGTTCAGTATTAGCGGCGTGTTTACCATTTGGTTTAGTTTTACTGTAATCGGTAACACCCAGTTGTACGCTATATACATCATCAGTGTATGCCCAAGAGCTTTTCCCTGTAATCATTTCCCACCATACTCCGATATATTTTACAGGTTTGATCCATGATGTATCTTCTATCTTAGAAGGCTCATTCAGGTTAAGTGTGATGTGTGAAGCCAGCACATTGCGGGCATCGTCGCTTACGATAACCGTACGCCATGGTGTGTTGCACGAAGCCTGCATATAGCCTTTGTAACCTTGTGCATCGGGAGTGAGCCATGATTCGAATATCATATTCTTATCATCAAGATTGAGATGCATACAAGAGTAATTGATTAATGCCGCTTCGTGAAGATTGATATATAATCCATCGTCGGTTTTCATCATCAATGCTGTTTGCACCCCAGTCTCAGAGAATGGTGTCTGAGATGAGTTCGGTGTAATAGCCTTACTCATCAATCCTCTGATTTCAGATAGCTTAGATGTTGTATAATCATATTCCTGTGTATCATAATCGCCCGGTATCCAGAATGCTTTATGATCTCCGGCCATGGCAAACTGGGTTCTTTCTTCTTTGATTACGAAGTATGTAAGATTTTTTTGCTCAGGGAACTCATAACGGAATCCCAGCCCGTCATCGAACAAACGGAAACGGATAACGATATGTCTGTCTGTCGATTTCTGGTTCAGAGTAACGGCTAGTTCGTTATAGTGGTTCCGAATTTGGTTCACTTCTCCCCAAACCGGTTTCCATGATTCGTCAAATGTAGCGGTTTTAGTATCTGTTATTTCAAAGCCGTTCAGCAAAGATACTTTATCTTCATTTTGTTTATTGTCTCTTTGTTTAATCGAAAAGTCGCTGAAGTCTGTATGCGCGTCACTGTCGTCTTTCAGTTCCAGTCCGAGTTTGGATGTTTTTATAACATCTTTGTTTTTATATGTTAGAGCATATGCCGGTATGCCTCCGTTCTGGATAGAGAATTTCAGAGTGAGGTTTCCGTCCGGTGATTTTAGTTCCTGTGCTTTCATTGTCTGGAATATTAAACAAAAGCTGATAAAAATGGAAATACTTATTACTTTCTTCATGATTCTTTTAAAAGTTTTACACAGCAAAGAAACGCTTTTAAAGGGTTAATAGTAGTCTGTGCAATTATTAAAGCGGGCTAAAAAGTTTGCAAACGTTTGCAAGGGGTCAAAAAGAAAAAGTGGGGACATGTCCCCACTTTTTCTAAACAGAGTATTTATTAAAGTATTTATTCGATAGTTCCAGTTCCAGCATTAAAGTCGAGAGTGATTGTTTTGCCGGCTGTAACAGGAACAGCATCTTGATCTCCTCCTGTAGCGCGATAAACGATCTTTCCACTGAATATATTGAACTCATGTCTCCACCAATCGCTATTATAAGCATCTATAGCATTTGAAGATGCATACATCCTCAAATTGTTTGATGCTACTGTTACAATTGTGGCTTTGTTTCCGGTTATAGTGAAAGGATATTTACCTGTGTCCCATCCACCGAAAGCGTCTCCCATACCATATACCTTAGCCGGTTCGATGGCAATTGCTTTGTCCGGATAGTTTACGAATATTACATACAATCCGGTTGTAGCGACAACAGCATTTCCATCACCATCATTGGAGAAGCCTGTGTTTGTATCCATCTTTCCGTAAGCAGTACCCCAAGTCTTGTCAGGAGACCATTTAAAGCCGTTGCCGGCAGTGAGATATTTGATGCACCAGAATGCACCATCCTCTCCATCATTATTTTGTATAGGAATTAATGAAACGATTCCATCCGAATCCCAGTTCCAATTTCCGAAATCAGCTCCCACCATATATAGTTCTTTAGGAAATGCGACATAGCAAGTGAATGTAACGCTTTTTATGTCGGAATAGAAAACCGGGCCTGTCCCTACGGTATTAAGCCCTGTTCTCAAACGTAAATAGAGTGTTATTGGTTGAGATTCCTTCACAAATAATAATGCAGCGTCATTCAACACTTTATATGTTATTTCTGTACTGTTTGAGTATGATGTTACTATAGCTTGAGCATTTTCAAAGGTTGAACTTGTCGCCGCTTCAATGGTATAAACCGGTGCAGCCTGTATATTATAATCGGTTCTTGTCCACGACCATGTTCCTATTTTTTCAGACATTTTAGTATCCTTGTCTATAACAAAATCCTGAAGCGTACTTTGTGTAAACACCGGTTTTTCAATGTTGCTTTCATCTCCCAGTTTTATGTGATCATCATCGTTGGAACAGGCAACAAAGATGAACAAAGCGATGAAGCAAGTCAGTAGTATATTTAACTTTTTCATATTCTGATGTGTTTTTTTATTTAGAGATGGTTAATTATAGCCTTCATTCTGAGTCAGATTAGGATTAGCTCCCATATCATCAGCCGGAATAGGATATATATTGAATTTTTTATCTACAGATGTTCCTCCATATGTTCCACCTTTCCATTGCCATGTGTAAGATCCTGTGGTGAGTTTATCGAAACGTACAAGGTCTGTCCGGCGTTGAGCCTCATAGAATAATTCACGTCCTCTTTCATCCAGAATAAAGTCTAAAGTGAGATTGGCCTGGCTTATTTCTGCGCTTGCATCGTTGCCGTAGGCACGTTTGCGAAGATCGTTTATATATGTGAGGGCTGTAGCTTCTGACCCTCCGGTTCCCCCACGGAGAACTGCTTCGGCATAATTCAGGTATATTTCACCTAAACGGAATAAAGGGAAATCTGTATATGCAATATTGCTTGCCGGTAAAGATCCGTCTTTGTTAACATTGGAGAATTTTACCACAGGTATACCGTTCTTGTAATTAGAAGGGTCTACAATATTTATGTTATCAGCTAAAGCAGGATATAGCATATTATAACGGATATCCTTGCTATTATTACTTTGTTTGGTAAATGTTTCCTGCAATGAAACCCGGGCGCGGTTGCCTTGCCATGCACCTTGTGCGTTAATCTCGGCCTGCATAGCTGAAGGCACTGTACTACAAAGAAGGAATGTCATTCCACCCCATGTCTGAGTGTCTGCCCCCTCATAGCGTATCGGGAAAATCATTTCTTTAGATTTGCCATTGTCGGCCTTGAATATGTCTGCATATTTCGGTTCCAGTTCATATCCTACGCTTAATACTTGTTTGCTGTATGTCAAACTTTCAGTGTACTTTTTCTCCCCGGTATATATTTCGGCATTCAGATATAAGCGTGAAAGAAGAGACCATGCGGCGGCTTTGGTCACACGTCCATAATTTTTGCTGTTGTATCCAACAAAAGGATCTAATAAGCCGTTTTGGCATTCAGTAAGCTCTTTTTCGATATACGCGAATAAATCTTTGGCCATTATCTGAGGTGCGGATTCTTTTCCTACAACACTTTCTTCTGTAACGTATGGTACATTACGGAACATATCCAGTAGATAATAATATGCCAATGCTCTCATAAAACGGGCATCTTCACGTAGAATGCGTATCTCTGATTTTACACTTTCCTCTACACCTCTTGACGATAGTTTATCTTCTGATGTTTCACGAAGGTATTCATTCGATAAATTTATTTGATAGTATAGTCTGTAATACATTCCTTTAACAAAAACATTGGTAGAATTCCATGTAAGGGTATTAAAATCGTTTATACCGATGTCTCCCCAGCAGCAGTGAGCTTCATCTGTGGGAAGTTCCTGCAAGTTCCATAATCCGCGAAGGAATGAGGCCTGACTACCCCCGTCTACTCCGGCTACATCCGATTCGTCATCCCCTCCTTTATTTCCCGAAATAGCCAAACCTGCATATATCTTGGCTAATCCGGACTTGTAGGCTCCTATTTCTTTGCCATACACAGTTTCGCCAACTACTTCATTGGGATCGATAGGTAGTGTATTTAAATCGTCTGTACATGATGTTATAGCCAATGTGCTTAAGGCAACAGCCATAACAGTCATAAATTTATATTTCAGTGATTTCATGTTCTAATCTGTTTAATGTTAAAAATTGAGACTTAAACCAAGCATATAAATACGTGGGCGAGGATAGATATTATTGTCTATACCATCGTTATTGAACTCAGGGTCCAAGCCTTTATACTTGGTGATAATGAAAGGATTCTGAACGGTTGCATACAAACGGGCCGATTCCAGTCCTTTGAATGGCTTCAGGAATGTATATCCTAAAGAGATATTGTCCATTCTTAAGAAAGATGCATTCTGTATATAGTAATCAGAGATAAACTGTGCCTGACTGAAATTGGTATAAGATGCGCTGCTTACCCTGTTTTTAAGGAATCCGGTAGGGTCCATTAACCAAGCTCCGCCATAAGCTTCACGATTTGACTGAATATTGTTATATACATAGTTTCCAAAACTGGCACGCAATGCAAAGTTGAAATCCCAGTTTTTATAAGAGAATTGAGATGATAATCCCATGTATACGTCAGGTGAAGCTTTCTTATATGGACGTAAATCTTCTCCGTCTATTATACCATCGTTATTCTGATCTACATAAGCTCCTTCTATTGGCTTGCCGTCGGTATCATATATTTGTTCATAAACATAGAATGTACCGTAAGGTTGGCCGGTCTTGTGTACTAATACCTGGTTACCTGTACCTCCGGTGATACCTCCCCATCTGAATATGCTGGTCGGATCTTCGGCTAGTTTTGTAATTTCATTTTTATTATAGGAAACATTGTATGACAGGGACCAGTTAATGTCTTTTGTTTCAATCGGACGGGCAGTTATATTAAATTCAATACCCTTATTAGTCATATTTCCGATATTGGTCAATAGTACATTGCTAAAGTTAGATCCGGCAGGTATAGGTATCTCATTCAACATATCATTAGTCTTTCTATAGTACAGATCTACAGCTCCTGATATACGGTTGCCAAGGAATCCGTAGTCCAAACCGATGTTATAAGTGGTGGTTTCCTCCCATTTCAATTCCGAATCGTAAGCATTAGGACGGATCAATTGTACTTTTTCATCTCCCCAGTAGTAGTTTGCTCCCGGTTTGCTATATTGGTATTTAGCCATATAAGGATAATCTCCGGTTCCTAAATTTTGTTGTCCGGTGATACCATATCCCAGGCGAAGTTTCAGATCAGAAAGTAAATTCTGGTTCTTCATGAATGATTCTTCTGTTATCCGCCAAGCTAAAGCTACGGAAGGAAATAATCCCCAACGCTTATCTTTGCTAAAGCGGGATGATCCGTCATTACGGAGCGTGGCTGTTAATAAATAGCGGTTTGCAAATGTATAGTTGAAGCGTCCGAAGTAAGATATCAGATAATTTTCTGTTTTGAAGCTATCACCATCTTTATAATATAGTGCTCCAAATTCGTTTTGCTTAGCTTCAGAATATGGATAAATATTAGATTCTGATCTGTAGAAATATTGCCATGAATAACCGCCCATAACATCAAACTTGTGACTGCCTAATTCTTTCACATAGTTGAGGTAGAAATCCATCAGCTGATTGCGTTTCAATTGCTTATAGTCTCTGTTTTCTCCAAATCCTGTTTTGAAGTTTCCTGTTACCCAGCTCAATGGAGAGTTGTCTTCTATACTAATCCAACCGATACTGTTAGATATATCATATCCCAGATTAAGATTTGCCCTCAGATCGGGAAGAAAATGCATCTTATAGTCAAATTGTATATTTCCAATACTTCTTTTTACCCTGGATGCATCTCTTTTTTGATTCAAAGTTGCCACTGGATTCGCTAAACCTATATCAATAGGAGTGCCGTCCTCTTTAAGAGACATATAATATCCGTTGCCATATTTGCTGTCGCTATTATATACAGGTTGGGTAGGATCGAATTCTGCTGCGGCTCCGATTGCTCCTGTATCAGCGAAACGGTTTGTATTGTATATTCCTTTTAGACTAAGTTGTACAGTCAAATGATTGTCAAAAAACTTCGGATTTAAATTCACCGATCCGGTCCAACGATCCATATAGGATGTTTTTAGGATACCGTTTTCGTTAGTGTAACCGATTGATACACGGTAAGGGAAGTTTCCTGCAGCTCCGGCTACGCTTAGATTATGGTCTGTACTGAATGCTGTACGGAATATTTCGTCCTGCCAATTTGTGTTGGCTGTTCCAAGTGCATTTACCTGACTGCTGCCTTCAGCGTATTTCGATTTTACAAAATTCCTGAAGTTATCAGCGCTCATTACATCAATATCATCTGTTTTACTACTGATGGAGAATGTTCCATTGTAATTGATTTTCGGTTTACCGGAGCTTCCTTTTTTCGTAGTAATGATAATAACTCCATTTGAAGCGCGAGAACCGTAAATTGCAGCGGCAGAAGCGTCTTTTAATACGGAGAAACTCTCAATATCATTAGGATTGACTGATGCCAACGGATTGGCCATACCATTTATAGACGTTGTATTGTCTACCGGTACGCCATCGATAACAATCAGAGGATCGTTACTGGCTTTCATCGAAGAACCTCCACGGATGCGTATTTTAGCCGCTGATCCGGGGGCACCACCGTCTGTGACGACACTTACACCGGGGGCTTTACCTATAAGCAGGTCAGAGGCTGAAGTTGCCATCCCTTTAGCCAGGGAGTTGGCCGAGATGGCTGTTACTGACCCAGTAAGGTCTTCTTTTTTTACGCTACCATAACCGATTATTACAACTTCTTTCAGAAGTTCGGCATCTTCGCTAAGCACTACATCGATAGATGTTCTTCCGGCAATCTGTATTTCCTGTGAAGTGAAACCAACATATGAGAAAACTAGTGTCCCGTTTTCGGGTGCTTTAAGTTCGTAATTTCCATCCAAATCGGTAACAGTGCCTGTCGTTGTGCCTTTAACAACAACACTACCACTAATGATAGGTTCGCCATTGCTGTCTTTCACATTTCCTTTTACTGTAATAGTGCCACTTTGGGCATGCATACTTGATGACAAAGTGATTACTCCTAACATAATAATCAGGAATATTTTTGCGCATCTGCTCTTTCTCTTTCTTTCCATGCGAAATAATATTAAGGATTAACTTTAATTAATATTGATTTATTTTATAAATTGATTTATCTATAGAGTTGGTCTGATAATCAAGAACTAGTTTCTGTTTTATTGCTATATGCATAAATAGCTTAACCCCAAATAGTCTGTTTCGCTATTTGAGGTAAAGTATATTGTTTTGTGAAGAAGTTAGTCTCTCTCTCTCTCTCTCTCTCTCTCTCTCTCTCTAACAAAACAGAGATAACTTCCAAATTTTCAGTAAGAAAACCGGAAGGTAAAAATGTTCTATTTTGTGGTTTTTTCTGCATAAGCATCAAAAGAGGGTTTTGTTTCACCAGTGTATATTTCAAATTGATCTGATTAAATTAAATGGATAGAAATAATCATATTGTTTCATGGTTATCTTTTATTCACAATACAAATATGAGAAGTCCTATCTTGTTTTGGCTTAAAAGAATATGTAAATGTTACCTTTTTGTTATGCAAACGATTGCACGTGTGTAATATCTATTTATTATTGAATTTTAGAGTCTTTTAAGACCGCGATTCATACTATTTATTAAACGATTAAGTTAAAGTTTAATCAATATTCTATAAATTTGCGCATGTTTAGGGCTGTTTCTACTGTAAACAATTCATCTGTAGAAAGTGTTCTTTACAAGAATAGAATGCCTCGCATTTTCATATAGATATATTTAGCATTACGCTTTATAAATGATGAAGGATAAAAACCGCATGCCCTTAACCGGTGTGCTGCAACATATTATATATGAATAACATTGGACGTACTTTAGCCGCAACTTTACTCTGTACACTATTATTGAGTGCGTGTAAAAAGGCATCAGTTGATTCCCCTATTGTCGAAGTAGAACCTGTAGCAACAGATAATATCGAAATTTATGGAGAATATGTAGGATTAATAAGGGCTTCCCGGAATGTGGAGATACACGCACGGGTAGAAGGCTTTCTTGAAAAAATGACTTTCAGCGAAGGCAAGGAAGTAAAGGCAAATGAACCATTATTTTACATAAACGATAAACCTTACAAGGCCAGAGTGGAGAAGGCAAAAGCCCAACTGAAAAGGGATGAGGCTCAGGAATTGAAAGCCGAGAGTGACCTCAAGCGTATCGAACCGTTATATAATCAGAATGCGGCCAGCCGCCTCGATCTGGATAATGCTGTGGCAGCATTGAATATGGCTAAGGCCGATGTGGCGATGAGTAAGGCCGATCTGGAACAGGCAGAGCTACAACTTAGCTATACTGTGGTTCGCTCGCCGTTATCAGGTTATATCAGTGAACGTTATGTGGATATAGGGACACTTGTAGGCAATTCGAAGTCGTTACTGGCAACCGTTGTTAAGCGTGATACGGTACTCGTCGATTTTAAACTTACATCACTCGATTATCTGCGTAGCCAGAGAAGAAACGTGCATCTCGGAGAACTGGATACTACCCGCTCGTGGCAGCCCACAGTTGTAGTGACATTGGCAGATAATTCGGTCTATAATGAAAAAGGTATTGTCGACTTTGCATCACCCCAAGTGGACCCGAAGACGGGTACTTTCGGCGTACGTGCCGAATTACCTAATCCGAACCAGGTACTTCTTCCCGGACAATTTACACGGGTTAAATTATTACTCGATGTCTTGGAAAATGTTGTAGTTGTTCCCCGGAAAGCGATTTTAATAGAAAAGGGCGGAGCCTTTATATATGTCGTCTTTCCTAATAACATAGTGGAAAAGCGTTATATAGAAACTGGTCCCGAACAGGACAACAAGATTGTTGTTACCCGCGGACTTTCGGTAGGGGAAAATATTGTGATTGAAGGATATCAGAAACTGGTACAAGGTCAGAAAGTAATTCCCCGCACAAAGGAAGAAGAGCAAAAAATCATAGATCAGGAAAAAAATAAAGAAACAAAGAAGGAGGATAAATAATGAAGCCCGGATTTTTTATAGAAAGGCCTGTTTTATCTACCGTACTTTCTTTATTGATAGTTATAATCGGTATTATAGGTTTGGTGTTATTGCCTATAGAGCAATATCCGCAGATAACGCCACCGGTGGTAAAGATCGGTGCATCTTATCCCGGGGCAAATGCTACAACTGTGTCGCAGGCTGTGGCAACCCCGATAGAACAGGAATTGAATGGTACTCCGGGTATGATTTACATGGAGTCGGGCAGTTCCAATTCCGGGGGATTGTCTATAACTGTAACATTCGATGTAAATACAAATGCAGACCTTGCGGCGGTTGAGATACAAAACAGGGTAAAACTGGCCGAGAGCCGCTTGCCTGCCGAGGTGTTACAAAGTGGCATCACCGTAGAAAAGCAGGCGCCCGGACAGTTATTGACCATTGCCCTGACTTCGGATGATCCCAAATATGATGAGATATACCTGAGTAATTATGCCACAATAAATATACTCGATGTAATCAGGCGTATTCCCGGAGTAGGGCGTGTATCCAATGTCGGTAGCCGTTATTACGGTATGCAGATCTGGGTATATCCCGATCGGCTGGCTAGTTTCGGCTTGACGATAAAAGATTTGCAGGATGCATTGAAAGACCAGAACAGGGAGTCGGCGGCAGGAGAATTGGGTAAGCAACCCATTGTGAATGTCGATGTGGCGATGCCTATTACAGCACAAGGGCGTTTGTCAACGGTCAGCCAGTTCGAGGATATTGTAGTGAGGGCGAACAATGACGGATCGTTTATCCGTATGCGTGATGTAGCAAGGGTTTCCCTCGAAGCATCATCTTATAGTACCGAAAGCGGACTGAACGGAAAATATGCCACAATGCTGAGCATATATATGCTTCCGGGCGCCAACGCCATGGAAGTGGCCGAAGAGGTGAAAGAAGCTATGGTACAGATAAAACAAGATTTCCCCGAAGGGCTTGATTATCTGATTCCTTTCGATATGACGGAGTATATCGGGGAGTCCATCCATGAAGTGTATAAAACGTTATTTGAGGCTTTGGCGCTTGTTATAATAGTTGTATTCCTTTCGTTACAAAACTGGCGTGCCTCTATCATTCCTATTGTTGCAGTTCCGATATCTCTGATAGGTACCTTCGGTTTTATGCTGGCAATGGGTTTCTCTCTCAATATGTTAACACTGTTAGGTTTGGTGCTGTCTATCGGTATTGTTGTCGATGATGCGATAGTGGTTGTGGAGAATGTGGAACGGATTATGGCGGAAAAGAAGATAGGAGCGAGAGAGGCAACGCATTTGGCGATGAATCAGCTGGCGGGAGCGCTGATTGCTACGTCTCTGGTATTGGCCGCCGTATTTGTTCCTGTTAGTTTTCTCGATGGTATTACAGGTTCGCTTTACAGGCAGTTTTCGGTGACGATAGTCGTTTCCGTATTGATATCGGCAGTGGTTGCACTAACGTTAAGTCCTGCCATGTGTGCGTTGATCTTGCGTCCCGAGGAGGAAGGTAAAAAGAAGAATGTTGTTTTCCGTAAGATAAATAACTGGTTAGCCACCGGGAATAGTAAATACGCAAATATACTGATGAAGGTTATCAGTAATCCCCGCCGTGTTTTAGCGGGCTTCGGGATGGTTATGGTTTTTATATTTGTGTTGAATAAGGTTGTTCCTACCAGTTTTATACCGCAGGAAGATCAGGGTTATTTTACAGTAGAGCTTGAAATGCCTGAAGGAACTACTTTGGAGCGTATGCGTACTGTAACGGACAGGGCTATCGGATATGTAGACTCTCTCGAAGATGTGGAGTATGTGCAGAATGTGACAGGCTCCAGTCCCCGGGTAGGTACAAACCAAGGGCGCACTACGCTTACTGTGATACTGAAATCGTGGAAGGAAAGGAAAAAAGGCGTAGATGAAGTAATGCGCGATGTACAGAAAGAATTTTATAATTATCCGGAGATCAGGTCGTTTGTCTCCCGTCCGCCTGTTATCCCGGGGTTAGGGTCAGCCGGGGGGGTGGAAATGAAACTACAGGCAAGGTCGGACGCACAATGGGACGATTTGGTAGCGGCTACAGATACATTCATGTATTATGCGGAGAAATCGAAGTTGATATCGAATGTGTCATCCTCCTTGCAATCTGAAATCCCTCAGTTATATTTCGATGTGGACAGGGATCAGGCCATGCTGCTGGGGGTTCCTATGTCGGACATATTCTCTACAATGAAGGCCTATCTGGGTTCGGTATATGTGAATGACTTCAATATGTTTAACCGTATATATAAAGTTTATATACAGGCCGACCAATCATACAGGGCCACGGCTAACGATATAAATCTGTTCTTCGTAAAGACCAAAACGGGCGATATGGTTCCTCTTACGGCCTTAGGAAAAACAAGCTACACCACCGGGCCGGGTAATATTACACGATTCAATATGTACACATCTGCATCTATGCAGGTGACACCCTCTGCCGGGCACAGTTCGGGACAGGTTATGAATGAAATACAGCGTATAGCCAAAGAACATCTGCCTGACAATATCGGCGTGACATGGAGCGGATTATCGTTTCAGGAGCAAAAGGCCAGCGGGCAGACAGGGGTTGTGCTGGGACTGGTCTTTCTTTTCGTATTCCTTTTTCTGGCGGCTTTGTATGAAAGTTGGACGGTACCTATTTCTGTTTTATTGTCTTTGCCTATTGCGGCATTGGGTGCATTCTTAGGTATATGGGTTTTAGGGCTCGATAATGATATTTATTTTCAGATAGGTCTGGTTGCCCTTATCGGCCTTGCCGCGAAAAATGCCATATTGATAGTCGAATTTGCGAAAGAACAGGTGGATGCGGGCATGCAACCCATATTTGCGGCTATGCAGGCGGCAAAACTGCGTTTTCGTCCTATTCTGATGACATCGCTGGCTTTTGTGC
>X355_Hoffmanns_Two_toed_Sloth__coassemble_2118_pt1 | contig 18304 bp, 18 predicted proteins | sample X355_Hoffmanns_Two_toed_Sloth__metabat2_low_PE_021 | metagenome-assembled genome bin X355_Hoffmanns_Two_toed_Sloth | reverse complement strand
AAATAACACACTGACAAAAAGTTAAACATTCCTTTTTTTAATTTATTTTTCTATATTTGTAGAATATAGGATGCGCCTCGGCATAGCTCAAAGTAAACTTTGGCTCTGCCCTCGGCTTTTTCTATTTGCGCATTCGCACTTCAAGACACATCATATCTGAGAATAAACCTATATATTTTGAATTTGAATGGATGAACCAGAGAAAAAGCAGCCGATAATATCTGTCTTGCGATCAGATGCTCCGGCAAAAAAAGCGACCAAAGTCACAATTGATGACTCTTTTGCACGCATTGTAGTATATGAAAAGGAGGATTTGACCAACGATGAGATTTTTCTTCTTCTGAATATCAGGAAATGTATAAAAATTGATATTGACAAACACTATGAGCGTACAAACGAGGGAGTTGAAACACATTCTTACACAATATACAACATCCTTATTTAAAGCAAGTCACATTCACAGAACATATCTCACTTCTTTAAACGCAAAGCGCTTCTCGTTGCCGTTTTCCGTTTGCAAAACAAGCGTTCCATCGGAGGCTACATCCTTTATCCTGGCTATAAAATCATTTGTGTTGTCATTAAATAAATGATAACCTGTTTTTCTGAACAGAGAATCTCTATAATTCTCTGCAATAATCTGTATCTCTCCCCTCCTCAACTGCTCGTAATAAGAAAAAAGGAGTTCTCTGACTTCTTCAAGCATAATACTCTGCTCATAATATTCTCCTGTTATTTGCTTTAAAGAAACAGGATTAGGCAGACTGCTATCGAAACTTTCCTGATTAAGATTAATACCTATCCCGCAGACAGACTCTTTTATCTCATCCCCTTCTAAAGTATTCTCTATCAAAATTCCGCATACTTTCTTATCTTGCCAGTAGATATCATTAGGCCATTTTATTGTAATACCGTCAGTATATTTCCGGAGAAAATCTGCTACTGCTAACGATACCGTCTGCGAGATAACAAACTGCTCGTTCGCCTTCACTGTATCCGGATACAGGACGATACTGAATAATAAGTTTTTCCCTTTCTCCGATAGCCAACCATTACCACGCTGACCTCTGCCTCCCGTCTGAAAATCCGTCGAAATAATGGTTCCTTCCTTTACTTTCTGTTTCAGCAACAGACTTTTCATATAATTGTTTGTAGAATCAATTTCGTCGACAAGGTGGATAATCAGAGGCATGGCTATGTTCAATTATTTAGATATTAGACAAATTATTATATTCGGCTTGCTTTACTTTTGGCAATTTCTTTATCACCTCATCAACAGAATGTTGAATAAGTTCTTTTATCAATACATCAGATACATCACTCTCAATAACAATAGTATTCCAATATTTTTTATTCGAATGATAGCCCGGTCGGACGCCATTATAACGCTCCCTCAGTTCGATAGCTTTCTCCGGATCACATTTCACATTCAGCCAGAATTCGCCGTCTCTTGATTCCAGACCCATATAGGCAAACATTTTGTCCATTACTTTATACACCAATGTATCATCTCCGAAAGGAAAGCTTTCGGTTGCTCCTTTTATAGATATACATGCCTCACGAACTTCTTCTATATTCATTTTCTTTAATTTACAGGTGCTAAGAATGCATCGTCTATATGTTCTATCTCAAACTTCTCTCCATTCCAGATTGCAGCAACCACATCAAAACGGGCAGGCAGATCTATATCATATTCCCGAAGGTAAAAATCGGCAGCTTCAACAATCCGTTTTATCTTTCCCTTCGATACTGCTTCCTCCGGGTTTCCCCATTGGCTTGAGCTACGGGTCTTTACTTCTACAAAAACAATATATTCCTCATTCCGGGCAATTATATCTATTTCATATTTTTCATATAGCCAGTTGCGCTCCAATATTTCATAACTCTTCTGCCTGAGATAATGCTCCGCTGCATTCTCACCCTTTTTCCCCAGATCGTTATGCTCGGCCATAAGGCAAAATCAGCCGATTGTTATTTTCTTGGTTTCTTTACTGTAAACAGGAACCAAATTCACGGTATCCTCTGTTAAACAGTATTCTACCGAATCTTGCAGATTATGGGCTTCCAACCGTTTAATATGCTCTGTACGGTCAATATAACTGCGAACATCCGGCAATGCCTCTTTCCACATTGACAAAGCTACCTGTGTTGCATCCGAGGCGGGAGCATACCCTCTGTCTATCAGTTTCCGGGCCAGGGCACCACCAAAAAGGGAATCCTCAATATTAAAACGGTTATTCCATCCGGCACAAAGCACTATTACATCCTTTTGTTTATCTACACAGAAGTCAGCTAAAGCGCTAATATTGGAAAAAGCACCAACAGTCAGTATATCCGAATCTTTCGCCACATCGATAGCCTGCGTTCCGTTTGTGGTAGTAAATACAACATCCTTACCACTCACTTTGCCGGCTGTATAATCGAATGGGGAATTGCCAAAATCTGCAAAATCGCAACGCTTCACATTACGCTCTGCCCCGACAAGATATCCCTTTTCCTTATAGTCCTGCGCCTCTTCAATCGAAGCAACAGATATAATAGACCTCGCTCCGTTCTTCAAGGCAGCGCACATCGTAGTAGTTGCCCTGAAAATATCTACCACAACTGTAATATGGTTATTATCACTAACATAATAAGGATAAAGAGCCGGAGAAAAACACACTTCTACTTTCATTCTTTCAATGCTGCTTTAATCCGGGTGAGTTTTATCAATAGACCTTCCAACTGGTCGAGTGGCAACATATTTGCGCCATCCGATAAGGCATTCGCCGGATCGAAATGCGTTTCTATGAACAATCCATCAACACCTGTCGCGATACCAGCTTTACACATTGTTTCTATCAACTGTGGCTGTCCGCCTGTTACCCCCGAAGCCTGATTGGGCTTTTGCAGGCTGTGGGTAGCATCCAGAACTATAGGAAAACCAAATTCTTTCATTTCGGGTATCCCGCGAAAATCAACGACTAGGTCAGAGTATCCGAAAGACGTCCCTCTGTCTGTGATAATCACGTTATTATTTCCCGAATCCACAACTTTTTGTGCGGCAAATTTCATCCCACCCGGAGCAAGAAACTGACCTTTTTTGATATTCACTATTTTCCCGGTCTTAGCTGCAGCAATAAGCAGGTCGGTCTGGCGGCAGAGAAATGCAGGTATTTGTAATACATCCACATATTCGGCAGCCATCGCAGCTTCATGCGTCTCATGAATATCCGTAACTGTAGGCACACCAAAAGTTTCGTTCACCTTACGCAATATTTTCAAAGCCTTTTCGTCACCGATACCCGTAAAAGAATCGACCCGAGAGCGATTTGCTTTTTTATACGACCCCTTGAAAACATAAGGTATATCAAGTTTTGATGTAATTCCTATTATTTTTTCGGCAATGCGTAATGCCATTTCTTCCCCCTCAATAACACAAGGTCCCGCAAGCAGGAAGAAATTATCATTTTTCAGATTTGTAATATTCATTTTATTCGTTTGATTAGAATGTATTAAAAACTTTATCAAAGGTACAAATATTATCTCTTATGATAAAACGCCCTGCCCTCTATCATTATTACTATAACCCATAGAACGGATGAATCTTAATGAAACTAAAAAAACATACCTTTTCTTGCTCATAACAAGAATATTGACTAAAATTGCATCTGTTAATATATCATGTGCAACACTATTGAAGAGACCGGTATTAACAGATTAGATCTTTTTCCACTAAAAACAACTATTCATTCCAAACAAAACAGCAACTAGAAAAGGAAGGTAGATTCTCTGCCCATACGAAATAAAAACATAAAACACTGATTTAATTCGTTTTGAAATTATGGAAACAACAGCTAAACTTTATTCTCTCAACTACAAAGAGGCTAAAACATATATGTTTGCCCTTTTGTTTATTGCCGGCAACATAGCACTTCCTCAACTTTGCCATCTGATACCCGGAGGAGGGCTTACATGGCTACCCATCTATTTCTTCACACTGATTGCCGCTTATAAATACGGCTTCCGCGTAGGGTTGCTGACAGCCATACTATCTCCTTTAGCCAACAATATCTTATTTGGTATGCCTCCGGCAGATGTATTGCCAATAATCCTTATCAAATCATCTTTATTAGCCGGTGCAGCAGCTTATGCCGCCCACCGTTTCGAAAAAGTGTCTCTTCTTGCATTAGTTGGTGTGGTACTGGCTTATCAGATCATAGGAATACCTGTAGAATGGGCTATAGTTAAAGATTTCTTTGTAGCCGTTCAGGACTTCCGCATTGGTATACCGGGTATGCTAATCCAGATATTCGGAGGCTTTGCTGTATTAAAGGCTATTGCTAAACTCTAAAAAATAATTTCAAGATTTCAAAATATGTTTATTCTCAATATAACTATATCTTAATCTTGAAACCTGAAATCTTGAAATCATAATTATCATGTATGATAAAACATTCGAAGAGGTATTGGAGCGATTCCGCGCAGTATCTTTTTCCGAACAGTTCGATATGATTGTAGCCATCGCCAACGGAGGTATAATTCCTGCGGCGATTCTAAATCAGCGTTTAGGCATTGAAATACAACTTTTAAAAATCAATCTGAGAGACAGTAACCAGAGGCCAATTTACGACAGCCCACAGCTAATGGCTCCCATCGATTTTGAATTTAAAGGCAAAACGATTCTGCTTGTAGAAGACAGAGTTAAGACAGGGGCATCTCTTACGAAAGCCTGTGAATTGCTGAAAGGCGCTAATCTTATAAAAACGTTTGCAGTGAATGGAAAAGCAGATTACAGTCTCTACGATGAAGCCTGCTTTAAATTTCCATGGTTATTTTAATAAGGGTAAAAGGTAAAATAAATAAAAAAAAAACAGTTGGTTATGGATAGACGCAATTTTCTAAGGGCGATCGCACTTACAGGAGCCGCAGCTACAATTAAGGCAAGCGGCAACATAGATATACTGTCAGAAAAATTCATTAGTTCCGAATCTGCAGCCGCAGTAGATATGGTTGCGGTCATGGGCGGTGAACCCGAAATTATGTTCAGGCGTGCCATGACTGAGATGGGCGGCATGAGTAAATTCATAAAAAAAGGGTGGAAAGTAGTAGTTAAACCGAATATCGGATGGGATAAGACTCCTGAACAATCGGGCAATACCAACCCGAAGCTGGTAACTGAAGTTATCCGCCAATGCTTATCTGCCGGGGCTAAAGAAGTTGTCGTATTCGACCATACCTGCGACGACTGGATCAAATGCTATAAAAACAGTGGAATTGAAGCCGCAGCTAAAGCCGCAGGAGCAAAAGTAGTGCCTGCACACGAAGAATCATATTACCGTGAAGTTGCTCTACCACTGGGAAAGAAACTGAAAAGTGCAAAGATACACGAAGCCATTATCAATTGCGACGCATGGATAAACCTTCCTGTACTGAAACATCACGGAGGCGCCAACCTGACAATTTCCATGAAAAACTATATGGGCATTGTCTGGGACAGGCGTATTTTCCACAGCACTGATTTGCAGCAGTGTATAGCCGATGTATGTACATATTCGAAGAAACCGGTTCTTAATATTGTAGACGCGTACAGGATAGTAAAAACAAACGGCCCGCAAGGACGTTCGACTGCCGATGTGGCGAATCCGAAAGGACTCTTTATTTCTCAGGATATAGTGGCAGTGGATACAGCAGCGGCCAAGTTCTTCAATCAGGTGCGGACAATGCCTCTCGACCATGTAGGCCATATAGCGGGAGGACAATCCCATAAGCTAGGCACAATGGACATAGATAAGCTGAACATCAAGAGGATAAAAATATAATTTACAAAGATCAACTATGCTAAAAAAACTGCGGGTGGGTGTATCTATTATTTTATTCACCCTGATAACGTTCTATTTCCTTGATTTTGCAGCCCTGATGTCAGACCGGTTTCATGCACTGGCACACATACAGTTTATTCCGGCAATACTGGGAAGTAGCTTTATTATATTGACTGTACTTATTATATTGACTATATTATTCGGACGCGTATATTGTTCATCCATTTGCCCTATGGGTATCTATCAGGATATCGTGGCATGGCTATCGAAGAAAACAGCCAAAAAGAAAAAAAGATATAAGTATAGTAAGGCCAAGAATATACTCAGATGGTCGGTAATAGTAGTCATACTGATAGCATTCTTTGCGGGATATCCTGTCCTGTTAGGCTTGGTAGACCCTTACAGTGCCTACGGACGTATCATCAGTAATGTCTTCAGACCGGTTTACATGACCGGAAATAATGTTCTGGAATCTATTTTCACCAGTTTCGGAAATTATACATTCTATAAAATGGAAGTAGTGATACTCAGTATGTTTTCTTTTATCATTGCTATCATTACATTTCTTGGCATAGGCTTCTTTGCGTGGAAATACGGACGTACATTTTGCAACACAATATGCCCAGTGGGAACTGTGCTGGGCTTCATCAGCAAGTTTTCGATATTTAAAGTACGGATAGACGACAGCCTGTGTAACAGCTGCGGTTCGTGTGCTATGAAATGTAAGGCTTCGTGCATCGACAGCAAGAATCATACAGTAGACCATAGTCGCTGTGTAGATTGTTTCAATTGCCTCGACAGTTGTTCCCGTAATGCTCTGAAGTACACGCCTTACATAAAGAGAGCAACAGATACTAAGATCGGAAAAACAGCCGATTCAGGGAAAAGGCAGTTTCTGGCTACAGCGATAACAACAGCTGTATCTGTACCTGCAGTACTGGCGCAAGAGAAAATAGTGGAGATCATTACAGATGGCAGAATCCCTACACGGCAGAATCCTATATGCCCACCGGGAGCAAAAAGTGCCGAACATTTGCTACATCATTGCACTTCATGCCACCTTTGTATAAGTCGCTGCCCGTCAAGGGTTATAAAACCTGCATTTATGGAATACGGTATCGGAGGCATTATGCAACCTGTGATGACATACGAAAAGGGATTCTGCAACTACAACTGCACAGTATGTGCCGACGTGTGCCCCAACCGGGCATTACTGCCTCTGACGATGAAAGAAAAGCATATGACACAAATAGGGCGTGTACATTTTGTCGAAGATATTTGTGTGGTGCATGTAGAGGAAACCAATTGCGGGGCTTGTGCCGAGCATTGTCCGACACAGGCTGTAACAATGGTTCCCTACGAAGGCCATGAAGGACTTACCATACCGCACATCACGCCGGACATCTGTGTAGGATGTGGCGGTTGTGAATTTATCTGCCCCGTACGGCCTAATCGAGCAATTTTTGTAGAAGGTAATGCAGTTCATCAGACCCGGAAAGCATTCGAGGTTGAAGAAAAAAAGGAAGTTAAGGTTGATGATTTCGGATTCTGATTTTATCATTCATCGTTATTCCCAGAGATTCATAACGCTTGCAAAAACCGGCCTGATTGGTCGGTTTTATTTTTAAACGGTATCTTTAAAGTTAATAGCAACCGTGAAGTTCATAAGAATCCATTTCCAACTTTTCTTTGGATTGTCCGTGACCTATATAAGATTTGTAAGCAGTAGAGTTCAGAGTCCACTCCAAATCGAATTCTTCTAATAAACGAACTATCATATAAATAAGAAAGTCCTTTATGTGCTTAATGCTTTTATTGAGATTCATTCTAATAATGTTTATATGGTTCAACTATAAGGATAATACAACCCTACTACCATTTTTAGACGAATAACTCAGTTATATATTTTAAGAAGAAGCATTTTTTTTGAAAAAGATCAGATCAGGCCGGAAATATAAAAATACCATAATAACGGAAAAAAGGGTGTGTCAAAAGTATTTTTTACTTTCTTCTTGTCATGTTGAACGAAGTGAAACATCTCGTTTCTCAGGGTCGAGATCCTTCGTTATACTCAGAAACAACGTTCGGCAGAGCGAAGCGGAGCCAATGACAAAGAGGATAACACATTGATAGTGCTGTTTCCCTTTTGACACACTTCCTTTTCCGTTATTTGTTTCTTCTATACACCACTCTGCATTCTATCCGCCATTGTTGAGGAAACAGATTATCGCGCATATATCTGTACGGATTCCCTTGTGCCAACTGCATAAGTTTCAGTTCACGGCCGGTAAAAATACCTGTATTGTTTATGATATTCAGAACTTCTTGTTGATAAGGCATATTTGACTGTTTAACAAGCTCCGTCAATCCCGGCCAGTCCTCTCCTTTAAATTCCGTAAAAAACAATGGTTCCGGATAGTTATTTCCGGCTTGCAAGACTCTCTTGAATGCCAAAGATTGTTCCTTAGTAAGTTCATCATTATCCATATAAATCCCGTCCACAGATGTATAAGAAGTAATATAGACACCTGTAAGCGAAACATTCTCATTGGTCATTACCCAATCGATCAATGCCTTTATCTTATCTACTTCCTCCTGATTGGCTACAACAAATGATTTTTTACCCGCAAGACGCAAATCGAAAGTAGCACTTACCTGGGAAGGATCTGCCCGATTGGAAAAGATATTCTCGGTTGGCGACGGTGTACTGGTGAATTCCTGTCTTGCTGTAGGCAATGGCATCTGCACCTTAGGTACCTTTGCATTAATACCATTTTTCAACGCTTCTGCATAACTGTATAATGGGAATCCTCCAATCTGGTTCAGATCAATCTTCATGTCCAATCTCGAACTATTCATCCACGGTTCATAAGGGACTTTAGTCCGATATAATTCATTCTTTTGGCCGGAAGCCTGAGGAAGCCTGTATGATCTCGCGTCTATCAGACTTCTGTTAAACAAATAAAAACCTTGCAGTCCTTGTCCTATCAGGACTACATTCGGGAGTTCCAGAGCATTTGAATTTGCCCTTATCAGAGGTGTCAACGTCAGGGAATCACCTAATTCAACATAATAGTCTTGCAAATTAAGATAAATACTTACATATACATTTTCCTTGTCATATTCAAATTCAATGTTTTTGTATTTATTACTTTGTTGTGCATTGGCTTCCTGGTGATAACAAATGAATGTCACCATCAGAAAAACTATAAAAATCTTCTTCATATTTATATAATAGTGTTATAGGTATTTTTGTCTACACCCTCTAAAGTCCCCACCCATAAAATCGGGTAATATAAAAACAGAATATACAAAAGATATTCTTTATGCATGCTAATATTCAGTTGCCTTGTATTCCGAACTAGTTTTATGTCCGAAAGGTAATAAAAATATTTCAAAAATTTACTTTGTATAAATCAAATCAGCTATATTTATTGTTATATATCACAGATAAAGTAATTGTAAAGAATATGACAAGAAAGAAAAAAAAGAACTTTGTATTAGATACAAACGTAATACTACATGATTTCAGATGTTTAGACAATTTTGAAGAAAACGATATATATCTTCCTATCGTAGTTCTGGAAGAATTAGACAAATTCAAAAAAGGAAATGACCAGATAAATTACAACGCCCGCGAATTTCTCCGCCAGTTGGACGCTATCACTGATGACAATTTGTTCACAAAAGGAACTCCCTTAGGTAGCGGCATGGGAAATCTGTTTATAGAAACAGGGATTAAAGCTCAAAATAAAGTATATGAAATATTTCCTGAACGAATTCCCGATCATCGTATTTTGTCTGCCGTAGTAGAAATAACAGAACGCGACCCGAAAACAAAGACAATATTGGTTACCAAGGATATCAATCTGCGGATGAAAGCACGCGCCATCGGTCTGTTGGCTGAAGATTATATCAACGACAAGGTCGTGGATGTATTTATGTTTGAGAAACAGCACAAAACTTTCAAAGACATGGATTCTTCCGTCATAGATAATCTGTATGCCAATCCGGATGGTATCGACCTTGACGAATTCGATCTGGAGAACCCTGTTATCGCAAATGAGTGTTTTGTGATGAAAAACGGGAAAAAGAGTGTTTTAGCCCGCTACAATCCGTTTACCAATAAGATAAGGAAAATTGAAAAACAAATGGCTTACGGCATACAGCCACGCAACGCGGAACAAACATTTGCACTGGAAGTATTAACGGATCAGGATATAAAACTGGTAGCTCTGACAGGGAAAGCGGGTACAGGGAAAACCTTACTGGCTTTGGCTTCGGCTTTGAAACAAAGTGAAAATTTCGACCAGATATTACTTGCCCGTCCTATTGTAGCCCTTGGTAATAAAGAATTGGGATTCCTGCCCGGCGACGAAAAGCAAAAGATCGCACCATACATGCAGCCCCTGTTCGACAACCTTTCCGTAATAAAAAATCACATCCCATACGGTGGTGCAGAATACCGCAACATTGAAGAGATGCAGAAGAATAAAAAGCTGGAGATAGAAGCCCTTGCTTATATCCGCGGACGAAGCCTGTCGGAAATGATATGCATCATAGATGAAGCGCAAAACCTGACCCCTCACGAGATAAAAACAATTATCACCCGTGCCGGAGAAGGTACTAAAATGATATTTGCAGGAGATTTGCAGCAGATAGATTCCCCATACCTCGATGCCCAGTCGAACGGGCTTGCCTATATGATAGACAAGATGAACGGACAGGATCTGTTTGCTCATGTGAATCTGGTGAAGGGCGAAAGGAGCAAACTCTCGGAAGTGGCAAGCACATTATTATAATTAAAAAGCAGCGATTTGATACAGATTGTACTGAATCTTGTATCTTTGCACCAATTTTAATAATAATACAGAAAATGAGAATTTTGATACTTGGAGCCGGAAAGATGGGTTCTTTCTTCGGCGATGTGCTTAGCTTCGACCACGAGCTTGCTGTATTTGACATTGATCCGCAAAAACTGAGATTTATATACAATACAGTAAGGATGAGTGATCCGAAAGAAATTGCGGATTTCAATCCAGAACTTGTTATCAATGCAGCCACAGTTAAATATACGATAGATGCATTCAAGACGGTATTACCGTATATCAGCAAAGATTGTATCATATCCGACATAGCATCTGTAAAAACCGGATTGAAAGAATTTTATGCAACTGTGGAGCAACCTTTTGCCTCATCCCATCCTATGTTCGGCCCTACATTTGCCGACCTGCGCAACCTGAGTACGCAAAGTGCGATTGTAATCTCGGAATCGAGTCAGGTGGGAAAGAAATTTTTCCTTGACCTATATAAAAGCCTGAATTTAAGGGTATTCGAATATACATTTGAAGAACATGACGAAACAATAGCCTACTCTCTGTCTATACCTTTTGCATCTACCCTTGTTTTCACATCGGTAATGAAACATCAGGAAGCACCGGGAACGACATTCAAACGACATATGGATATTGCTAAAGGTTTGCTCTCGGAAGACGACTATTTACTCACCGAAATTTTATTCAACCCATATACTCCTGCACAGGTCGAAGGTATCCGCAAAGAGTTGAAAAACCTTCTGAAAATAATAGAAAAGAAGGATAGTGCGGCGATGCTCGACTTCCTGACCAAAGCAAGAAAGAATATAGCTGAAAAGGAATAATTAATGAGAAAATAATATCGGCTGCATCTTGAGAAATCAGGATGCAGTTTTTCGTTTTATCCGATACCGGTAATATTGCAATCCATTAAGCAATACCGATGTAACCATCAATATTTCGAATGGATAGCTGAACCGTGAATTTGTTCCATATGTGGCAAAAGCCTGAAGAAGAGAAGCAAATAGTATAATTAAGGATATAATCACTTCGGGCGTTAGTCTCCTTCTACGGATAGCAACTATAATATTGTAAGGGATAAGTAGCACAAAAAGTATTTTCACCAGTTGCAGGATAATACGTCCCGCATAGCATACATACATGATTACGACATGCGATTCGGGTACAGAAAAATTATAAACCTCCCAATATAGTGAGGTTTTCCAAAAATCTCGCCATGAGATAAATACCTGTTCAAGATAAGGCCCCGGATTCTTCTTAATAGTAGCAATACTGTAATCGTACATTTTTTTTGATAAATCGGGAAATGATAAGCCTGTGCGGGCTTTCAGTTCGGGATAAGCCTCCCAGATAGTCATAGCAATTTCTTTATCTTTGGGGCTTTCGTATCTGTATCTCACATACACATCTCCGATTTCCTTATATTCTTCGGTCGTATTATCTGCAAACCAGACACAATTCTGCGCAATATTGAAGCCATAGAAAGTGGAAGATACAAAAAGACCGGTATTCAGTTTATTTACATAAGACCATCCTAAAAATACCAATAGAGGTATAAGCAATATCAATGCATATTTACGAGTTATAATCTTTAGAGACCTATAATTATCCAGTAACAGCATGATAAACAATATGATAGCCAGATAAATATAAAACATCTTTATCAGCACAAGGTAGCCACAGAGTAAGGACAGCCACAGATAACTTTTCGAACTACTATCTTTATCTCCGACAATGCCAAAGAAAACATAAAATATAAGTGTGATAACCAGCAATGTAAATGATTCTGTCAGTATGGCGAACTCAAAGAAAACCGAAGGTAAATAAACCGCTCCGAAAAGAGTCACTACTAATGCTATCCGTTTCTCCACATTTAGTAATAATAAGGTTTTATAAGCAACAACAAGTGTACATACACCCATTATCAATTGAAGTATAACCGTAATCGAACCGGACAGGCCGGAAAGACAAAGCAACAACGGATAGCCCGGAGGCCTCTCCCCCTCGTATCCTGCGAGATTAAAACTTAGAATACGTTCTGCTAACGCCCGATAATCTTCACTATCAGGATATAATGTAATATGCCCGTAAAGGATAGCTATCAATAAACGGACGGATACCGCGATGATAACAATCACTTTTACAGGGTTATTAATACACCACTGCCATATTTTAGTTGTTTGTTCCAAATTATCCGGCTTTATGATTATAACTTACAGCGCTTGATTATGTTCGCCAAGATATAATATTTCCCGAAAACATTCTCAATAAAACTATAATACTTTATATCTTTGCAGACACAATTTTTATAAACATGGCAATAACACTTCATTGAGATATTATTTATTGTATTTATCTATGGGTTAGCCTAAATAAATAATTATTTTTATCCTTAACTTTAAGAACTTTTTACACTTTGAGTTTTTATGAATTTAAATCAATAATCCGATGTTTGACAACGAAAAAAGGGCTTTTATCGCCATATCACAAGATGCAGAGGTTTGTCTGGTTCCTAAGATGGCAAACCGTCACGGGCTTATTACCGGAGCCACCGGAACAGGGAAAACCGTTACCCTTCAAACATTGGCGGAAACATTCAGCAAAATGGGTGTACCTGTTTTTGCCGCCGATGTAAAAGGTGACCTGTCGGGCGTAGCTGCCATTGGAGGGAACAAGGATAGCGTAGTGCAACGCGTAGAGTCATATCATCTGGCTGACAAGGGATTCAAATTTCAGGCATTTCCAGTACAGTTCTGGGATGTATTCGGCGAACAGGGAACTCCTATCAGGGCTACAGTGGCCGATATGGGCCCGTTACTGCTTAGCCGGCTCCTTTCCCTGAACGATACCCAATCTGCCGTATTAACGATCATATTTAAGATTGCAAAAGATGAATCATTGGAGATAATAGACCTTAAAGATTTGCAAAAGTTACTCGAATATGTAGGGAACAACTCCAATAAATATACAACTGCATACGGAAATATATCGACAGCCAGTATCGGAGCCATACAGCGTGGGTTAATCACACTCGAACATGACGGAGCCGACCAGTTTTTCGGAGAGCCTAACCTAAATATCGACGACCTGATACAAACTGAGGGGGAAAAAGGAGTAATCAATATTCTTGCGTCGGACAAGCTGATGAATTCACCGAAGGTGTACACAACCTTCCTGATGTGGCTGATGACAAAGCTGTTTGAAGTAATGCCCGAAGTAGGAGACCCGGATAAACCAAAAATGGTTTTCTTCTTCGATGAAGCCCATTTACTATTTACAGATGCGCCAAAAGCACTGTTGGAAAAGATAGAGCAGGTGGTACGGCTTATCCGCTCGAAAGGAATAGGTATATATTTCATATCCCAAACGCCTGCCGATATACCCGATTCTGTATTAGGACAATTAGGCAACCGCGTACAGCATGCACTCAGGGCATATACGCCGAAGGATCAGAAAGCTGTAAAGGTAGCAGCACAAACATTTCGTGCCAATCCGAAATTCGATACGGAAATCGCTATCTCCGAACTGGGAACGGGTGAAGCATTAGTCTCTTTCCTTGATGAAAAGGGACGGCCGAATCAGGTGGAAAGATCCTATATATTGCCCCCCGAAGGACAGATAGGGCCGCTCGATACTGATGTCAGAAAGAAGATGATAGCCGGTTCATTACTATACAGGCATTATGCACAGGTACAGGACAGGCAATCGGCCTACGAAATCCTTACCGAACGCCTGCAAGGCACATTGAGCGAAAAAGAACAGGCTGCTCAGGCCAAAGCGGATGCCAAAACTCAAAAAGAGCAGGAAAAAATACAGAAAGAACAAGCAAAAATAGAACGCCAGGAAGCTGCACAAAAAAAGAAATTCTGGGGAGCAATAGCAACTACGGTGGTAGTTCCTCTGGCAAAGCAGGTTATTAGTGCTTTCTTCAAAGGTTCAAAGAAAAGATAAAAACAAATTGATGCAACTATTACAACCTCAGCACTGGATCGAGTACGAACTGATCGATTCGGGAGAATATGAAAAGTTAGAGCGATTCGGCAAATACATTATACGCCGCCCCGAACCGCAAGCCGTATGGCGCAAGTCATTACCGGAAAAAGAATGGGAGGATATGCCGGATGCCATCTTCAGGAGGGAAAAAGGAAAGGCTTCCCAGGATGGTAACGACAAGGGTGTATGGACTCAAAAGAAAGGAATGCCTGACCAGTGGTTCATCAATTATAAGTATAAGGAAATGAACCTTAAATTCCGTTTGGGACTGACCTCATTCAAGCACGTCGGCATATTTCCCGAACAGGCCGAAAACTGGAATTTCATCTACGATACAATCAAAGAAATAAAAATAGAGGAACCTAAAGTACTCAATCTCTTTGCATACACGGGTGGAGCCTCTATCGCCGCTAAGAGTGCCGGAGCAGATGTAACACATGTGGATTCGGTACGGCAGGTGATTACATGGTCGCGTGAGAATATGGAAGCTTCGGGACTGGATAATATCCGCTGGATAGTCGAAGATGCCCTTAAATTTTGCCGCAGGGAGGTAAAGCGCGAAAAAAAATACAACGGCATAATACTCGACCCCCCTGCTTATGGACGGGGACCTGACGGTGAGAAATGGATACTGGAAGAAAATATCGCTGAACTGATGGAGCTATGCCATGAACTATTGTCCGAAAAAGATTCTTTCCTTATTCTCAATCTTTATTCCATGGGATTCTCGGCCGTCATCGCTGAAAATCTGATAAAAGATTACTTCCCTGATGTGAAAAATTACCAGTTCGGGGAGCTGATTGTTCTGGAAAAATCGGGTAAGAATCTTCCGTTAAGCGTATATGCCCGATTTAAAAAGTAAGATCTTGTTTAATCCCGTCAAGAAATTTTGTTGTGAAACTTAAACCGGCTCTAAAACAAACACACAAACTTTCCGTTATATTATAAATATACAAACAGAACAAATTACGAAAAATCAATAAATTATGAAGAAAGTATTAACCATTATTGGCGTAGTGTTGATAGTCATTATAATAGCAATGATATCGATACCTTTTTTGTTTAAGGACAAAATTAAAACCGCGGTACTCAACGTTGCCAACGAACAACTGAATGCCAAAGTAGATATTAAGGACTTCGGACTCAATTTATTTTCCAATTTCCCCAATGCCACATTATCTCTCGAAGATGCAAGTATTACAGGTATCGGTGATTTCGAAAAGGACACATTGGTACAGGCTAAATCAGGTAGCATTACTATCGATCTGATGAGCCTCTTCGGAAGTAACTACAATATTTCCAGAATCAATCTGGACAGGGCTTCCGTATATGCAAAAGTGCTGGCCGACGGCCGTACCAATTATAATATAATGAAAACGGATTCTACTGCGACTGACACCGAAACTGAAAACAGTACTCCGTTTAACCTGAATCTGAAAAAAATTACAGTGAATGACTGCAACATCGTTTATCAGAACGATTCCACAAAAATGAAACTCGTGCTCAATAAATGGAGCGGTGAAATGTCCGGTGATTTTTCTGCCAGCAAAACAACGATAAAAACCACCTCCGAAATCAGTGAGATTTCCTTCTATATGGATGGTATCCCTTATCTGAACAAAGTAAAAGGAAATGCGGATGCTACCATTAACGCGAATTTCGATAATATGAAGTTCACATTCGACAAAAGCGAAATCAGGATAAATGAGTTGAAAGCCTCTATCGACGGATGGTTTACAATGCAGGGCAAAAACTATGAGGATATGGACTTCGACCTGAAACTGAATGCTCCCGACACACAATTCAAAGATATACTTTCCCTTGTTCCGGCCATGTACACAGCCGACTTCAAAGATGTGAAAACATCGGGGACAGCAACTCTCGACGCCTATATCAAAGGGCTTTGGCAAGGAGAAAATTACCCTGCTTTTAATGTAAAGGTAGGTGTAAATAATGCCATGTTCCAATATCCGTCATTGCCAAAATCGGTGAACGACATCAATCTAGCAGTGGATATAAACAGTAAAGGCGGTTCGCTCGATAATATGATTATCGACATCAGCAAATTCAGCTTCAACCTGGGAGGAAATCCATTCAGCGGAAACCTCAACATTACCACCCCGATGAGCGACCCTAACCTGAAAGCGCATGCCAATGGTACAATCAATCTGGGGATGATAAAGGAAGTATATCCTCTGGAAAAAGGTACGGAACTGAATGGTATAATCACAGCCAACATCAATCTGGCCACAAGAATGTCTGCTATAGAAAAAGAACAATATGAAAATGTATCGGCGACCGGTAAACTGGAACTAAATAATATGGCATACAAAGCTACCGATATGCCGGAAGTATTAATCAACAATGCATCCCTCGAATTTACCCCGCGTTATGTAAATCTACCTTCGCTGGAAGTAAAAATCGGCAAGAACGACATCTCGGCAAACGGCCGTCTGGAAAACTTTATCGCTTATGCGCTGAAAGACCAGACACTGAAAGGCCAGTTGAATATAAAGTCTAATTATCTGAACGCAAACGACTTCATTAGCAGCGAAACATCCGGAACAGCCGCAACTGATACCACATCGGCAACTTCAGAAGACATCATTATCCCTAAGAATATAGATTTCACACTAAGTGCTGTCCTTAACCAGATCGTATATGGCAAAATGAACATTACAAATATGGTAGGCAACATGACTGTAAAGAATGGCATACTGACACTGAATAATGTCAGTGCCAACGCATTGGGCGGTTCCGCTAAGGTCAACGGGTCATATAACACGTCCGATCCTAAAACACCAAAGGTAGATTTTGACATCGCATTGTCGAAGGTATCATTTGCTGAAACATTCAAATCGGTGGAATCAATCCAGAAATTCGCCCCTATCTTCGAAAGCCTGGTAGGTACATATTCCATGAATCTGAAATTTAATACATCACTGGGACAATCCATCATGCAAACCCTTGCAAGTCTTACCGGTAGCGGCGCATTACAAACAAGCGACGTAAAGGTGGAGAATGTAGCCGCACTTACAGCCCTTTCATCCGCTTTAAAAACCGACGCGCTGAAATCTATATCTCCGAAAGATTTGAATCTGCCGTTCAATATCGATAACGGGCAGATTATTACCAAGCCATTCAATATAAATATCGGAAACGGAGGTATGATGAAACTGGAAGGTTCTACCGGGCTCGACCAGAGTATCAATTACAAAGGAACCGTAACCCTGCCTAAATCATTGGCAAATAATTATATCAACAATGTGCCTATCACTATCGGCGGTACTTTCTCCAGTCCTAAAATCGGAGTGGACACCAAAGCTTTGGTAACCGATGCCGCATCATCTATTGTCAGCGGCCTGCTGGGAGGAAAAAGTGACGGCACAGGAACTTCCCTGTCGGAAGAAAAAGCCAAGCAAATAGAGAAAATCAGGACTGAAGCAGACAATTCCGCTAAAAAGCTCGTTGAAGAAGCACAAAAGCAATCTGACAATCTGGTAGCTAAAGCGGGCAGTAACGCTCTTGCAAAAGCTGCAGCAAAAGGCGCAGGAAAGAAACTGGTGGATGAGGCCGAAAAACAGGGGCAAAATCTGAGGAACAAGGCCGAAGAGCAAATCAAGAAAATTGAAGGGGAAACGGCTGCGACCACAGAATAAAGACAGAATATATATC
>X355_Hoffmanns_Two_toed_Sloth__coassemble_2109_pt1 | contig 18588 bp, 18 predicted proteins | sample X355_Hoffmanns_Two_toed_Sloth__metabat2_low_PE_021 | metagenome-assembled genome bin X355_Hoffmanns_Two_toed_Sloth | reverse complement strand
TCTTTTCCCTATATATTTTGTTTAAGTCTCTCCTGTTTATTGCAAACGTTTGCAATAAACCAAAGATTCATATTCTGTTTGCGGCTTCGGCCAAGGCAATGCGGTAAGTATCCTGATAGTATTTGAAGAAATGTTTCCAATCGGCCATATCAGCCCTATCTAACGCTGCCTGACGCAAGATTTTCTCCTGCTCATTACTTTTTGTCGTCATTTCGAATACACGGTTGCAGATATCTTCCGAAACTTCAATAAAATTGTAGTCATCACGGGTTATGACTTCTGCTCCGTCGTCCATTCCTTTCTCATCGCCCATCTTACGCATCCAGAGTCCGAATCCGGCCAGGGAAGTCGTAATAGTAGGTACGGAGAATGCAATACTCTCGTGTGGCGTATAGCCCCAAGGCTCATAGTAAGAAGGAAATACAGTGACGTCCAGACCAATAAGCAAATCATAATATGGCATATTGAAAATACCATCATTACCATTGAGATAGGATGGAACAAAAATAATTTTTACCCGGTCTTCCGCTTTATTTTCCATTTTCAGATAACTAATCTGGTTCAAGACCGAATCGTGGTTCATATTGCGGAGCCAATGAGTTATATGCGGATGACTGAGAGCAGCGCTTGGAGTCTTTTTCAGTTTTAACCTGTCTTGCAGATCGGCACGGGGCCCGCTGATCCACGCCGGCACCATTATGAACGCAATCACGTCTTTCTCGAGTTGCTTTATCTGCTCCAACCGGTGCATAGCGTCGATAAATACATCTATACCTTTGTTGCGATACTCATAACGCCCGCTGGTTGCAACCAGCAAAGCATCTTCCTGAATATCATATCCCAATAATTTTTCTGCTACGTTTATAAGTTTCTTACGGGCGGCAAGGCGTTTTTCTTCGTGCTCTTGTCCTACCGGAATAAAATCTTTTTCGAATCCGTTAGGCGTCACTATAGGATCGCGATGAAGCAACTGGCGGCATTCACGGGCTGTAATATCGCTCACAGTAGTAAAACAATCGACATGCTGTGCGGCAGCCTTTTCTATGGAATGCTTTGCTTCCATATTCAGTTCGCGCGCCATCTGGTCGCTATCATAGGCCGACAGATAATTGTAAAGAGGTTTGCCGTTTCCGGCTATAGAACGCCCGATAGATGTGGCGTGTGTGGTAAAAAGCGTCCCCACTTTAGGCAGACGGTCTTTTATATATAATGCACCCATTCCTAACATCCATTCGTTGAAATGAGCGACTACATTTTCATCCTGAAGTTTGTGATATTTATAAAAGCTTTCGATAACTGCACCTGAAGCATATGCAAACATGCAGGACTCGTCATAGTCGCCATAGGCATGCAGGGAATCTACACCGAATTTATGCCACATGTCGCCATAAATCGCATCCTTCGCGGGAAAAAACTGGTTAAAATCTACAAGCACCACGATAGGTTGTCCGGGAACATCCCAACGGCCGACACGAATGTTCAACCGGTCTTGCTTTATCGCAGTTTTTTTCCAGTCTGCCAAGAGGGTTTCATCTTCTTTAAACCACGGACTTTCTTTTTCCGTCCATACATCCGGTCCTATAAATATAACTTTGTCTTTGCATATATCCTGCATCGACTTAGCCCTTGTCGATAATACCGTATATATCCCTCCTACTTTGTTGCAAACCTCCCAGCTTGTTTCGAAGATATAGTCGGGATTGTTATTTTGTTTTGCCATATTATGCTATATACTGTATCGTTTTGTGGTTTCTCTAATTTAATACTTATTAATTTTTAATGCGTAAGTTTATCAGTATCTTTTTTAGTACCTTTGCCTCTGCAACCTAAGGTTTCAGACCTATTTAATTGTATGTCTAAATAAAACAACGGTGTTGGTTATGATTTAAAGACAAGACATTAAATATCTCTTTTCCTTAAAAAAGGAGCACAAAGATAATAAAGATATAAACGTATAAAAAATATTTTCTTATGAGTAGCAGACGAAAACTAAAAAAAAGTATAAATGCAACGATGGAATTACTATATGTCGATTGTCTGTTTTATAAGATATTCGTAGTGGATGCAGACAAAGATGCTGCAGACAAAGTCATTGCCCGTATAGTAGAAGTACAAAACGAATTGCTGAAACGGGTAAATGTAAATGAAGGCAAGGATGTAAAAGGCAGGGTTAAGTCTTATTATAAAAAATTAAGAGTTGACATCCAGGAACAAACAAATACGATCGCCAAAGAAATAGCATCTCTGGGTTAATGAAAAGTTTCAGTAATTTTATTCTCCGCCTTATCGGGTGGAAAATAACAGGGCAGACCGAACTGCCAGAGAAATGTGTTATTTGTGTTGCACCTCATACAAGTAACTGGGATTTGCCTTTGGGCCTGACTGTTTATAGTGCATTAGGCAGAAAAGCATCATTCCTGATTAAAAAAGAATGGTTCTTCTTCCCTATGAATCTTATTTTCAAAGGACTTGGTGGTATCCCTGTAGACCGTTCCCGGAAAACTTCACTGACAGAACAGATGGCGGAAATATATGCTAAGAGAGAAAGTTTTCAACTTGCTATAACCCCCGAAGCTACCCGGAAACTGAATGCAGAATGGAAAAAAGGGTTTTATTTTATTGCTCTGGCAGCTCATGTACCGATTGTTGTTGCGGCACTTGATTACGGCAGGAAAGAAGCTGATTTTAAGGAGATTCTGATGCCTTCCGGAGATGTGGACGCCGATTTGGAAATAATTAAAGCCTGCTATAAAGGAGTGACTGCAAAGCATCCGGAGTACTTTTCTTTAAAATGAAAAACGAAAAATTAAAAGTGAAAAATTAAGATTTAATATATTTTTCACTTTTCGTTCTTCACTTTTAACTTGATAACATATTATGCTACAAGATTGTAAGCTCAGGATTAGCCTTGTGCAATACGACATTGCATGGGAAAATAAACAGAAAAACCTTGATTACATACACACTATTGTGTCGGGACTTGAAGGTAAAACAGATGTTATAATCCTGCCCGAAATGTGTACTACCGGCTTTTCTATGAACAGCCGTAATCTGGCTGAGCCGCTTAGGGGTACTACTATTACCTTATTGAAACAGTGGGCCGCGGAATATGACGTGGCTATTTGCGGAAGTTTTATTGCCAAGGAAAACACTGATTTTTACAACCGGGGATTTTTCATTACTCCTGATAAAGAATTCTATTACGACAAACGCCATCTCTTCCGCATGGGTGCTGAACCTCAATCTTTTTCGGCAGGAGGCAAACGTTTGATCTTTGAACATAAAGGCTTCAATATCTGTTTACTTATTTGTTACGACTTACGGTTTCCCGTATGGGCCAGAAATATTGATAATGAGTATGACCTGCTTATTTCTACGGCTAACTGGCCGGCTTCACGGGCAAAAGTATGGAATGCTTTGTTAATGGCCCGTGCTCTTGAAAATATGACTTATGTATGTGGGGTAAACCGGATAGGAAAGGATGGTAACGGACTGATACACGAAGGCTGTTCAAAAGTCATCGATGCTAAAGGGAATGAAATCCTCTCTCTTGGGACGGACCTCGGGCAGGTAGGAACTGTTTGTATATCAAAATTGGAATTGGAGCAATTCAGGGCTAAATTTCCCGTATGGAAAGATGCCGACAGATTTGAATTAAAGTAATAGAATTATCATTAAAATATTAATTATGAAACGTATTTTAAATCCGGCGGTTCTTGTAATCGCAATTATAACACTTGCATTCGGCTTGCAAAATTGCAATTCGGCAAAGCCAGTTGATAAAACCCAATTGGAAGGTTATTGGACTCTTAAAACTCTAAAAGGTGAAGATGCTAAAACAGCATTTGCAGGAACATTGCCTTATCTGCAATTCGATTTTGCTAAAAGTCTGATTTCCGGTAATGGCGGATGTAACGGATTCACCGGAGCTTTTACGCTGACGGATAAGAATGAATTTTCAGCGCCTAATCTGGCAGCTACAATGATGATGTGCGTACAAGCGAATAAAGAGCCCCAGTTTTTTACTGCGCTTTCTACTCCTAACCTTATCTTATCGGTAGACAAAGAAGGATTACTGACTCTGTCCGAGGATAAAACAGTAATACTACAATTCGAAAAAGGTGAAGCGCCTAAGGTAGCTGCTGCTACGAATATCGTAAATGCAGAAACTCTGGCTGGTACGTGGACTCTTACATCTATAGCTGGTGGTGATATGGCTACATTGTTTACAGGAAAAACTCCTACAATGGAGTTCACAGCAGACGGAAGAGCATTCGGCAATGGAGGCTGTAACACATATCGTACATCATATACATTGCAGGAAAATACGGTGACTTTTGGCCCTGTAATGTCTACAAAAATGGCTTGTCCAAGCCTGAAAGGTGAAGGTTTATTTACAGGGCTTCTTGCCAGCCCTCTGCAAGCCGGATTGAATGGAGATAAACTGACATTCTTCAAAGAAGGAAATGTTGTTCTTGAATTTGTAAAAGGGGCAACGGAATAATTTCTCCAGCCTTACTCCGATAAAAAAAAGCAACCAACAGTTGCTTTTTTTTATATATAGATCGTTTTTTTTTCTATAATTTTCTATAGTCTGTTTTACAATAAGCATAGTTGTATATAACAATTATATATCAAAAAAGTTTACAATAATTTGATAGAAAATATATATGTTATATAAATGTGCATTTTTATGTTAAAAAGATGCTATATTGAAAATTATTCTTTACATTTGTATCGTGAATTAGGTTATTAATAATTTACAAGTATAACAAACAAAGAATACCATGGATAAGATGGGATTTCTTTGTTTTTTTTATGCCTGTAAGTCAATAAAGATTGTTTTTAAATTAAAATTTTTTGGTTATGAAAAGGTTATCAATTTTATTTGTAGCGATACTGGCGTTCAGTATCAGTTCATTTGCGAGCAACGATTATGAGGTTTTATGGGTGTTGAATAACAAGAGCACATTCAATACAGTAACCGATTATGTACAGGCAAGTCCTGCACAGAAAGAACAGCTCGGGAATATATTCTATGATTCGGCTGAGAGATTAAAAAATGCGTTGCAGGATAATGACAAAGAGGGGGCTTGGAAAGCCTTGGCCTTCAATTTGGCAAACACTAAATCTGTATTATCTGCACAGCAATACCGTAAATATCTGGCAATATTAAATGCTACATATCAGCAGACACAAGGTGTTCTTGTAGCTAATAAATAAGATGTGATGTTTATTAAACAAATTGGAGGGAAGGATTTATTCTTCCCTTTATTTTTTTCAAAACAGTTCAATGCCTTCTTTATATGTCCTGAATTTCAATTCGGGAAGCAATTCCTTTCTCATACGCCTCGTATCTCCATAATAAGACACCATTCCTATTTTTACAAAATCAACGGTCAACGGGCTTCGAGTACCGAAAAGCGTGGAGAATAATTCAAATCCCCGGGCTGCCGTCATTATCATCCACACGGGCATACGCCACGGTTTGTGATTTCCTTTATAGATTGTTATATCGTCAAGGAATTGTTGCAGAGTTTGCACCCCCTCATCCCCAATATGATAAATCCCCTTTATATCGGGGTTTAGAGTGGCCGCAATAGTTGCATCCACAAAATCGGGTTTCGAGATGAGATGTATATAGGTCGGTTTCCTCCACACTCCCAGTAACCAGTGGCGGGCAAACCATTGTGCTGCATCTATCATAAGGATTCCTTTACCGTAGACCATCCCTACACGTAAAGAGACAGCTTCGAAATCATATTTCTCTCCATACCGGAACAAGAGTTTTTCTTCCTCGAGACGTGTTTTTGCATGCATCGATTCCGGTTCTCCGTCCAATACTCCGGTCGCCGGATTTTCCGGGCTGCATTCACCTTCTACATGTGGAAAACTGATGAGGATAATGCGTTTTACTTTCTGCCCGATAGCGACATCTAATAAATTGTTGAAATATTGCGTATTCGTAGTCGGCAGGAATTTTTCGGGATTCGCTTTGAATAATATTCCCGCAAAATGAACGATTACATCGACATTTTCGAGTGCATCGCGCAATGTCTCCTTGTTTGCTAAATCTACTTTAAAAACGGATATATTCTCTTTCTCTTTCAGATTATCGGCGGCATCTTTTTTATGTATCAGCAAGTTCAGATTTACATTCATATCTTTCATTCCCTGAGCTAATAATCCGCCAAGGTTGCCTGCCGCTCCCGTTATTGCTATTCGTTTCATGTTAAGTTTAGTTTAAACTGTAAAGATAAGTTTAGTTTATTGCTATATGGTCATTTATTGAAACTATAATATCAAATTTTGTAATGCGGTATGCTGTTTTTTTTATAATTTTAGTTTCCGAATTTAGGCTTGGAATACCTGTATATTAATAATATAAACATTAAACACCATGAAAGAACTAAAAATGTTTATCGACGGTAAATTTGTAGAAAACACATCCGGCAAATGGATAGATGTACTAAATCCGTCGACAGAAGAAGTAATATCACGACAACCCGAAGGTACAATCGAAGATGCGAAGAAGGCAATCGATGCTGCCGAAAAGGCACAGGACAAATGGGCTGCCATTCCTGCAGTGGAGAGAGCCGCATACCTGATAAAAATTGCAGCCGGAATCCGTAAAAGAGAAAAAGAACTGACTGATATAATCGTTCGTGAAGGAGGAAAAACTCAGGGACTAGCGAATGTAGAGGTTCTTTTCACAGCCGATTATCTCGAATATATGGCAGGATGGGCACGCCGCTACGAAGGTGAAATTATCCAGAGCGACCGTCCGCACGAAAATATTTTCCTGTTTAAGAAGCCTATCGGTGTTACCACAGGTATTCTCCCGTGGAACTTCCCGTTCTTCCTCATTGCCCGTAAGGCTGCTCCGGCATTGGTGACAGGAAACACAATAGTGGTAAAACCGAGTCAGATTACACCCGAAAACGCATATGTATTTGCCCGGATAGTTGAAGAAACAGGCCTTCCTGCCGGAGTATTCAACCTGATAATGGGACGTGGTTCTGTTATCGGTCACGAACTGGCTGCCAATCCGAAAGTAGGTATGGTAAGCCTTACAGGTAGTGTAGGGGCAGGTGTACAAACTATGGCCGCTGCATCGGCAAATGTTACTAAAGTTTCGCTTGAACTGGGAGGTAAAGCTCCGGCTATCGTTATGGACGATGCCGACCTCGATCTCGCGGTGAAATCGATAATCGCATCCCGTGTTATCAATACAGGGCAGGTTTGTAACTGTGCCGAACGGGTATATGTACACAAGAAAGTGAAAGACATATTCCTTGAAAAACTGGTTGCTGGGATGAAAGCTGTAAAGGCCGGTAATCCTTCCGAAGTTGCGGATTTGGATATGGGGCCGCTTGTAGAAGCTAATGCGTTGAAGTCGGTGGAAGAAAAAGTAGCGAAAGCGATAAATCAAGGCTGTAAACTTCTTTGTGGCGGCAAGCGTATCGGAACGAAAGGCTATTTCTTCGAGCCTACTGTTCTTGCAGAAGCCACTCAGAAAATGGATATTATACAGGAAGAAACATTTGGCCCGGTATTGCCTGTCGTTGAATTTTCCGATATAAACGATGCCATTGAATGGGCTAACGATTGTGAATATGGGCTGACATCTTCCGTTTATACTCAGAATCTGGATACAGCTTTCAAATTGGTAAGAGCGCTTAAATTCGGAGAAACATACATCAACCGTGAAAACTTTGAAGCTATGCAGGGATTCCATGCCGGATGGCGCAAATCGGGAATCGGCGGCGCCGATGGTAAACACGGACTTGAAGAATATCTTCAGACACATGTCGTGTATCTGGAAACAAAAGGCTGATAAGTCCAATAATAAAAAACTCAAAGTCTGCTGGCTTTGAGTTTTTTATATTATTACCTTTATAGCGATCAACTAATTTTAAGATAAAGATGAAAGTAGGATTATTTATCCCCTGCTATATAAATGCCATATATCCCGAAGTTGGGGTAGCCTCATACAAGCTGCTCGATTATCTGGGTGTGGATGTGGATTATCTCATCGATCAGACTTGTTGCGGGCAACCTATGGCAAATGCAGGTTTTGAAGACAAAGCCATTCCTTTGGCAAAACAGTTCGAAGAACTTTTCGGCAAATACGACTATATTGTCGCTCCGTCGGCCAGTTGCGCCGCTTTTGTAAAAGAAAATTATCCCCGCCTGCTGCAGAAAGAACAGCATTTTTGCCGGACAAGCGGAAAAATATATGACCTGTGCGAGTTCCTTCACGATATATTGAAAGTGGACAAACTTCCGGGTAACTTTCCTCATAAAGTGAGTGTACATAACAGTTGTCATGGTGTGCGGGAATTACATTTATCTTCGGCAAGTGAATTAAATATTCCCCGTTACTCAAAGGTCAGGGATTTACTGTCCTTAGTAGAAGGAATAGAAGTACTGGAACCTCAGAAAGTCGATGAATGCTGCGGCTTTGGAGGAATGTTTTCTATCGAAGAACCTTCTGTTTCTGTATGTATGGGGCAGGATAAAGTAAGGAACCATATGGCTACCGGGGCAGAATATATAACCGGAGCCGATAGTTCATGCCTGATGCATATGCAGGGAGTGGTTAGCAGAGAGAAACTTCCGGTTAAGTTTATTCATGTTATTCAAATTTTAGCTGCGGGACTATGAGTACAAAACATACGAAGGCGGCAGACCGCTTTATTGCTAATAAAGAGCAGGAAACATGGCATAACGAAACCCTTTGGATGGTACGGGAGAAACGTGACCGTATGGCAATGGCTATCCCCGAATGGGAACACTTGCGTGAACTGGCTGCGAAGGTGAAGATGCATACCATTACCCATCTCGACCAATATCTTGAAAAATTTGTCAGTAATGCTGAATCCAACGGTGTTATTATTCATTGGGCAAAAGACGCAAAGGAACATAATGAGATCGTATACGGTATTCTCTCGGAGAATAATGCGAAGAAGTTGGTAAAAAGTAAATCTATGCTTACCGAAGAATGTCACCTGAACCCTTACCTGATAAACAGGGGTATCGATGTGGTTGAGAGCGATTTGGGTGAGCGCATTCTCCAGCTGATGAATGAGCCGCCGAGCCACATTGTAATGCCTGCCATTCACCTGAAGCGGCAGGAAGTAGGCAAACTCTTCGAAGATAAGCTGCATACCGAAAAAAATAACAGTGATCCTACATACCTTACCCGCGCTGCCCGTCAGCATTTGCGCAACGAATTCCTGACAGCCGATGCAAGCATGACAGGGGCTAACTTCGGTGTGGCGGAGACCGGTGACGTGATAGTCTGTACCAACGAAGGGAATGCTGATATGGGTACCTCTCTGCCCAAAGTACACATTGTATCGATGGGAATAGAGAAAATTATACCGGATCTCAAAGCCCTGAGTGTATATATCCGTTTGCTCGCCCGTTCGGCTACGGGGCAGCCTGTAACGACTTATACTTCCCATTTCCGCAAGCCGCGTAAAGGTTGCGGGATGCATATTATACTGGTCGATAACGGACGAAGTGAAATACTCGGAAATAAAGAACATATACAAACGCTGAAATGTATCCGTTGCGGGGCATGTATGAATACATGTCCGGTGTACCGGAGAAGCGGAGGGTATTCCTATACTTATTTTATACCGGGGCCTATCGGTATTAATCTGGGAATGCTGAAATCGCCGGAGGAATACGCTGATAATGTTTCGGCTTGTTCGCTTTGCTACTCGTGCAACAATGTTTGTCCGGTAAAAATAGATCTGGCAGATCAGATATACCGTTGGCGACAGAATCTTGATTCGTTTCACAAGGCGGATAAGATGAAGAAGATGATGTCGTGGGGCATGAAATTCCTGTTTATGCATCCGGCTTTATACAAAACAGGACTGAAATTTGCACCGGTTGTAAATCACCTGCCGCGATTTATGCTGTATAACGGATTGAACGACTGGGGTAAAGGACGGGAATTACCACGATTTGCAGGCGAATCGTTTACCGAGATGTGGAAAAAGGGGAAAGTACAGACTAAAAACAAATAAGGATGAGTAGTAAAAATGATATATTAGGCAATATAAGGCAGCATATAACCGACAGATATGAGATGCCCGATATAGATATAGAAGGAATACAATATCCTGATAAAATCGCCCAATTTATAGAAATAAGTAAGGCTGTAGGAGGAGATGCCATTATCCTGAATGATGATGAAGATATAAATAAAGTTATCCGCTCTCTGTATGCGGACGCTAAAGTGATAGCCTCCAACTTACCGGATATAACCATTGCAACTATTAATCCGGATAATGCCGCGGGTCCGCACGAATTGAATGGGATAGACCTGGCCATAATAGAGGGAGAGGTAGGTGTTGCCGAAAACGGATGTGTATGGATTCCGCAGAACGTAAAGGAGAAAGTGATTTATTTTATTTCGGAATATCTTGTTATCGTAATCGATAAGAAGGATGTGGTGAATAATATGCATGAAGCCTATGATAAACTGACATTCAACGATTATGGATTCGGTGTATTTATCTCCGGCCCGTCCAAAACGGCTGATATAGAACAGTCGCTGGTTGTAGGCGCACATGGTGCAAAAGGAGTGACCGTGATATTGAAGTAGAGAATGCAGGTGTGAAAGATTTTTCGCCCTTCTCTAATTCAACACAATATTATTATTAAATAAAAAGCGTGAGTTTATACTCACGCTTTTTATCCAAAAAATCAATCCATATATAATAATAAATACAGGGCAGTGAAACTGCTTAATTATTTATTTTCACTGGTTACTTTCAAAGTCACTTCTATATTATTTCGTGTAGCATTGGAGTAAGGGCATACCTGATGTGCTTCTTTAACCAGTTCTTCAGCTTCTTGCTGGCTGATCCCTTTTATATGTACATCCATTTCCACAGCCAGTTGAAAGCCTCCGCCTTCTTTAGTGCCGATGCTTACTCTGGCAGTCACTTCCGGTTTTATATGAATTTTTTTTGCTAATGCAACGTGGCTTAATGCGCTGCCGAAGCAGGCGGAATAACCTGCTGCAAAAAGTTGTTCAGGATTTGTGTAATTACCACCCGGGCCACCCATTTCTTTTGGAGGTCTCACTTCCAGGTTCAGTACTCCGTCCGAAGACTTGACACTACCACTTCTTCCTCCAACAGAAGTCGCTACTGCTGTGTACATTTTTTCCATACTACTGTTTTTATAATTTGCCTGATTAATACAATAAAACAATAATAAGACTTGTATTGTTCAATGATAGCTATAATAAAGAAAAATAAGATTTAACAGGGCAATGGCGCGAAGTTCATTTTTTTTGTAAAAGTTTATCTATGTAATTAGAGCCGGTAGCTTGTAGCTCTTTGAAAAAATGAATCAGCCCCCTCAATCCCCCAAGGGGGACTTACAGAGAGGGAAAAAAGTAACAGATAAAAAATAGAGGAAAAAGTGTAACTTTTGTAACTTTTTAAGAGTTACGGGTTTGCCTCGCCTTCGCTTCGGCGAATGTTATTTCTTCGTCCTGCGGATAGTTACGGGTTGGCCGACGCCCTGTTTTGTCTCACGTAAAGACGCAAAGGCGCAAAGGTTTCACATCTTACCAGTTGTTGACTGCTAACTGTTTACTGTTAACTGAAACATGTGTTACCTTTGTTACCTTTTGGGGAAGTTACGAGTAGACAAGACACGAGATACAAGTTGTTAACTGATGACTGCTAACTGATGACTGTAAATAGTGTTACCTTTGTTACTTTTTAACTATATATGGTTAATGAATGTGAAATACGTAAGATGCAAACAATGAAAAAAGTGTCAGATGTGTCAGGTTTTAACACTGTATGGTTAATAGATGTAAATATTTAACAGGTGGTTCAGTTGCCAATCTTCGTGCATTTATCCTAAAGACTTAAAGAGTTTTCCCTTATTTTTATAAAAGCACTATCTTTGTACAAAATGGAAGATTATGATACTGAATATACAAAATGAAACTGCACCGCTGAAAACCGTTGTGCTGGGACAACCGTATTCATTAGGAAAAGAACCAGTATTAGAGGAGACATATGATGCCAAATCATATGAGTCTGTACAAAATGGGACTTATCCCCAAGAGGGGAGTATCGCCGATGAAATGACCGCATTTGAAGAAATTTTCTTAAAATATGGTGTGGAAATTCTTCGTCCTCTTATTTTGCCCAACTGTAATCAGGTTTATGCCCGTGATGTAGCATTTGTAATTGACGATAAGATCATCACATCAAATATTATACCCGACCGGGCAGATGAACAGGAAGCATATGCGCCTATCTATAGCCGGATAGCTTTCAATAAAATATATAACCTGCCGGAGAAAGCGCATGTAGAAGGCGGAGACGTGGTACTGTATGATGATACTGTTTTTATAGGCACTTATATGGAAAGAGATTATCCCGAGTACAAAACGGCCAGAACAAATGCGTATGCGATAGCATTCCTTCGGGAATTATATCCTGAGAAGAATTTTGTGGCATTAGAGCTGGAAAAAGATGATACCGACCCCCATAAGGGTATCCTGCATCTCGATTGCACTTTCATGCCTGTAGGTAATGGTAAGGCTATTATCTATAAAGATGGCTTCAAGCACGAAAAAGACTATCATTATCTGGTCGATTTCTTCGGTAGAAAGAATATTTTCGAGGTTACACAGGAAGAAATGTATTATATGAATACGAATGTATTTTCCATATCTCCTACGGTTGTTGTAAGCGAGGAGCGTTTTACGCGCCTTAATCGCCATCTGGCTGACGAATGGGGGCTGACTGTAGAGGCTATCCCTTATTTCGAGATATCCAAAATGGGCGGGTTGCTCCGTTGTTCTACATTACCGTTAGTAAGGGAATAATCTTGTATAAAAATGAATATGCTGAAATCTCTGATTTTCCTTTTAGTTTTCGTGCTTGTATCCATTACCGTATCCGCGCAGATGATCGGCGCAGGCATGCAAGTGGCAAAGAGTGAGAGAGTCCAGTTCGCAGCTAATGTACATACCAGATATTACACATATAAAGGAGATGTAAATTTCTTCTTGTTCGGAGGCTTGGATTATACAGGAGGCAGTACCAAACTTTCAGGATTGAATACGAAGGCTATTTCGCCGACATTCGATTTTGCAAATATGGTCTTTGGAGATTATGCCGATAAAAGTGTTTTGTGGCTGTCGTGCGATGTGGGGTATTTACGAAACTTCCATGAGAAAAAGTCGAGCGGGATTGTGCTTACTCCTAATATTATGTGCGCGTATAGTTTGTTTTATATAAAGACAGGGTATGATATGAATGTGTCGCGCGGCAACAATCAATTTTTCGTACGCTTGGGACTCATTCTTTCATTGTAAGTATTAAGTAATAAGTGGTTTGAAGTTCTTCAAGCTTATTACTTAATACTTATTATTAATAAAATTATTTTGCGTCGGGATAAAGACCTTTCCACCAGCCATTATCGTCCTTCAGCCATTTGGCAAACCAGGCCATGATGGAATTGTTCCATTCCACACGCCGCTTATAATTCATTACTCCGTGGTTTTCGTCTTTCACCTGTATGAATTCTGCCGGGCGTCCCAATATCTTCAAAGCTGTGTACATCTGGATACTTTCGCCTATAGGTACATTGGTGTCGACCGTACCGTGTGTAAACAGAATAGGTGTGTGTACTTTGTCGGCGCTGAACAACGGACTTTGCTTTACATACAGATCGGGATTGTTCCACGGATAGCTGTGCGCGCTTGCACCCGAACTATAAGTGTATCCCCAGTATCCTTCGCCCCAGTAGCTGCTGATGGAACTGATTCCCGCGTGGGATACGGCAGCAGCGAATATATCCGTCCGGGTTTGCAGGTACATGGTCATAAATCCACCGTATGATGCGCCTACACAGCCGATCTTCTTATCATTTACATACGGGTGTTCTTTTACAAACTGTTTTACGCCTTCTATGATATCTTCGGCTGTACGTTTACCCCATGCATTGACATGCAGAGCTGCAAACTTCTGTCCGAATCCTGTTGCGCCGCTCGGCTGTATAATATATACCACATAGCCTTGCGATGCAAACACATGAGCAGGATACGGCCCTTCGAAGGTACGGGAAGTAGGGCTGGTACCTCCGTAGTAATATACGATCATCGGATATTTCTTGGACGCGTCGAAGTTTGGCGGCAGGTAACAACTGCCTTTTATCTCTGTTCCTGCGGAATTGGTAAAGTTCCAGTCTTCTGCTTTTCCGAGAGTCATTTCCGATAACCTGTCGTTGTATGGGTCGGCCACCATTGTCGACTTTTGATTTTTTATATCATACAGATAAGCACGGGTAGAATTTGACTGGCTCACGCCGAAATAGATGGCGGACATAGCATTGTCAGCCGTAGAGAATGAACGGATGACTTCCTCATTCAATGGTAATTTAGCGAAAGACTTGCCGGAAGGATTGTATGCATACATATTCACATAGTCCTTGTCGGTAGTACGGAAATAGATCAGATTATCTTTCTTGTTCCAGAAACTATTGTCGATACTCGGGTCGAAGTTCTTTGTAATCGGGTCAATCTGTTTTGTGCTCAAGTCCATGATAAATGCGAGGCCGTTATAGCTATTGGCTATTTGTCCGGCATCTATGTTTTGTCCTATACCGCCGAAGGCTTCACCTGAACCCGAAATGAGGACTTTTTTCCCGTCAGGAGAGAATGATGCGCCATGTGCAAAGCCTTCGTTTGTCCATAAAGTATCTACTGTCATAGTCGGCAAATCCAGTTTGAGCATCGTATATTTGCGGAACGGACGTTCGGTCACTGTTTCATCGGTAAAAGAAATTAGAAGCTGTTTTGAGTCGGTGCTGATATCGTTGAGCCATGTGGTATGCGAGCCATATGTAAGTTGCTGGCTTAGACCCGATCTGATGTCGTATTTATAGATGAACGAACGGTTGGTGTACCCCGGTTGGCGGTCTTCAGGTGATAATAAAAGCTTTAAATCACCTTTCGTCTCTTCGCCTTTTTCCTGTTTGGTATAGAAAAGAGTCTTTTCATCGGGGGAGAAAGTCATATACTCGTCCGGAATGTTTTTTGCAAGGATCGTTTCCTGTAATGTCGTCGGATCGATGGTAATCAGATTTGTGCCATCTTCCGTTTTTAGTAAGTAGAACATTTTTTCGCTTACAGGCATCCAGCTTAACTGTTTTTTACTGCCATCGGTATCCAGAAGGACTTGCCTGCCTGTAGAAACATTATATAATTCGGTTGTGGATATGCTTTTTTCTCCGAATGTATTTCTGTACGAAATCAAAGCGTATTGTCCGTTTGGCGATATGCTGGTATTGGTTACTCTTTTACCTAAGAGCATATCAGTAAAGTTTACAAACCTTTTACTCGTATTTTGAACTGAAAAAGTAGTCTTGTCATCATCCTTCTCATTTTCCAATACAATTTTGAAAATCGGGGAGGACTTATCTTCCGCCGAAGCCAGTAGCTTGATTACAACACGGCTGGATAAAGGATATGGGTTGAAAGCAGCAGTAACCTCTTTTTCATTCCTGAAATTTTCTTCTCTGGTGGTTTTCGATGTGCTGAGTTTACCATCTACGTATAGTTCGAACATATTCGGAGAGGTTATCTTTAAGGATAATTTCGCATAACGGTCGGCCTGTACATAGAATGAGAATAGCTGGAAAGTATAGCCTTCCCTTGGCTTTTCCGCATAAAAATATCCGGCAGTGTCGGATTTAAGAGGTCTTACAAAAGCGGTTTGCTCAGGAATGGTCAGACTCATTTTCAATAACTCCTTTTCCGAATACTTATCTCCTTTCAGATTGGTAGAGTCCACAATTAACGGATTGATAACAGCAACGGGCGGAGCTGCATATATCTGAGGTAATTTTTGTTTGGTCTGAGAAAACATTCCTATAACCGATATGAGGCATAGGGCAATAACCGACAATCGTAATTTCATATATTTTATAATATTTTATAGTTTAGCCGATAAAGATATGAATTATACGATAGACAAACGGAATAATAGCAATGAAAAGCATTCGTTTATCATGATGTTTTATAGCAGGGATATTTTTAATTAGGGATAATATATTATCTTTGAGCATGTAAAACGCACGTCTTAACTAGCCAGAGCAGAACCAGTATTAATTTTTATTTTGCCGGGTCTGGCAAAAGTGCTTAATGTTATTGAAGCTTAATTAAACACTATCATTTATATTAAAGAATGAAGATCTTAACACGCTACATTATCTGTATCTTATCGGTTATTGCCATATTTTCTTCGTGTGCCGGAGAAGATATAATGCTTTATCATGAAAAGGAACCCGAACCTGAGCCGGAGCCTCAACCTGAATACTACTGGCTGTTGGAAAGTGTGGATTATCCGGAATCTAATAAGTTGGAAATGCAGTCCCGAGATGATTTTACCCTGACATACAATGATGCTGATTCCATAATCATCATTGATAATGATGGGGGAGATTATATCCGGGTTGATTATAAGGATAAATTCTTTTCTTTTTCCCGCGTAAGGAATTCCTCTGCGACAGGCCGGACATCGGATAGCCTGCTGATTTACCTGAATGAGAATAAACAGATAGATTATGCCTTGCATGTGACCAATATAGAGACATTTAAGGATGGCGAACTAATATCGAACAGAAGAACACAGAACGATTCCACGGTCTGTAAATATAATGCAGAAGGATATATGACCAATATGGATCATTATGATTATAGTGGAAATAATAACTCCCTGTCATATGCTGAAGAATATGTGATTACAGATGGTAATATAACTGAAGTGACTTCATCGGCCGGTTATCATCATATATATACATATGACAAGACTGCATATATTCAGTCGGCAAGCTATGTATATGAAATGCCGCTGAATACAATAAGTATAAAGAGCAGGGGAGGGTGTTGGTTTATGTCCAGTTTGCCTTTTCTGTCGGCTAAATATCTTGGAAAGGCTAGCGTGAATAATGTATCGCGAACGGTAATAAAGAAAATAGACCGGAACGGGGCGGAGTCCGACTATGCTGACATCGTGTATAAATATGTTCTCGATGAGAATAATATGTTAAGTACAGCTACACTTTCGGGAGTAGTTAACGGTCAAAATATTCCCGATAACTATGTATCTAAATTCTCTCATTTCGGAAAAGAAAAGAAATAAGATGAAAAGTCCGGTTCTATGCCGGACTTTCTTGTTTAATCCCGGCTTAGCTACAAGTAATGAATGAGAAATTGAGAGATGTTCATTACCTAACCAAGCCGGGAGGCTAAGGGGGCAGCCTTATATTTTCAGATATTATTTTCTTTCGGGTGTATCTAATACTTCTCCTGTTTCTTTACTGACTTTTACTATATCGCCTTTTGTTCCGTAGATATACCATATTCCGTTATCCAGGCTTACCGAAAACGGTTCCTGTCCGGTTAACAGCGGTTTGACTATCGCCATAGCCGACAGTACGGTTGGTACGGTATCATTATAGGCTGTCAATGTAGAAGACTGGTGTTCCGGTCGCTCTATGGATTGAGCCAATACTTCAATGTTATTTTTGTATTTACCTCTGGGATTACCTTTGAACTGATAGAATATAGCAGAGGCTATCATCGATATCAGACAGATGGGGTATATTGCAGTCTTACTCATAATAATCTAAGTTTTATCGGTTGCATCATATAGAGGAATGTATAGCATATATTCCACAACAAGACTATTATTTTTTTTGGTGGAAAATAAAAAAAGCGCTGAAGTATTTGAATTTCAGCGCTTACAGTATTGAAGTATAACTTTTATTTTTTAGCGTCCAGTATTTCAAGAAGTATTTCCGGTTCGTCTGTGGTAATGTAATCGATTTCCTGATTGAGCATTGTTTGCATATCTTCTACTTTATTCACAGTCCAAGCATTGGTGAGTAATCCCATGGATTTTGCTTTTTTTGCTAGATCCGTATCTTTAAGAAAATGGCTATAGTGATAATCTATACCAGACATTCTTTCCGCTTTCAGTTCTTCCAGCGTTTTATCGGCTTCCAGATAAAGGATTTTTGCCGTTGGGTCCAGTTCCCTGATGCGTTTTGCCGCATCGAAGCTGAATGTTATATAGTCGGTCCATGCCTGCGCATTCATACGGTGTACTATATGGACAGCCGAATCGGCAACGGCTTCGCTACGTTCTTTTCCTTTTTGCGAAGCTTTAACTTCCAGTATCAGACGGGTCTTATTCTGTTCTTTAATACATTTGATATATTCTTCGAGGCTTGGCAGTTTATCTCCGTCTTTCAATTCTATTTTATGCAGTTCTCCGGCAGTAGTTTCTTCTACCTTTTTACCTCCTATTTCGGGGTCATGTGAGAGAATAACTTTATTGTCGGAAGACAGCCATACATCAAATTCGGAGCCTTCGCAGCCTATTTCTATCGCTTTTTTCAATGATTTTAATGAGTTCTGGCTGGCATCATGATTTTTCCATGCCCCACGGTGTGCGATTACCTTGTTTCGGATAAAGTCGTCTCTGACCAGTTCGAAGGTTTTCTCTCCGTCTTTGGTCTTTACAG
>X355_Hoffmanns_Two_toed_Sloth__coassemble_2105_pt1 | contig 18783 bp, 9 predicted proteins | sample X355_Hoffmanns_Two_toed_Sloth__metabat2_low_PE_021 | metagenome-assembled genome bin X355_Hoffmanns_Two_toed_Sloth | reverse complement strand
CTGTAATATTGAATCAGGAAGGAACAGACCGGCAAATGATTATCCGCTTCCGCTTGTTCGACGATGGTCTGGGATTTCGTTACGAGTTCCCTCAACAAAAGAATCTGATCTATTTTGTTATTAAAGAAGAACGTACCCAGTTTGCCATGACAGGCGACCATACGGCTTATTGGATACCGGGCGATTATGATACACAAGAGTATGATTATACTACTTCCCGTCTTTCAGAAGTCAGAGGCCTAATGAAAAGCGCCATTACACCGAATGCTTCGCAAACACCGTTTTCTCCGACAGGAGTACAGACTTCCCTGATGATGAAAACCGATGACGGCTTATATATCAATCTGCACGAGGCTGCGCTTATCAACTATGCATGTATGCACCTAAATCTGGATGATAAAAATTTTGTTTTCGAATCGTGGCTGACACCGGATGCGAATGGATCAAAAGGACATATGCAGGCTCCATGCAGTACACCTTGGCGCACTATTATAGCGAGTGATGATGCACGGGACATTCTGGCATCGAATATGACTCTGAACCTGAACGAACCGTGTAAGATTGAAGATACATCATGGATCAGACCTGTGAAGTATGTTGGCGTTTGGTGGGAAATGATAACCGGAAAAAGTGAATGGTCTTATACTTACGACCTGCCAAGTGTACAACTTGGGATTACAGATTATTCTAAAGTAAAACCTCATGGCCGTCATGGTGCTACAACCGGGAATGTAAAAAAATATATCGATTTTGCCGCAGAGCATGGCTTTGATGCCGTATTGGTAGAAGGATGGAATACCGGTTGGGAAGACTGGTTTGGAAATTCAAAAGATTATGTTTTTGACTTTCTTACTCCTTATCCCGACTTTGACCTTAAAGCGATTCGCGATTATGCAAAAAGTAAGGGAGTGAAAATGATGATGCATCATGAAACTTCCGGCTCTATCCGTAATTATGAACGCCACCTGGATGCAGCATATAAATTCATGAATGATAATGATTATACTTCAGTTAAATCAGGCTATGTAGGAAATATGATACCGCGTGGTGAGTTTCATTACAGCCAATGGCTAAACAACCATTATCAGCATGCCATAGAAAAAGCGGCAGAACATAAGATCATGGTAAATGCCCATGAAGCCACCCGTCCTACCGGAATTAGCCGTACATGGCCCAACCTTATAGGAAACGAGTCTGCACGGGGCACGGAATATCAGGCTTTTGGAGGCAGCAAACCGAATCATGTGACCGTACTTCCGTTTACCCGCCTGATTGGTGGCCCTATGGATTATACTCCGGGTATCTTCGAAATGGATATCGAAAAAATCAATCCGAATAATAAATCACATGTTAACAGCACATTAGCGAGTCAACTGGCATTATATGTAACAATGTATAGTCCCTTGCAAATGGCTGCCGATTTTCCAGAGCACTATGAGAAGTTTATGGATGCTTTCCGGTTTATCAAAGATGTAGCTCTTGACTGGGACAACAGCAAATATCTGGAAGCCGAACCGGGAGAATATATAACGGTCGCCCGTAAAGCCAAAGGAAAAGATAACTGGTTTGTAGGGAATGTAGCCGGGGAAAAAGGATTTACATCTAATATAGGCTTTGATTTTCTGGATGCAAATAAACAATACATAGCTACTATATACTCAGATGCAAAGGGTGCTCATTATAAAACTAATCCGCAGGCATACGAAATAAGAAAAGTTATCGTAAATAATAAATCCAGATTAAAGCAGCTTTCAGCTCCGGGCGGGGGATATGCGATTAGTATAATACCGGTTACAGATAAAAATGAGACTAAAGGATTGAAAAAATTATAGGAAACCGTTCTTTATAGATACGGGAAACTTTTTAATATTGAGAGTGCGCCAAAAGTCAAAATTGCCTGTCAAATTGTTGCCCTCTTTGTCATTGGCTCCGCTTCGCTCTGCCGAACGTTGTTTCTGAATGCAATGAAGAATCTCGATCCTTCAGACACGAGATGTTTCACTCCGTTCAACATGACAACCAACGGTCACAGGAGCGTAGCGTATGTAAATAGATAGTAAAAATAACTTTTGACACACCTTCGCTTTTTATGACTAAATTTTATTCTTCATAAAATAATTAATGAAATCAGGGTTATTCTTATTATTCATAATTAATCCCTTCTAAGGCAAACAGAAATCGAATCTTTTAGAAAAAGTTTATCTATATAGTAAGCTTTTAGCTTGTAGTTCTTTGAAAAAATTAATTAGCAAATGAGTGAAATAGTGTAACCTTTGTTACCTTTTAATAAGTAGTAAGTATTGAGTAATAAGTTGAAAGTTATATGAGATACGAGTAGACAAGACACAAGTTGTTTACTGTTAACTGATATTTCTGTTACTTTTGTTACCTTTTAACAGTTACAGGTTGGCAGGCGCCCTATTTTGTTTCACGCAAAGGCGCAAAGTTTTTACATCTTACCAGTTGTTGACTGTAAATAGTGTTACCTTTTAACAAGTAGTGAGCAGTAAGTTTTAAGTAATAAGTGGTAAGTCAAGTTTTTTAAATTACGAACTGATGACTGTTAACTGATGGCTGCTAACTGTTCACTGATATTCCTGTTACTTCTGTTACTTTTTAACCATACATAGTTAACGAATGCAAAATAGACAAGATGAAAATAGTAAAAAAAGTGTCAGATATGTCAGATTTTAACTAATCATAGTTAATAAACGTAAATACGGCGATGAGTAATAATTAGACTTTGCGCCTTAGCGTCTTTGGGTGAAACTCATTGTTAACTGATGGCTGTTCTCTGAAACGTTGTGAATTTTCATGCGTTTGCCCTAAATCTCTTTAGTGTAACAAATGTGACAGATTACTTGTTATTATCTTAATACCTTCACATTGTCAAATTAAAAACAATAAAGAAGATGAATAATATATTTGAAAAAGGAACGGTTTTAAACTTATCCCAACTCGTCGATTATTCTGACGGAGGAGTTATCAGTAAGCAAGTACTCAAAAGCAATGCAGGAAATATTACCCTGTTCTCTTTCGACAAAGGTCAGGGCTTGAGCGAACACACAGCGCCATTCGATGCAATGGTTCAGGTACTCGATGGTGAAGTAGAAATCAGAATCGGTGGCAATCCCGTATTGCTCAAACAGGGGGAGACCATCATTATGCCTGCCAATATCTCACATGCCTTATTTGCTGTAGAAAGGTTCAAAATGTTATTAACCATGATAAGAGGATAACCATGAGTGAAGTAATAAATAATTCGCAGAAAAGGAAAGAGTTGCTCAAGCATCTGATCCTTCAGTTACATAATAATGAAGCTCCCGAAATTGTCCGGAAACGGTTAATCGAACTATTGCGCTCTGTTCCCTATAACGAAGTGGTGGAAGTAGAACAGGAACTTATATCCGAAGGCTTGCCCGAAGAAGAAGTCCTGCGCTTTTGTGATATACACACTGCCGTACTGGACGGGAGTATAGATACATCCGCTGCAAGAGTTGTTCAGCCGGGGCATCCGGTAGATACCTTCAAGCGGGAGAATCGGGCACTGGAAGAATATATCCAAAAGGCAAAAGCTTTATTTGACAAAGGGAATAAGTTGAAAGATGAAGAAGTGAAAGAATATCTTTTACAACTCAAAGGTGTCTTCAATAACCTGTCGGATGTAGATAAACATTACAAACGAAAGGAATACCTCGTATTCCCATTCCTGGAAAAAGCGGGCATTACCGGACCTCCGAAAGTAATGTGGGGAAAACATGATGAAACCCGTGAATTGCTAAAGGCTGCCCATGAGGCTCTCCTGGCAAAAGATGTTTCCGCCGGAGAAGTCACTACCCTGATCCTGCTGATTCTTTTACCTGCTATCGACGCCCTCGAAGGTATGATAATGAAGGAAGAAGAAATATTGTTGCCAATGTGTCTCGATACGCTTACAGATAAAGACTGGTACCAGATATACAAGGAAACTCCGCAATTCGGGTTCAGTCTGTACGATCCGCAAACGGAATGGGCTCCTGAATCAGTAGAAGTGGGGGAACTCACTTATAAAGAGGGAGATGCTATACACCTCTCTTCGGGCAACTTTACTACAAAAGAACTGGAAACAATATTCAAAACATTGCCTGTCGATGTCACTTTTGTGGATAAAGATGATAAAGTGAAATTCTTCTCACACGGTACAAAAAAAGTCTTTGAACGTAATCGCTCGATAATCGGCCGGGATGTACGCCTTTGTCATCCTCCGGGTAGTGTACATATTGTAGAGCAAATCATCAATGACTTCAAAAGCGGGAAAGAAAATGTAGCAGCATTCTGGATCTCTTCGTTTATGGGACGTTTCGTCTATATTGAATATACAGCACTCCGGGGAAATGACGGCGAATATCTGGGAGTGATGGAGGTTACACAGGATATAACGGATTTAAGGAAACTCGAAGGAGACCAGCGTCTGTTATCTTATGGAACAAAGTAACAATGAAAACGGATATCAACCTTCAGACCAAAGTTGCCAACCTATTGGAATCTTATCCTGAGTTGGAAGATATACTAATGGAATTATCTCCGGTTTTCTCTAAGTTGAAAAATCCTGTATTACGCCGTACCATTGCCAAAGTTACATCATTGCAACAGGCAGCAGGAGTCGCAGGGATTTCCCCGCCTCTGCTAATTCAAAAACTAAGGAAAGCCGCGGGATTATCGGAGATTGCAATGGATGCAGATACAGACAATATTGAAGATACAGCCGTACCTGTTTGGTTCGATGAAAGTAAAATAAGCTTCCGGTTCGATGCCCGCCCTGTAATAGAATCAGGCGAGAGTCCCATGCAGGAAATCCTGAAACTGTCGTCGAAGTTAGAAGGTGAGCAGATACTACAGATAATTACACCATTTAAGCCTATACCGATTATAGATATTCTAAAATCGAAAGGCTTTAAAGTCTGGAGCCGGGAGAATGATCATTTTTTCGTAAAGGAATAATAGTTATTAAATAAGAATTTGCAAGTAGCTTAAAGGCCCCCTTTCCATGATATTTTCCATAGCATATCCGGAATATGCTATGGAAAAACTATAAACCGGATGTAATCACTTCCGAACTCAACCCAAACTAAAAAACCGGAAAAAGAAGAAAATCAAGTCAATCGAAATTGTATTTTTTTCATGGAATTTTATCTATATATAGCTGTCACCCGTTGGTTGACAGCTATTAGTTCTTTGAATTAAAAATCGACCGGGCCAAATATCGGGTAATGAATAGAAAGTCGAAAAATGAATAATATATAGCGAAAACCATTCTTTGTTTTTGTGTTCTTTGCAAGCCTTTTGGCGCAATATTCTTAGATAAAAACAAAATGATACCGATCAGATAAAATGACATTAAAACTGCTATTTTCTCTTTGTGAAAATAGCAAATGAAACGTAATAAATATTCACTCAATTAAATAGCATTATTGGTGCAAAAACAGGAATGTAACCTGACTGTTTCATAAAGTAAAAAACGTTAAGAGACACTCGGGATATGAATAATTAACGTTATATTCGCATAGCCTTAAATTATCTTATAGACTTACAAAAAGACCAAACAATAATAGAGAAATAAACGTTGTTATTAAAAAATAATATCATCTAAAAGTGCCATGGAGATATCTGAACTGTATAAAATTTACAAACAATACCCGGAAGTTTCAACAGATACACGCAACAGCCCAAAAGATTCTATTTTTTTTGCACTGAAAGGCGCCAATTTTAATGGAAATGAATATGCCGAAAAAGCAATAGATTCGGGATGTAGTTATGCCATTGTAGATGAACCCAAATATGCTACACACCCGAATATTATATTAGTAGAAGATTGTCTCGACACATTGCAAAAACTGGCAAACCACCACCGCAAACAACTAAAGACCCCGGTGATAGGTATAACCGGAACAAATGGTAAAACAACCACCAAGGAACTGATTACCTCTGTCTTATCTCAGGAATACAATGTTCTTGCCACTCAGGGCAACCTGAATAATCATATCGGGGTACCTCTCACCCTGCTCCGCATAAAGAAGGAACATGAAATAGCCATTATAGAAATGGGAGCCAGCCATGTAGGAGAGATAAAAGTGCTTTCGGAAATGGCTATGCCCAATTATGGAGTCATTACCAATATCGGCCATGCTCATATAGAGGGCTTCGGTTCATATGAAAATGTAATCAAAGCCAAAGGAGAATTATACGAGTATATCAGAAGTACAAGGGATGGTAAAATCTTTATCGACTATGACAATTCCCTGCTACGGGAAATGTCGGAAGGTATTACGTCAATATATTACGGGTTGGAAGAGGACTTGTTTATATCCGGAAAAGTGTTATCTATAAGACCATTCCTCGAATTTGAATGGAAATTCGGCAGCAGACGCAATAAGGTTAAGACTAATCTTATCGGAGAGTACAATCTATCCAATGCATTAGCAGCGATCACAATAGGCAAATATCTGGGAGTAAAAGCCTCCTTAATATGTAAAGCGATTGAAGAATATCAACCTACGAACAACCGCTCGCAGCTAAAAGAAACGGATAAGAATATGCTCATCATAGATGCATATAATGCAAATCCGACAAGTATGCATGCAGCCCTTGAAAACTTCGATCACATGGACGTAAATCACAAAGTCCTGATTTTGGGTGACATGAAAGAACTAGGCCCGGACACGGATTTAGAACATCAGAAAGTAGCCGACTATGTATCCCACCACAATTTTGACAGGGTTATATTCGTAGGAGATAATTTTAGTCGTATTACAACCGATTATCCCCGTTTCAAGGATCTGGACAGTTTAAAGTATTATCTGAAAGAGAACCCTATCGAAGACAGCTATATACTGCTTAAAGGCTCACGGGGAGTGCAACTGGAAAGGTGTATCGACGTTCTTTAAATTGCAAATATACGTTTCGAAGGACCACTATAAAAAGACAGGATAATCCATTGAACTATCCTGTTTTTTAATAAATGCTATTGCTTTTATTATTTTGTTGCTTCAATAGATTTCTTGCGGAATTCTTTCAAAGCTTTTTCGATTTCAAGAGATACTTTTCTTGCTCTCTGTCCAGCTGCTTTGTTTCCACTCTCAACCTGCGCAGCTGCATCTTTAGCAAAGTCTGCAAAATCCTTGTGTAATTTTTCTACTAAATTTTTCATTTTACTTTTTTTTAAATTTGTACAAAGATAATTTCTTTAACTAAACAAACAAAAATGCCGGATAGTTTATTTAACCACGCATTAATAGTAAAGTTTTAGCGATTTTCTTCCTTTATACGAAGACAGGACATTCATTATTTATTCAACTTGCTTATAAACACGTATATAATCTATGATCGTCTTCTGCGTAAAAACCGTATCATTTATACCTTCGATTTCAGCCTGATTGGCGATGTTAATAATATTTTATAATGGAACCTGTTTTAAGCTTATTAAAATCATTTCACAGGAATGATTCTTTCTTCTAAAAGGAGCTTTGAAACGAAAAAATCTGAAAGAATAAAATCAAAAACAGGGCTATTCCATACTTCATCTGAGTTTACTCCTCATTTGACGGGGGCGGGGAAAGATGTGCCGCCAGATACTCTTTTGGCGACATTCCATAGAATTCCCTGAATGAGTTAGAAAAATGAGAAAGATTAGAAAACCCTATTGCATAGGCTACTTCCGAAATCGTCAGTTTCTTTCCTGAGAGCAGCGCTGCCGCCTGCCGCAACCGGATACCCTTTATAAAATCGCGGGCCGACTGGTTTGTCAGTTCTTTCAGTTTGCGATGCATATGTACACGGCTCATTCCGACATTCACGGCTAACATCTCCACATTCAGTTCGGGGTTGGAAAGATTTTCATTTATAATCTTCATGATACGTTGCATAAGTATCTCATCCGAAGATTTCAGTTCTATTTTTTGTATTCTATCCTCGGGCTGTTGTTGTCCGCTGAATTTACTCTTCAGCCGCTCCCTGTTTTCAATCAGATTGGCTACTGTACTTTTCAGCAACTCTGTATTGAAAGGTTTGGAAACGTAAGCATCCGCCCCTATATCGAGACCTTCTATTTTATTTTCAGGAGTCGACTTTGCCGTGAGCAGGATGATGGGTATATGATTTATATTTATATTCTGTTTCACTTTACGTGAAAGTGTTATACCATCCATTTCCGGCATCATCACATCACTGATAATCAGATCGGGTTTTTCTGTCAGTATCAGATCAAGAGCTTCTTTTCCATTCTCACTCACTGTAACCCGGTATTCAGACGACAGTTCATCCTTGATATACTCCCGGATTTCATCTTCATCTTCAACCACCAGAATCCTGTATTTTGTCCGGGGTTTTATTCTTTTATCACCGCCTTCAAAGTCTATTTTATTCAGCAGTTCATTTGAAACATATGCAGGAGAAATCCTGTCGGGCGCAACTTTATACTCTTCTCCATTTTCCAGTTCCTTGGCTATCAGATGGTCGCTACCCAAAGGCAGCCGTATTATAAAACGGGTACCCGGCATGCCCGGCCTGTTTTCGGCAAAAATGGTTCCATGATGCAGCTCCACTAAGGACTTAGAGAGATGCAAACCTATACCTGTTCCGAAATTAGAATTTGTAAAATCGTTGCTGATCTGATAGAACCGCTCAAAAATCTGCTCTATTTTATCCTTATCGATACCTATACCATTATCCGTTACCGAGATTTCAAAATATTTACTCAACGCTCCCCTTACATTTTCATCCTGACCAGTAGATAAATCGATGGTTATATTTCCATTATCCGGTGTGTACTTAAAAGCATTCGAGATTATATTCAATAAGACTTTATCAAAGTTATTCAGGTCAATCCATACATTCAGCCTATCGACTTCATGTCTGAAATTGAAATTTATATTTTTTCTTTGGGCCGAATACTCAAACGTCATCATCAGATCGTCGATAAATCCTATAATATCAGTCTCCCTGAAATGCAACTGCATTTGTCCCTTATCCAGCTTACGGATATCCATCAGCTGGTTGATAAGGCGAAGAATCCGCAGGCCATTCCGGTATATCATCACATAGGTCTTTTGCAATTTCTGATCTTTATTCTCCGACAATAACTTTTCCAACGGGTTTATAATTAAGGTCATAGGAGTCCGTATTTCATGCGATATATTAATAAAGAACTGCAACTTAGCTTCATTTATCTGCTCCAGATGCTGCCGCCTCATTTCTTCCTGACGATGACGGATACGCGCATAGATATAATTCGCAATAAACAAAACCAACAAGACACTCAACACTGCATATGCGGCATATGCCCATGGAGACTGATACCACGGAGGTGTAATAATTATTCTTATTGTTTTTACATCCGAATAATTATCATGGTCTTTCGCCCTCAATTTAAAAGTATATGTACCCGGATTCAGGTTTGTATAGGTAACCCGCCCCATGCCGGGATAGGAATTAAGCCAGTCCTGACTGATTTCTTCAATCATATATTGATAAACAATACGCTCGGGATTTGAAAACTCCAGCGCAGAGAATTCTATACTGAATGTATTGTCGTTGTAAGCCAGAGTAAATTGATCCGCATCCATAACGGATGTAGAAACAATCTCGTTACCGCCCGATTTATCTCCCATCTTTACCGCCCGGTTGAATAGAAAGAAGTCTGTAACCAGCACTTTCAGTTCCTTCTTGGCTTCGGTTATGTCCTTAGGATAAAAGCTGGTTACACCATAAATACCTCCAAAATATATTTTGCCGGCAGCATCCTCAAATTTTGCTCCGCGTGTAAACTCATTGCCCTGCAACCCGTCGCCGGTGTAGTAATTGATGAACCGGTTTTCACTGACTATAAATTTACTGATACCAAAATAGGTACTTATCCAGATATTCCGTTCGTTGTCTTCCCGTATGCCGCATATAACATTATTTGGCAATCCGTCTCTGGTCGAATAGCTTTTAACCGATTGCTCTTTCTTATTAAAGATATTCAATCCGTCGGACGTCCCTATCCATATATTACCTGTCTTATCTTCAAAAAGGGTATATGCTACCGTATGCGGTAATATTGTATTTTGATTGAGATAATTCAAAAAGGTGTTCTTTTTCGGGTTATAGCAACTTACTCCTTTATAATGTGCAATCCAAATCAGCCCCTCACTGTCGAACAGGATATCGTTGATCCAGTCATTACTCAGTTCATCTATAGAAAAGTCATCATTCTCACTTTTCCGCGATTCATAATGAGTCATTTTCCCACTTGCCAGATTCAACCTGAAAAAGCCGGAACCATAGGTACCTATCAACAGGTTCTTCTCGCTGTCTTCGGCGATACAGTATATCTTTTCATTTAGCAATTCCGGAATATATTCACAGTTTCCCGTCTTCCGGTTGAGTTTTGCCAGTCCTTTAGTATATGAGCCCACCCACATATTATTATTGGAATCCTCAAAAATGCTTAGTATGATATTTGAAATGGATGAAAATAAAGAGGTCTGCATGAAATGAGCTACCCTTTCCCCTCTATTGTTGATACCGTAAATACCTTCATTATCTGTACCTACCCAGGTTATGCCTTCCTTGTCTTTATAGATAGACATCACCGAACTGGAACCAATCGGATTATTCTTTAACGATTTGAAACCGTAATAATCAAATTTCTTTTCTGTGCCCGGAATAAATATTATCCCTTTCTGAAAAATACCAAGCCAAAGGTTATTATCCCTGTCCTGAAGAATCGAATGAACTTTCCCTTTCGAGAAATCGAATGGGGCAGACGTGATTTTATAATCTTCTACGATGTTTCTTTCTCTGTTGTATAGTTTCAACCCCTGCCCGTCTGTACCTATATATAATATATTTTCTTTAGTCAGCAGCAGGTCTTTAATCAGTAGCTGGGTATTATTGTCCGCCCCAATTGCTTCAAATATCTTTGTCTGTTCATTATATTTGTTAAGCCCACCGGTTAATGTTCCTACGTATATATTTCCTTGTTTATCTTCTGTTATGGATGAAATGTTATTACTACTTATATTAGCAGGGGCAGTAAATGCTTTTATCTGATTGGTAACAGGATTGTAGAGATTCAGCCCGTTATTTTCAGAACCTATCCAAAGATTCCCTTTCGAATCTTCAAAAATAGAGTTCAGATAATTACTAACCAGCAGATTGGTCAATTGTAAATTCGCATGGAATTCCCGTTCTCCTTTTTTGGTGAAAAATATCCCTTGTCCGGAAGTTGCTACCCATATATCTCCATTACGTGCCTCTATCATGCGCGTGATATGGGGAGAAACCAGGTTCCCGTCTTTGTACATTTTTATTTCCCTGAATGAATTGGTCGCCCAGTCATACTTCATCAGGCCATTGATACACCCGACCCAGAAATTACCTGAACTATCTTCGAATATAGTCCGTACATAATTATTTTTTAGAGAAGTGGAATCTTCGGACGAATGTTTATAGATATTGAATTTCATTCCGTCGAATTTATTCAATCCGTTTTCCGTTGCAATCCAGACAAATCCTTTTCTATCCTGATATACCTGGTTGATAAGGCTGTTTGACAGATCTTCGTCAGGGGAATAGAATCTACCTATTTGCGAAAATATATAGGAATTTGCGACAAGGGAAAAAATACATATCAGAACAAATGCTTTTATCCTCGTGTTCTTTGTTGTCATGGGTATCCAGATATTAGAAGCAGTATATATGCAAATATAAAAAAATAATAAGGAATATATACTTTTCAAAAGCGAATGTAACGTAGAGAAAAGTATATGTTATACACAAAAAATACATGTTACACACCGAAAACTATATGATACACCCGGTCTGTATTTTAAAAAGAGATATTTATAAGTTTGCATCATACAGAATCTGATCGAATTGAGTAATACAATATCATACCTTAATCTAAATTATTTTACTTATGAAAACTTAGAACTCCCACACTTGAATCAAAAGCAAATAACCTATTAATAATAGTAAATAATGAATCTTAATCATGAGAAATGCAAGAATTTTTAAGTCTTTGAGACTTTTATTTTTATTTTTTCTTATCCCGGCTTTAGCTTTTTCTCAAAACATTTCTGTAAATGGAGTAGTGAAAGATATTGCGGGAGAACCCATTATCGGGGTCAGTGTAGTAGAATCGGGTACTACCAATGGTACTATAACCGATACTGATGGTAAGTTTTCCATTTCAGTATCCCCTCAAGGTAAACTTACTTTTTCGTTTATCGGATTTGTTATGCAGACGATAAACGTTTCTGGCAGGAATCGTATAGATGTAATACTCGAAGAGGACAACAAGATGCTCGAAGAGGTAGTGGTAATAGGGTATGGTACTCAACGGAAAGAAGCTGTAACAGGTTCGGTAGCTTCCATGCAGGGAAATGTAATCCGTCAAATACAGACAGGAAACGTTACTTCTGCCCTTGCAGGACGTGTCGCAGGCGTACAATTGTCGCAGGCAAATTCCAAGCCCGGCGCCGACATGCAAATCCGCATTCGCGGTACTCGCTCACTTACCGGAGACAACGCACCGCTGGTGGTACTGGACGGAATACCCTTTGGCGGAACGATCGGGGACATTAACCCGAACGACATCAAAAGTATCGACATCCTCAAGGACGCTTCGGCTACTGCTATTTATGGTTCGCGCGGAGCGGGCGGTGTGATCATCGTTACCACCTATAAAGGAAATATGGGAACCAAACCCAAAGTAACCTACGATGCATATTATGGTGTGAAAACGCTTTATCACCGCTATCCAATGATGAACGGAGACGAACTGTACCAACTGCGCAAAGATGCAGGAATATACAGAGACACAGAAGGCAACCCGACCATGGGCAGCGATGAAGTGCTGGGAACAAATACTGACTGGCAGGATCTGATGTTCAAAAATGGTATAACCACAAATCACTATGTAAGCATTTCGGGGGGAAACGATTCCGGCAGTTACAATGTAGGTACCGGTTATTACGAAGATCAATCCTTGGTTCCGGGACAAGATTACAGCCGTATCAGCCTGCGCGCCACCATCGACCAGAATATTGGCAAATATCTGCGTTTCGGGCTGACTACCAACAACAACTACAACATTACCAACGGACAGAATCTCGGATTGTATAATACGCTGGCTACTTCGCCTTTGATTAATCCGTATAATACAGATGGAAGTTTGAAGCCTACAATACATTCTTTTATGGATGATTATTGGACTTATACGCGTAATACAATTGAGAATTTGGGCGATTCGTATGCGGACAATCAGCGCGGGTTCGGTTCCTATAACTCGCTATACGGCGAAGTGAAGATTCCGGGAGTAGAAGGCTTGAACTATCGACTTACTTTGGGCCTGGATTATCGCAGCAACCAAAGGGGACAATATAGAGGGGCAAATGTCTTCAGTGCTACGGCAGCGGCATCTAGCGCTTCTTTGGACAAAAATCAATACTACAAATGGGCTATCGAGCATCTGATTACCTATGAAAAAATGTTTGGAAAGAATCACCTGACATTGAACGGCTTATATGCCTCCGAACAAAGCCATTATGACCGCTCATTAATAAGCGCAACCGATCTTCCGTCCGACCAGTTCCAATATTGGAATATAGGGCGTGCTCCATCCGATAAAATTGTATATAACCCCGACAACCAAGACTTTTGGGAACGCGGATTGCAATCGTATATGGCGCGCGTAATGTACGACTACGATTCACGCTATATGTTGCTAGCCTCCATGCGCTGGGACGGTTCGTCCGTATTGGCGGCCGGACACAAATGGATCAGCTACCCGGCCTTCTCCGCTGGTTGGAACATCGCGAAAGAAAGCTTTATGGAAAGTACCTCCGGTTACTTGGATAACCTGAAACTGCGCATCGGTTGGGGGATAACTTCCAACCAATCAATCAACCCCTACACAACACTCGGAAGCCTGGGTACCCGTCCATACAACTTCGGTGACGACAAAACCACCGGTTTCTACGTAGCCACAACTCCTAACCCCGAGTTAGACTGGGAATATACAAGAACATGGAACTTTGGTTTAGATTTCAGCTTCCTGCAAAACCGCCTGTCGGGAACAATCGAATATTACGATGCCAGGACCGACGATATTCTTCAGAGCGTAAATCTGCCTTCTACAGCCGGCGTAGGCAGTTATCTGGCCAACATCGGAAAGATGAGCAACAAGGGCGTTGAAATAAGCCTGAACGGCGTCATTCTCGACAACAAAGACGGATGGTCGTGGGAAGCCGGCGTCAACTTCTATACCAACCGCAACAAAATTACCGAACTTGCCTCCGGACAGAAGAGAGATGAATCAAACTGCTGGTTTGAAGGATATCCGGTGAATTCTATTTTCGATTATAAAAAAATCGGATTGTGGCAAGAAGGCGATCCTTATCTGGATATTTTAGAAAATAACAGTGGGTCCGTAGGTATGATTAAAGTGGAATATACCGGCGACTACAATGCAGACGGAACACCGACTAGAGCTATTGGTGCCGCCGATCGTCAGGTAATCAGCGCCGATCCCGACTGGCAGGGCGGGTTCACAACACGGATCGCTTACAAAAACTGGGATTTGAATATCATTGGTACCTATCAGCACGGCGGTATTCTGGTGAGTACGCTTCACGCCACTAATGGTTATCTGAATATGCTGTCAGGACGCCGCGGAAACGTAAAAGTAGATTACTGGACACCGGAAAATACCGGTGCCAAATATCCGAAACCGGGTGTAGCCATGAGTGGAGACAATCAGAGATACGCCAGCACGCTGGGATATTTTGACGCTTCCTACTTTAAGGTAGGCCAAATTACGCTAGGCTACAATTTTGACCCGAACGCCAACTGGTTTAAAAAGGTCGGACTCAGCAGCGCCCGCTTGTACTTTACGTTGCAGAACGCATTTGTACTGTTCTCTCCGTATAATAAAGAAACAGGCTTGGACCCGGTGACCAATTCTTATGGAAACGAAAATGCAGCAGTAACCGGAAGTCTCCCTTACAGGGCAAACACGATGCTCACGGTAGGAACAAACACGCCGCAAACCCGTAACTTATTGTTTGGTTTGAATGTATCTTTCTAATTATTTAATATCAAATCTTAAGATATGAAAAATATAAATTTCAAAAACATTTTGGGGACTGTTGTCTTAGCTTTATTGACTTTTTCCTGTTCCAATAGTATTTTGGATGAAACACCACGTACCGACTATACCCCCGATTTCTTCAAAACCGAAGAGGGTATACAGGGCGGTCTGACTTCACTGTACGCGCATACGCGCTATTTTTACGGGCAATATTATTATATGGTATGTGAATCCGGTACAGATGAATATACATTTGCGCAAAATTCCAATGGCAACAGTATAGACCCCGATCTGACTATCGGTTCTTCATCAAACCTGAATGCTTCTACCAGTCGCGGGGACGCACTTTGGAATGCAGTATATTCCAATATCAATACCGCCAGTGGCATAATCGAAAACGCCGCGGCTGCGGGCAAGTCGGAATCTCTGATTTCGGAAGCACGCTTCTGGCGGGCATTCGACTACTTTATGCTGGTGCAAACCTTTGGCGGAGTGCCATTGGATCTGGGTTCGGGTGTATTGAAATTCAATACTACTCCATCGCGGACATCGGTACGCAACACCGTACCTGAAGTATATACACAAGCCGTTTTCCCCGATCTGAAAACAGCTATTGACAATCTGCCCGATGCCGGCCGTGTTACCGGAGGCGTGACCAAAACAGCAGCTCGCCTGTATTTGGCGAAAGCTTATTTGACTTACGGCTGGTGGCTGCAAAACCCCGGCAATATTCCAACTTATCCTGATAGTCAGCGTACCGACCCGGACGGACACGATGCCGCTTGGTACTTCCAGCAAGCCTATAATATCGCGCTCGACGGGATCAACAACCCCGGTCGTTTCGGCTTGCAACCTACATACTACGATGTAAATCTGGCTCAAAACGACCGCAATAACGAAATTGTATTGTACAGCGACCACATTCAGGATGAATATTACAATGGATCAAGTTTATCGTATGCTACCGGTGGTGCACCGGATAATTTCGCAGGGTGGTTTACTACCTGCAATTATACCCTAGTAAGGAGCTCCGGCGTAACTTCTGTCGACCGTGAAGCAGTCCAGTGGGGAGGCCGTCCTTGGACCGCTTTAGCCCCGCCTTACAAAGTATTTACCAACACCTTTGCCGATAAAACCAACGACAGCCGATATGATGGAACTTTCGTGACTGTATACCCGTGCAACGTGGATAAAGTACCAGGTAGGCAAAATCCGGTCATCAATGCTAACGGTATGCCGGTAAAGAGCGGAGAACCAATTTTCACATTCCTGGATGAAGAAAATCCGAATGTGGTGTATCCAAACGGTGCTGGAAGCAGCAGCATAGGAGGCGGTACATTGCCGGGCCGGGCCGACTGGGTTATTAACCCAAGTGGTATTAGCCGTATTTTTTATCCAGGCCTTTGGAAGCTGGGCCCTTACCGTACCGATAACGCCGGAGGTCTGGGACAACCGAATGGTGGAAGCACTCGTCCGTGGAACATTGCCAAATTCTCTGAACTGTATCTGATCGCAGCCGAAGCCGCCGTGAAGGGAGCAACCGGTTCAATGAGTGCGCGCGACCTGGTAAATGTACTGCGTGCACGCGCCGGAAAATGGAGATACAGCAACAACGGACAATGGAGCATGGGTGGAGACGGTACAAAAATAGCAGACAACAGTGCGGCCATGACGGCAGCGACTCCTGCCAATATCGACATCGATTATATTCTAGCCGAACGCAGCCGCGAATACTACGGTGAAGGCTACCGCTGGTACGACTTGGTACGCACGCAAAAATGGACTGAATACGCCTCTTCATATACCATTTGTGGCTCGGCTGTAGGCGATCACACACAAGTGGAATACAAACGCAACATTCAACCATTCCATTATCTGCGTCCGATTCCGCAGGGACAACTCGATGCCATGACCATGAGCGATACCGAAAAAGCGGCTTACCAGAATCCGGGATATAATAAATAGAGCCACGGGTAAACTGAAACTGTGATAAATAAGGGGCTGTGAATAAAGCAGCCCCATTTTTAAGCGAACCATGAAAAAACTCGATCTAATTATTCTCTTTTTATTTTTTGTATTGCTCGTCAATGCCCAGTCTGCAAAGAATCCGCTTATCTTTGCCGATGTTCCCGATATGTCGATGGTACGTGTCGGCGACACTTACTATATGAGCAGCACAACGATGCACATGGCACCGGGTGTTCCGATAATGAAATCGAGTGATTTGATTAATTGGGAAATAGTAAATTACGCTTATGATACCTTAGCCAATATCGACGCTATGAATCTTACCAACGGCAAAAACGCTTACGGGCGCGGTTCATGGGCAAGTTGTATCCGTTATCACAACGGAAAATTTTATATTACCACTTTTTCACAGACTACCGACAAAACTTATATTTATATCACTGACGATATTGAAAACGGCCCGTGGGAAACACGGACGTTTACACCTTCCCTGCACGATCATACACTTTGGTTTGACGATGACGGTAAGGTTTATATGATTTACGGAAATGGGAAATTATCCATTACTGAACTCGAACCCGATTTTTCGGGAATGAAGCCCGGCACAAACCGTGTTTTGATCGAAAATGCGAGTGCACCGGCAGGCGACGATATCGCTTTGGGGGCAGAAGGTTCGCAACTTTTCAGGCACGGCGGGAAATACTATCTTTTCAATATAACATGGCCTCGCGGCGGGATGCGGACGGAAGTTGTTCACCGGGCAGACAGCCTGAATGGGAAATGGGAGGGCCGTCTGGCTTTTCAAAATTCAGGGATAGCGCAGGGAGGTATTATCGAAACGCCCGGCGGGGAATGGTTTGCTTACCTTTTCCGTGATTACGGAGCCGTAGGGCGAATCCCCTATCTTCTTCCGATGAATTGGGAAGACGGATTCCCCAAAATCAGCATTGGCGATAAGGACTCTGAAAAGTCCGGCTTATCCGGTAATAAAGGATTAATACCCGGGATTGTGAATTCGGACGAATTTGACAGAAAAGAAGGCGACCGGGCCTTACCACTTGTATGGCAGTGGAATCACAATCCGGACAATGCATTATGGAAAGTGGAAAACGGTTATTTGCGCCTAACGACAGGACGCCTCGATAATAACCTCGAATTAGCAAGAAACACACTGACACAGCGCACCATTGGCCCCGTTTGTTCAGGAACGACCAAAATGGATGTTTCAGGAATGAAAGACGGTGACTTTGCCGGTTTGTGCCTTCTGCAAAACCATTACGGGCAAATAGGAATAAAAGTGAACGGTAGCCGGAAATTTATATACATGAACAATGCCTCGTCGGGCAAACCGGTAGAGCAGGAAGAAATCCCCTTCGGGGAAAAAATAGTTTACTTTAAAGTAGATTGTGATTTCAGGGAGAAAGCCGATCTGGCATATTTTTATTACAGCCTTGACGGGGAAAAGTGGCTCTCGGCAGGCAAACCATTGAAGATGAGTTACACATTGGGCCATTTTATGGGCTATCGTTTCGGATTATATAATTACGCAGCAAAAAATACCGGAGGATATGCAGACTTTGATTATTTCAGGATCAGTGGGGAAATCACCGGAAACCGGACTAAAGAAGTGAATGACTCCCCACATTTGGTAAAATATGACAAATAGTGTATGATAAGACAAGATGCATTAATAAACGATAAAT
>X355_Hoffmanns_Two_toed_Sloth__coassemble_2100_pt1 | contig 18941 bp, 13 predicted proteins | sample X355_Hoffmanns_Two_toed_Sloth__metabat2_low_PE_021 | metagenome-assembled genome bin X355_Hoffmanns_Two_toed_Sloth | reverse complement strand
AGGTAAGGATAATAAATAAAATACCATATAATAAATAAAGCCGACAGGCCTATTATTGTCAGTTTAAGATATACAGGCATATCTGTCAGGCGGGTAATATAACTTTCTATAAAGGCCGCTACTACAAAGACAGGAACTAAACCTACAACTATTTTTACAGCATCTTTTACGGCTTTCTGCACGGCATCTATCCGTTTGTAAGTTCCGGGGAACAGAATACTGTTTCCCAAAACCATACCTGCACCTCCGGCGATGATAATAGCCGATATTTCCAGCGTGCCATGCAGCCATATGATGGACGCCGATTCACCGAGTAACCCGTATTGGTAGAAAAAATATTGGAATACACCCAGCATTACTCCATTAGAAAAGAGTATATAAACTGTTCCAACCGAGCAGAGTATGCCGAAAATGAAAGCATAGAATGCTACCCTGATGTTATTGGTTCCTATGCCAAAAAACATCCACCCTTTAGCATCATCTTTATATACCGCCATCGGATCACCGTTTTCTATGTTTTCGAGAGTCATGTTCACGTATTCCTGCCCGAGTACTACGCTTGCAAAGTTAGACTCCTGTTGCAGGGAAAATATACCTAACAGTACGCCTGCAAACATGAACAGGAATGCATGGAGCATATTTCTTCTATACCGGTACATGATAAGCGGCAATTCGGTTTTCCAGAAACGAAGAAAACGGCCGTTCTCTTTTTTACGGTATTGGTATATATTAATGAAATACCTGCCGGCGAGCTGATTAAGATATTTTACGGTTTGGGATTTGGGGTAAAATGTACGTGCATACGAGAGATCGTCTGTAAGTTCTATGAAGTTGTCAGCGAGTGTTTCAGCCGGAATATCTTTATCTTTGGTCTGACTGTCTATCTGCTGCCACTTATTCCTATTTTCCTTAACAAAGGCCGCTTCTCTCATTCGTTTGTAGTTCGTATATTGAATTATTATCACAAATATAATCCTTTGCCTAAAAAGAAAGAAAGAAATGTGGTAATAATCATACAAAAAAATTAAATTTGCCAATTATAAGTAATATAGAATATCCAGAGTTGTGATTTCTGGCTGTTATAAATAGAACACAAAATAGATACAGGTACCAAAAGAGCTTGACGCTTTATTTTATTTCTCGAGATGATTATTGAAGTTCAAACAACACAAAATGTAACTATAGATTACGAAACTGCAGGCGTAGGACAGCGTATACTTGCATATCTACTCGATCTTATTGCTATTATTGTGTGGGTTATCGGCTGGTTTTGGATTTTGGGGATGGTGGCGTCTTTTGGAATAAATCAGGCTTTCAGCGGGGATATCTTTGCAATCTTTCTCGTTATTATCATTTTTTTTCCTGTAATCTTCTATCATTTACTTTTCGAAACTTTAAATAACGGGCAGAGCCCCGGTAAAATGGTCATGAAAATAAGGGTTGTCAATGTTGACGGTACAGCTCCTACTTCGAGTTCGTTCCTCATAAGATGGCTTTTTCGTTTAATAGACTTTTCCATGACAGAAGGTTTTCTGGCGGTAATCATGGTGGCTGTGACCAAAAAATCGCAACGATTGGGCGATCTCCTGGCCGGAACTACGGTTATAGATCTCAAATTAAATAGCCGTAACAGAGAATTATCTATTACGGATCTTGATTTCCATGAAGATTATAAAGTGACTTATATAGATGTTCTGGATAGATTATCGGATAAGGATATTCAGACTATCAGCTCTATAATAGAAGATCAGCGCATGCGCGACAGCGATTACTTCAACCAACGGTTGGCCGAACGCATAAAGTCCATTACCGGATATACTTATAATGGTCCCGACAGGGTGTTTCTTCGTAAAGTGGTAAGTGATTACAATTATCTGGCAGTGCAGGAAATGTAAATGATAAGGCTATTCGTGGTATAAGAGGGGGGTAAGTTGCCTCTACTACATTTCTCGGTTTATTTGTTTATAAAGCGTCTATCTTTGGGATCTTTGTTATTATCACATTGATATTCTTTACTATATGTTCTTCAGGCTTTAATCCTGAAACAACCCTTTTCATCCAACCTTTTTCTTCCGAGTTGATGGTTGAGCCTGAAAATTCGTCGGCTAGAGATAGTACCGAAAAGCGTACCATTGAATAAACAGAATGCATCTTTGTTTTCATAGGCTGAAATAGTTTGTTATTATTACTACTAATACGTTCCTATTTATAAAGATGCATTCTGATTCCCAAAAGTTGCAAGGGTATAAAATATTATTTATTTATTTTTCGTTTTCACTTTAGTCGCAGGAGCAGGTTTTTTTTCTGTAGCTTTTGGCTTAGATTCCGTTTTTGCCTTTATTGCTGGTTTTGCCGTTGCTTTTTTAGCCATAGGTATAGCTTTATCAGGTTCAGTCTTCACCTTAGTTACCGGCTCTACTTTATCTTCTGCTTTGACTGTTGCAACATCTTTTGCTTTCGATTCTTTTTTTGCAGGTGCAGACTTCTTCTCTTTTATAGTTGCAGGGGTTATAGCATGCTCATCTGTAGCCTTGGGTGCGGAAACTTTTGTCTTTGCTTCCAGTTTCTTTATTTTATCTTCCAAGCGGTCTATTTCATCTGCCTGATTGTGGATAGTTGTCAGCAGGGCGTTCAATTCTTCGTTTTCGATCGAACTAGGGAATTCAGCATCGACCCTTTCCTTGAAGTCACTCAGTACATTCATATAGGTGTTAAATGCTTCGTATGGAGAGCTATAAGGGCTGAACGGCAAATCATGTTTTGTTCCCATATAATAGAAGTGATCGCTCGATTGCAAGTAATTCCAGTCTTGTAGAAGCCTTCTGGATTGGCTCATGCCCACACGTTCAGCTACTTCGTATAGCTTGTGAAAAGCTTCCTGTTGCAATGTATTACCCAACCATGCTGATATATCCCTTTCTTCACCCACCCATGATATCGGGTGCATAGATGAGATGCTGTCTACCGGTTTCAGCATATTCAGAACTTCTGAAGGGGTGGCAAATCCGATATTCTTTTCTGCTGCGAATCGAGGCAATGCTCTCATGAAATCGAATATTCCCGAGCTTTTCTTCTGGAAGTTACCCAGTGCCTCGTAATTCATAAACAGGTTAATCACCTGTTCTTCCTTAGGGGTGGCGGCTATCCAGTTGATAAATTTATCGGCTGTAAGCGGGTATTCGCTCCAACTGTAGTTAGAGAAGCGGGTTGCGATATCGTCGCTGAATCGTGGATTGCGCATCAACAGTTTCAGTTTCGGTTGTACTGCCGATTTATATACATAATTAGGACTTTTCCAACCCAATGTCCTTTTTGCTCCGGGAGTAATCATACCTGCGAATCCCATATCATAAACAAGTTCAGCGATATCATCCGAGTAAATCAGTTCCGTATTGCGGAATATTCTTGGACGTTGGCCGAACAGGCTTTCAATTTTATCATCGTGTTCTTTTACCTGCTTTTTAAAGCCTTCGGGGTCGATAAGGGAAGCCAGTGAATGTCCTTGTGTTTCGGATAAGAATTCGACACATCCTGTATCGGCCAGTTCTTTGAATCCGTCGATTACTTCCGGCGCATATATTTCCATTTGGTCTAGTGCCACTCCCGAAATCGAGAATGCAGCCTTAAACTTACCGTTATATTCCTTTATCATTTCCAGCATCAATCTGTTGGCCGGAACAAAGGAAACTTCAGCGACCCGTTGAATGAAATCTTCATTTGCGAAGTCATCATAATAATAGTGGTCGCCTCCGATATTGAAAAACCTGTACCTTTTCAAGCGGTGCGGCTGATGTATCTGGAAGTAGAAACAAATATTTTTCATAATTTATATAGTTGTTTTATTTACACAAGTTATTATATATATCCCTTACTTTCTGTCCCGCATATTCCCATTTGATATTATCTACTTCGGCCTTCCCCTCTTTGCTGAGGAAATCGGCCATAGCGTCGTATGTACAAATAGAATATATGGCATCAGCCATGGCGTCTACATCCCAGTAGTCTACTTTTACAGCTTTATCCAGAATTTCAGCACATCCCGATTGCTTGGATATTATGGTAGGAATGCTGCACTGCATGGCTTCCAGTGGAGAAATGCCGAAAGGCTCGGATACCGATGGCATTACATATACATCGCTGCGCTTCAGCATTTCATATACTTGTTTTCCTTTTAGAAATCCTGTAAAATGGAACCGGTCCGATATACCCTTTTCAGCAGCCAGATACAGCATGCGTTCCATCATGTCGCCACTGCCTGCCATAACAAACTGTATATGCTTGGCTCTTTCCAGTACACGGGCTGCTGCTTCCACAAAGTACTCCGGGCCTTTCTGCATGGTTATGCGCCCGAGGAAAGTGACCACTTTGTCCTTTATTCCTTTCTCTGTATTGATTGCAAGTATTTCAGGGCTCAATGGTTCTACGGCATTGTGTACTGTAGTTACTTTGGCCGGGTCCTGATAGTATTTCTCGATTACCGTCTGACGGGTAAGATTACTTACACAAATGATATGGTCGGCATGGTCCATGCCGTTTTTCTCCATCTGATATACCTGTGGATTTACATTCCCCCGACTACGGTCGAAGTCGGTAGCGTGTACATGTATTACAAGAGGCTTGCCCAATATATTTTTGGCATGTATGCCTGCAGGGTATGTTAACCAGTCGTGTGAATGGATAATGTCGTAATCGTGGGTCCGGGCTATTACTCCGGCCATTATCGAATAGTTATTTATCTCTTCGAGGAGATTGTCAGGATAACGTCCCGAGAATTCGATACAACCCAGATCATTGGTATGCATGTAACTAAAATCAGCATAAATATGATCCCGCATATTATAATATTCCTGAGGGTCCATATATTTTGAAAGCCTTTCGCTTACATAATCCCAATAAACATCTCTCCATACAACAGGGGTATTGCATGCCCCGATGATTTTCAGAAAACTCTGGTCTTCATCTCCCCTTGGTTTAGGTATTACGAATGTAATATCCATATCAGGCTGCATAGCCATGCCTTTAGTCAGGCCATAGCTCGCAGTTCCGAGCCCTCCTAATATATGAGGAGGAAACTCCCATCCAAACATTAATGCTTTCATATCGTTTCAAAATTAAGCATTAATGAAACAGAGAAAATAGCAAGTGTCAATTTTCCGTCTCTCATTAATATTTTTTATACGGTTAATACTTTTCTTAATATTCATCTGCAAACGCTTTTTGTAGGTTTAGTGCCCTGATAACTCCTGCCACGCTGATGGAATACGATATAGGTCCATGTCCGAAATACGGAATACTACCATCGTAGAGAGCCGAGAGTGAGGCGATACAGTCGTTCGACATCTCGTCCTCTATTCCTATGAGCAGGCGGTCGAGGAATGAATAGCCACTCCGTTGAAATATTTTCAGGTATGCTTCCATATACGGGCCTAGCAACCACGGCCAAGAGGCTCCGTTATATGCGCTATGAATTTTATCGGTGATAGAGCCTTCACAGCGTGGGCGGAATCCGATGCTTTTAGGGCTAAGGGAGCGTATTCCTTTGGCTGTGAGTAACTCTTTGGTAATAATGTCTATGACGGACTTGCTTTGCCGTTTATCCAGAAGAGGATAGTCCTGTGATATAGCCAGAAGCATATTCGGCCTTACACTCCAGTCTACGTAATTACCTACTACATAGTCGTACAGATAGCCGCCATCGTTATAAAAGACTTCCACAAATGAAGTTTTCACTATTTCGGCTAATAAGCCCATTCTCTTTTCCAGTTTGGCGTCTTCCAGATGACGGGCAATATCTTGATTAAACATTAAAGCATTATACCAGAAAGCATTGATTTCTACCAGGCATCCGGTGCGGGGTAGGGCATAGTTGCCTGCACCAGCAGCATTGTTCATCCAGCTGGGGAATCCTACGCGATTGTCTACGCTCAGTAATCCGTTTGTCAACGGGGTGAGATTAGGATGTTTTCCTTCTTGTATAAAAGCTACGATTTTACTGACTAAAGATGCGTATTTGGTATAAAAACGCTCTTTTTCCGTATCAGAAAACCGTTTCAATCCCCAAAGCACCCAAAGCAGTACATCTGCATTATCTATACCTTTGAGAAAACCTGTTAGGGGTTTCCCTTGCATAAAAGCCTCTATGGTAGGTATGGCAGTATCCATTACTTCCTCGAAGGCGTCGGGCTTGCCTAGGCCTAGAGTAAGACCAGGTAGAGCCATAAACTGCTCTCGTGCAGTAACATTACCCCAAGGATAGCCATTCAGCAGATATAATTCGTCTTTAGACGGACGGAAATAGAACTGGTGGCCGGAATTCTTGAGGCAATTGTAGAAAGAAGAACGTGGAGTACGCTTTTTTACACCCTCTTCGAATAATGCTGATAATTTGCTGGTATCGGCATGGACATCACTCGCTGAAAAAATGATAGATTCACCTTTTGTTATAGGTAGCTCGAAATAGCCCGGAACGTATAAATCTTCTTTATACGGCAGGCCTTCCTCCTTGTCCCTGTCGTATTCTATACCTTTATACCAGTTGGGATCGAAAACAAAGTTTACTTCTTTGTTAAATTGCATGTACAATTCGGGATAACCGCTATACATACACATACTGATTCCGTTTTCTACTTCTTTGTAACCATGCTCGGCCACCGTATTTTCTACGGTCAGCGTATTGATTTCGCGGAATGCAAGGAACGGTTTGAAGCGGATGGTTGTCGGGGAATGTGCATCCAGGAGTGTGTACCGGATAAAAATAGTATTGTCTTCGAGCGAAAACATTTTCTCTTTCGACAGAATTACTCCTCCGACCCTGTATATAGTGCGCGGCAATGAGTCGCAACTAAATTCACGGATATATTTGTGTCCCATCGGACTGTAGTTGTCTCCGTCGTATTTATGTATCCCCAGATTGAAGTCAGCTCCATGTTGTATAACTGTTTCATCAAAAGAGGAGAGCAGTACATGATTCGAATTGTCCAGTTTGGGTACAGGCATAACGAGTAATCCGTGTTGTTTGCGTGTGTTGCATTCTACCAGGGTAGTACAATGATAGGCTCCACGACGGTTTGTCCTGAGTATTTCCCTGCGCAGAGAGTATTCAAGGTTGACCATCCGGGACTTGTCAAATTTGAGATAAGTATTTGTCTTATTATAGTCCATAGTTTCTTAACAGTTATACTGTTTATACATAATTGAATAAGTCAGGATACTTTATCCAGAACCTATTTCTGATTTTAAAGATAGCAAAAATGTTAATAAATATTCCAAATTGCGCATAATGTTTATTAACATAAAAACAAATAGGAAAATGTGCGTTATATAATTGTACTTATTTAGAATTATTTTATATTAGATGTGTATTTTTATTTATAACAAAAGATATTAAGTTTCAGTTTTTTAATATAGCAGAATGAAGGTGTTTAGTGCAACTTATTATTTAAACAGGTTTTAAATGAATAGTATTTTTATATCTTTGTAATCCGAAAAACAAAGCGGCTTGAAGTTGCGGAACTGATTGTTGCTTTGCTAAGTTCGTATATAACAGGTCGCTGAATTGAAATAATGTATCATTAAGTATATTCTCTTGTATTTATATAGAATCCTAATATAATTTTTATGCTGGACATGCTTTCATTTATAACGTGGGATGTAAACCCTGAAGCTTTTTCTCTCTTTGGAAGGGAAATTCGTTGGTATGGCATTTTATGGGCAGCGGGGGTTCTTTGCACTACGATAGTTGTGCAGAGGATGTATAAGGTGGAAAAACTTCCCGAGAAATGGTTCGATTCACTGTTCTTGTATGTGCTTACAGGCCTTGTTATAGGTGCGCGTCTGGGACATTGCCTGTTCTATGACCCAGTGTATTACCTGTCCAATCCCCTTAAGATATTGATGGTGTGGGAAGGCGGACTGGCAAGTCATGGCGGGGCGATAGGTATGACTATTGGTGTATGCCTGTATTCACTCAAGATAACCGGACAAAAGATGAACTGGAAACATCTGGGTATATTTGCTCTCATCGGTCTGGTTTTAGGTGGTCTATGCCAATATATTTATGGACTGACTGTCAGTTCTTCTCCATCCCTTGGTTTTGGTGAGTCCGCTTTTATGGGCTTCCTTATCGGAATTTGTGTTTCTATGGTGTATACAACAAGAGAAATGACCGTGAAAACGCTGGACCGTCTTGTGGTTGGGGTAGCTATAGGGGCGACATCGATACGTCTGGGTAATCTGATGAATTCTGAAATATACGGAGGCCCTACGACTTTGCCATGGGGGTTCAATTTTATCAGGGATACTAAATGGCATCAGCCTCTCAATATGGGAGGGTCGGGTGAGTTGCCTTGTCATCCTACACAAATATACGAAGCTCTTTTCTATTTATTTTTATTTGGTTTAGGCTTGTATCTGTATTATAAGACCAGTGCCCGGAACAAGACCGGACTAATTCTGGGAATATCGCTTATTGGTATTTTCTTTTCAAGGTTTTGCATAGAATTTATTAAAAATGTACAGGAACCATTCGAGATAGAAATGATAAATACATTCGGTATTAATATGGGGCAGTTGCTCAGTATTCCGTTTGTAATCTGGGGGATATGGCTATTGTATAATGCTCTGACAAAGAAAGAACAGGAGGTAGACGCTATACACAAAAACAGTAATGTAAAGAAGAAATAGTATGCAGGGACCCCGGAATTTTTTGATGTTCCGAAACAACAGATATTTACTAGAAAAATAGTTTAATTATAATACACTACACTACTTAATCAAGATAGTATGTTAAAACCAATTCCAATAAAAGATGACTTATTCTATATCGGTGTAAATGACCGGACAAAGCATCTTTTTGAAAATCTGTGGCCACTGCCTAAAGGAGTATCTTACAACTCTTACCTTATTTCGGATGAAAAAACAGCATTGTTCGATACTGTTGATATTTGCTATTCCGATATTTTCTTTCATAAACTGGAAATAGCTTTGAACGGAAAGCCGCTCGACTATGTGATTATCAATCATATGGAACCGGACCACTCCGGCTCTCTCGGTTTGCTGAGAAACAGATATCCCAATGTAAAGGTTGTAGGTAATAAGCGTACGGCCGATATGGTGCAGGGCTTTTACGGTATAACTGACGGCGTGATGGTGATTGACGATGGGGACCAGCTGTCTTTGGGTAAACATAACCTGGTGTTTAATCTCACCCCGATGGTGCATTGGCCGGAAACAATGATGACATACGATACTACCGACAAGATTATCTTCTCAGGAGATGCATTCGGGACATTTGGTACGCTGGATGGGGGTATCACCGATACGCAATTGCACCCCGAACGCTACTATGACGAAATGATACGTTATTATTCCAATGTGGTAGGTAAGTTTGGCTCTCCGGTACAAAAAGCATTGGAAAAACTGGGATCACTGGATATAAAAATGATTTGTTCTACTCACGGGCCTGTATGGACTATCGATGAGCAGATCAAAAAAGTAATCTCTATTTATGATAAGCTCAGCCGCTACGATGGAGATGAAGGAGTCGTGATAGCTTATGGTAGTATGTACGGAAACACCGAACAAATGGCTGAAACAGTCGCTTATGAACTGGCTCAGCAAGGGATAAAGGAAATTATCCTGCACAATGTATCCAAACGTTCACATTCTTATATTATCCGTGATATCTTTAAGTATAAGGGGCTGATTGTAGGTTCGCCTACATATAACAACAAGCTGTTTCCTGAAGTGGAATACCTGTTGTCGAAAATAGAAGGACGTGATATGAAGCACCGTTATTTCGGATATTTCGGTTCATTCACATGGGCCGGGGCTGCAGTAAAGCGTCTTGCACAATTTGCTTTGGATACTAAGTTTGAAGTAATTGGCGAACCGGTGGAAATGCGTCAGGCTATGCGCCACGATACATATGATGCCTGTATTTCGTTAGGGAAAGCAATGGCCGACAGGCTGAAACAAGACAGATAAGTCTTTAGATTAAAAGTTATAAATCATGAGTTGTGAGTCTCGGACTCGTAACTCATTTTTTATTCTTTATACTCTTTAAATTTCTCCTTTATCTCTTCATATCTCTTTTCACCGACAAAGCGTTCTTTAGCTTTAAATTCTTTGGAGAATAAACTTCTGGAATCGTTATAGTCCTTATAGTTTAAGCCGGCCAGATCTGAAAGGGAATAGATAAAATCTTCGGTAGAATAAGGGCGTTTATTGTCGAAGACAAGATCGGTATGTTTCTTTCTGTACGAAGGTGACATCCATATCATAAAAGGTATTTCACTCATTGTGGGTGATACTTTCTCATATGCGTGCCCGGCAAATTCGCGATAGTCGTATAGTTCTTCTCCGTGGTCGGAGAAGTATACCATAACGGCATCTTCTTTCTGGCAGCCTTTCAGTGTATTTATGATGCTGCTTATTATATAATCGTTATATAGAACGGAATTGTCGAACTTGTCAATTGTCTTTTTCGCTTTGTCGTCTCTGAAAGGAGCATCCGCAACCAGATTATCCTTCCTGTTATTATAAACAATATACTCTTTCGGATATCTGAATTCGTAGGCCATATGGTTTCCTATCAGATGTATGATTATCAGCTTGTTATTCTTGTTGTTAACGCTTTCTTCGAATATTTTGTCCAATACAGGCAAAACAATGTCGTCATGTTGCTTATATACAGCTACATTGTATTTCTTTTTCGCCAGAGTTAGCAGAATATCGTAGCTGGATTTACAGTCTTCGCTGAATTCCTGATTGCTTACCAGATAGGTATCGTATCCGCCGCGGTTAAACAACTCGTAAAGAGATGGCTTTTCCGTAAAGTATTCCGGATGCTTCAGCTCCGACATAGACAGAACGGAACGCATGACCGGGATAGTGTGTACTTGTGGCGCAACAACGTCCTGATATACGATGAGACTGTCACCAAGTTGGGATAGCAACGGATTAGTCTCGCGTGGATAGCCATATAACGACATATGATGTTTGTTCAGTGACTCGCCTATGACAACCACAATTGTAAGCGGTACTGTATCCTGCCGTATGGTTTCTACTATATAATCCTCTTTCTGCCTTTCTTTTATTGTTTTTATTTCATAGCTGGTCCTTAGTTTGTAGCTGACAAATGTTTTATAGAAGTTGACAAAGTAGACCGAACGGGAAACCCTGTTGATTCCGACAATGCATAAGATAATGACAATGCTTAAAGAGAAAAGCAGTTTATTATCTCCTATTTTTAACTTTTTGAACGATTTCATCGTGCATATCATTATAATCGGGATGGCAGCATAAATCAATACTCCAACAATGACCCATATACTTAAATAATGAGCGACGAATTCTTTGCTTTCTTCGGGATTTGTTTCGAACAGGCTGGTTACGCTGTTTTGCTCCAGCATCACCCGGGCAAAAAGCAGATAGGCCAGAAAGATAGAACCCGGAATGACCGATATAGCCAGCATTACCGAATATATAATCTTTTCGGATTTGGAGCTTAAAAAGAGAGATAATACCCATATAGCGGCAAATAGCAGTCCGCAAACCACGAATACAGCAACTTTGTCTATGAAGGTGAAATTTTGAGCAAGAGGGCATAATATTGGCACCAGAAGCAAGATGTAGAACAAGAAAAAGAATTGTATCTTCTTTTTTATCAGTATATTAAATACCTCTCTCATTAATTGTATAGTTTATTAGGTTTAAATCTTTTAATAGTTAGTTATAGTTCCATAAATGAAAAAGGCATTTATGTGTATTTGGAAGTTATAACATTCAGTCGTTGTTATACTTGTATATACAATAAGTATGCTTACGACCTTAAATACTTCTTCAAAGAGTACAAATATAGTATTTTATTCTTACTTTTGATACAGCTAAAAATTGGTAATATCATATATATAAATATGAGTAAACGAACACCAAAAAGACTCAAAAATAAACTACCCCGGAATAACTACCTGTTAACAAAACCTGCATATCTGGGAGATAAAGATATTCCTATGTCGGTAGAGCTGATGCAATACGATACTATGCGGATGGAAGTAAAGAATATACCCCTGCAAACTTCTCTGAAAAGCAGTGTCGATAACTCGAAAGTGAACTGGTTCAGAGTTCAGGGTATTTCGGATGCGACAGAAGTAAACCGTATTTGCCGCGAATTTGACCTCCATGGATTCGATGTGAAAGATTTACTGGCCGACCAGAGGGTTGTAAAAATCGTCGCTTATGATAAGGTAACCTTTATACTGATGTCGTCCTTTTATCTCGAAAGCGATACCTCCAATATAGATGATATGCAGATCGCATTTATTTTTGGTGAAAATTTTATCATTAGTTTTCAGGAGGCTCTTGTCCCTATCTTCGAAGAGGTAAAACAAGATATTGAAGAAAATAATGGTATGATACGGCAGAAGAGTACGGACTTTTTGCTTTATATCCTTCTGAATGCCGTAAACTTGTCCAATATCAACACACTGATGACTGTAGAAGATAAGTTGGCCGATATTGAAGACCAGCTGATAATGAGGAAAGATTCTGTCGATATCCTCCAGTTTATGCACCGGTGTAGGGTCAATTATATGCATATCAAGCGTACGGTGATAGCACTCAGGGAAGAATATAGCAATCTGCTGCATAATACCAATAAGTTGATAAAAGAAGAGAATATCGTCTACTTCAATGACTTTGACGACCGTATGCGTACGACATTGGGCGATCTGGCTTCATTCCATGAATCCCTGACCTCGTTGCTGGATTTATATTATAACAATAATAATCTGAAGATGAATGAAATAATAAAACGTCTGACGGTTGTATCCACAATCTTTATTCCTCTCACCTTTATGGTCGGCGTATGGGGGATGAATTTTAAGTTCATGCCCGAGATAGAGTGGGAATACGGTTATTTCTTTTCCTGGATAATTTTGGCTTTAGTTGCGTTGTTTACTTATCTGTGGATGAGGAAACAAAAATGGTTTTAAGAGCCAGTTAACAATGATCAGTAAGCAGTTAGCAGTAAAATATTCGTAAACTAAAAACTCGTAACTAATATATAAATAACGATGAAAAAAACAGCTTGTATATTATTAACTTTAGTATTTATCCTTCCTTTTTGCCCTTCCGGTAGTACTTTATCTTCGCATGAAAATCAGGTTGTAAAACCAAAAGACGATATTAAGAAAATGTTTGAGAAAGGACTTTATACCGAAATTATAGAAGAATATGGAAATACACCGCGTACATCATCGGCTGAGGAATTGTCGTACGTCGCAGAATCATATATACGACTGAATGATTTCGCGAATGCTTCCAGATACGCTGATATGGCTATACAAAAAGATGCAAGATCTGCACGGGCACTCTACGTAAAAGGCTCTATCAGTAGTGCAAATGGAAATCATACACAAGGTATTGCCGATATACAAAAGGCTATAAATCTGGCTCCGAAACAGGCCGAATATTATACCGGCCTTGGCGATATTTATTTTGCACAAGATGATTATACAAAAGCCTTGGCTAATTACAGAAAGGCGGTAAGCCTGCCCAATCCGTCGGAGAAAGCCTTTTATATGATAGGTGCTGTGTATGCTAATCAGGACAATATAAAACAGGCATTGGATACTTTCTATGTGGCTAAGTCGAAAATAGAGAAAGACAAAGAATTATACGTTACCGTGTTGAATAATATCGGAAAGATTGAGTTTGACAATAAAAATTACAAGAATGCATCTGAAGCATACCGGGAACTGACCGAATATTTTCCCGATGATTATTATTCTATCGAAAAACTGGTCGAGTGTTACAACGTTTTAGGTTATTACAGCCGCGCAGATGTATCGAAGGCGAAACTATATACTGCATACCGGCAGGGAGAACTTTGGAATACCAGCATTGCGGACATGTTTTGCATCGACCATTTTGCAGTAGGGAATAAAGACGTTTCCGCATATGAGCGTTTCGAAGTATCGCCATGCCGTACGATTACCAAATATATATTCTATGTGGCGGATAAAGACGGCCGTATCGATTCCACTATCACTCTGGAATTCACTCCTGCCGAAGAGGAAGGTAAGGCCGGCCGTTTCGATCCTGTGATGCAGAAAGGAACGGATAAATACGGCTTTAATGTCGTATATGACGGTAATCTGGCTTATACCACACTGCAATCGGTTGTAAAGGATATTATAGATGGTAAAGTTGATCCGAAACCTTATGTGAAGTAAATTACGAATAGACCAGATACAACTGACTGTTTACTGATTCCTGTCCCTTTTCTTTACTCTTACCACATCTCCCGCGTCAGGGGTCAGTTTTGTATATCCATATAGGGAGACTATGCCTAATATGGCAACAAAGATAAATGCCAGACGGAAATCCGCAACCGAATAATGGTCGGTACTGCCGTTTATCATATTTGAGAACCGGAGGAATACTGCGCCCATAGCTATACCCATACCGGTCGACATCTGCTGCACGGTACTGTATAGCGTATTGGCGGCTGTCATCCGTGGTTGTGGTATGTCTGCGAAAGCAAGTGTGGTAATGGCGCTGAACTGCATGGAACGGAACATGCCCGACAAGAACATAACCACCACGATTAATACGACTGGCGTAGCCGGTAGCAGGAGTGCCGTGAAGAATGTAAATACGGCAACCATAAATCCGTTGCTGATAAGTACTGTGCGGAAATTATAATGGCGCATGATCCATATCGTAGCAGGTTTCATAACAAGGTTTCCGGCCATGGTGGCAAGAAACAGTGTTCCCGATTCGAAAGGGCTTAAGCCGAAACCTTCCTGAAACATCAGAGGAACAAGGTAAGGTGCTACTCCGATTACCATGCGTGATATTGATCCCGTGAATATCGTAACCCTGTATGTTGGTATCCTGATTACCGAATAGTCTATCAAAGGGTTGGATATATGTCGCGAATACCGGATATTAAAAGCCAGTAGACCAATACTGAACAAAACGACTATCCCTGAAACATAGTATGGTACTTCGGTACGGCTGAGCAATTCCACTCCATACATAAATCCGGCAAGAGCAAGGCCGCTGAGAATGAACCCCACAAAGTCGAAATGCCGTTTTACCGGAGTGTCGTCTTTCTCTTCGGGTATATGATGCCATGCAAGGACTACACAGACAATGCTGATCGGTATATTCAGATAGAATATCCAGTGCCAGTGCCAGTATGTAGTGAGGTAACCGCCCACCAATGGTCCAAGTATAGGGGCAACCAGTGCAGGCCATGTGATATAAGCCATAGCGGTCACCAGATTCTCCTTGGGTGTTGTTTTCAGTACAGCCAAACGGCCTACGGGCGTCATCATAGCACCTGCCATTCCCTGAAATATGCGAAAGATAACGAACTGGGTCAGATTTTGCGATGTACCGCAAAGGGTAGAGGCCAGTATAAAAAGAATAATAGACAAGCAGAATACCTTGCGTGTTCCGAAACGGTCGGCAATCCATCCGCTGACAGGGATGAATATGGCCAATGCGATCAGGTAAGATGTTACTCCGGCACTCAGATGCACAACATCCGTCCCAAACGACTTGGCCATGGCAGGCACAGCCGTATTCACAGCCGTGGTGTCAAGCCCTTGCATAAAGAAAGCGATAGCAACAATCAGGGAAACTGTGTAGGACTTGTTTAAAATCTTCATTTGTGAATACCGAACCTTAAAATTCGGGTGCAAAGGTACTACTTTTCAGGCAGAAAGCCTTGGTTAAACCTCAACATTAAACAAGTTCCTGTTGTTATATTTTCCTAAATTTTCGGCATTGTACCTGATATCTTCATCATACCAGTCGGCTATGTCTATTCCTGTAAGTGCCGCGCCACCTTTTATATCTAATTGTATGAAACTATGGTCGGTACATGTAATATCCAGCCCGCAGGGAACAGCATATGTATAACCTCCTGCCGATTCACCGTCAATATCGTCTTGCGGTATAGCATATACAATATATTTGCCGGGAAGTACATTGTCAAACTTGTATTTTACCGTTTCTCCCTCTTCTGATTCGCCTGTCAATAAGGTTATTGTACTACCTGTTTCGATGTTTTTCAGGCAGACATTCATTGCAGGCACGTAGTCGCTGGGGTAATAAATCAATCCTTCTATAGATGCATATTTGTTGCAGGATGTGCAGATTATAAGCAGTAAGCTTATGAAAAAGAGAGTCTTTAGTGATTTCATTATTCCTGGGTTTTTAGTTTGGATAAAATACAAATGACTTATTAAAGATAGTTTCTTTTTCTATACGGAGGCTTAAAGGACAGGATAAATGCATGGAAATTATCAGTTCTAATCAATGGGAAACCTTTTTTTGTTTTTATTAACTATACGGTGTTAAAATCTGACACATCTGACACATTTTTTACTGTTTATATAATATGTTATTTACATATATTAACTATGTATAGTTAAAAGGTAACAGGTGTATCAGTAAATAGTCATCAGTCATCAGTCAACAACTCGTAAGATGTAAAAACTTTGCACCTTTGTGTCTTTACGTGAAACAAAATAGGGTGCCCCTCGCTCGCGCAGACGTCGCGTCTGTGTGTTGCGTAGCAAACATTTTGCCCTGTCAACAAGACACGGACTGGAAGTCCGCGCCAGCGGGGGGTAAAAGGTAACAAAGGTAACAAGAAATCAGTGAACAGTTAGCAGTCATCAGTTAGCAGTGCTGTACGTTGTTATGCTGAGCGAAGCATCCCGTTAACAAAAAAAACTCCTTGTTACTTCTTTTACTTCGTGGTTAAAAAACTCTGCAAAGACGCTAAGGAGCAAAAAAGTAACAAAAGTAACACCTTTTTAGCTATTAGCTGACAGCTGTTAGCCAATAGCTTATGTACAAAACTTGACAAACTTGACACATTTTCCACTATTTTTTCTCTGTGTAAGTCATCCCTGGGGGATTGAGGGGGCTCGTTCATCATTTCAAAGAGCTATCAGCTAACAGCTAAAGGCTATCAGCTAAATATATAGATAAATGATTCGGTTTTTGATAATGTGAATTAATAGTTCCAACTACTGATTCGCATTCTTAACTAACTTCCGGTTTTCCTTACATTTTAACAATATAAGGTTAATAAATAAAAAACAGGAGAGCGGCCTGGCAGATAATATGCATAATTGACATAACCCGAATATGTTATCCAGCCTAAATTCGTTATCTTTGACTACGATAAAAAAGGAAACTCTATGAACTGGCAACAACTTCTTTCCGCAAAACGTTTTGGAATGGAAAAATATCATGATGACAAGCATCATGACCGTACTGATTTTCAGCGTGATTACGATAGGCTTATATTCTCGTCACCATTTCGCCGCTTGCAAAATAAGACGCAGGTTTTTCCCCTTCCGGGCAGCGTTTTCGTACACAACCGCCTGACACATAGTATCGAGGTATCGTGTGTGGGGCGTTCGTTAGGAGAAATAATAGGCAGGGAACTGAGAAAAAAATATCCTGATTCTCCGGCTCATTTCGAAGAGATAAGTTCCATCGTGGCTGCTGCGTGTCTGGCGCACGATTTGGGGAACCCCCCGTTCGGACATTCCGGAGAAAGGGCTATTACCAGCTATTTCAGAGAAGGGAACGGCAGGCATCTCGAACAGAAAGTGCGCGAGGAAAACGGACGATGGGAGGATTTCACCAACTTTGAAGGGAATGCCAATTCAATTAGAATGCTGATACATCAGTTCAAAGGACGTCGTCCCGGCGGGTTTGTAATGACATATTCTACATTGGCATCCATTGCCAAGTATCCCTATTCTGCGCTGGCAGCCGGGAAAAAGGGTAAATTCGGCTTTTTTCAGGCCGAGGAAGAAGATTTTAGGAAGATTGCCGACGGATTGGGAATGCTCCGCTTGCAGGAATCTCCGTTGAAGTATGCGCGGCATCCGCTTGTATATCTTGTCGAAGCTGCCGATGACATCTGCTACAGGACTATGGATATTGAGGATGCTCACAAGTTGGGTCTGCTTTCTACCGAACAGACAAAGAGTCTTTTCATGGACTTCTTTTCTGAAGAAAGACAGAAAAAGATGCTCTATACAATGCAGCGGGTAAGCGATACTAACGAGCAGATCGCCTATTTACGCTCAAGCCTGATAGGATTACTGGTTGATGAGTGTACAACTGTGTTTCTGAATAATGAAGACTTAATCCTTGAAGGAAAATTCGAAGGGGCTTTGATCGATCATATATCTGCCTTGCCAAATAAGGCGAATAAAGAGGCCAATGATATTAGCTATAGAAAGATATACAAAGCTAAGGATGTAGTGGATATAGAACTTGCCGGACACCGTATCATCGGGTTTCTGCTCGATACGTTCATTACGGCTGCTACTGATGATGATCCCAAAGGTAAGTATTCGGAATTAGTATTGAGCCGTGTGTCGGAACAGTTCGAAACGGATGCCCCCACTCTCTATGGACGTATTCTGGCTATACTGGATTTTATTTCAGGAATGACCGATATATACGCGCTCGATCTCTATCGCAAGCTGACGGGGATGAGTCTACCTACAGTATAACTTATTTTTAAGGAAATATTATAAATCCGCTTTCTTCTAAACTCAATTATCTATGAATATGCAGGATTACCGAATTGCTTTGAATATGCAAATAAAAACTACAATGTTCTTCGATATAATTGAAAAATAGGAGGAAAATCAACTTCTGATAATAGGATTGTAAGAATGAGGCTGTCCAAAAAGTATTTTTTTTATATCATTTTGTCATGTTGAACGGAGTGAAACATCTCGTTTCTTAGGATCGGGATTCTTCACTCCGTTCAATATGACAATAGGAAGTAATACTTTGCTAACGCAATATTACTTTTTGGACAGCCCATTTCATATTTCCAGTTCAGCCATTAATCTTATCAATCCTGCCCTGATGCCTTCCACCTTCGA
>X355_Hoffmanns_Two_toed_Sloth__coassemble_2090_pt1 | contig 19559 bp, 17 predicted proteins | sample X355_Hoffmanns_Two_toed_Sloth__metabat2_low_PE_021 | metagenome-assembled genome bin X355_Hoffmanns_Two_toed_Sloth | reverse complement strand
TTATACAACAAGAAGCTTTGCCCGCAACCCCGGATGATTGATTGGGGATATCAGGCGGGAAACCGTTGCGACTGTCGAGAAAGAAAAAGAATAATAAATAAGCTGAATTGAAATTAAATAAAAAATAATCAAACGTTTTAATAGAAAATGAAAAAACTGTTATTGTATATATTTCTTATAGCCTGTTCATTGCAATTAAATGCCGGGACAAAGGTTAAAGGTATCAGGCATGTCGTTGTCATCGGCTGTGACGGCTTCGGTGGATATGCCTACGGAAAAGCGGATATGCCCAACCTGAAAAAACTGGCAGCAGCCGGTGCTTGGACTGCAAAAGCCAGATCGGTATTGCCGTCTTCAAGTGCCGTCAACTGGGCTTCCATATTAATGGGCGCCGGGCCTACCTTGCACGGATATACGGAATGGGGCAGCAAAACACCGGAGATACCATCCGTAGTAACCGGCAAATATGGTAAGTTCCCTTCAATCTGCACTTTGGTAAAAGAGCAGATGAAAAAAAACAAAACAGCGGCCATATTCAGCTGGGGAGGTATCGAATTCCTGCTTGAAAAGGAAACTGTGGATATAATGGTACCTACCCGCTCGAACGAAGACCTGACGGCAGATACGGCAGCCTGTATCATAAAAGCTGAAAAACCGGTGTTTACATTTATCCATTTTGACGAGCCTGACCATACGGGCCACGCGCTGGGACATGATACCCCCGAATATTATTCAGCTTTGGAAAAGGTGGATATCCGTATAGGAAAGATAATACAGGCTGTCAAGGATGCCGGGATAGAAAAAGAAACAGTGATAATGGTTGTTGCAGACCATGGAGGTATACAGAAAGGCCATGGGGGGAAATCTTTGCAGGAAGTGGAGATCCCCTTTGTTATATACGGACCGGGCATAAAGAAAGGTTATGAGATAAAAGGAGCCGTTATTGACTACGATTATGCCCCGACGATAGCGAAAATACTCGGTCTTAAATGCCCGCAGGCTTGGAGGGGAGTACCTGTGGACGAAGTATTTGACGAATAAATGCCAACCTCTGTAATTATTTTGACATGCATATATAAAAGATTGTTGTATATATTTCAGTATGTTATCCTTTGCCTCTATAAAAGGCATATTCACGACCGGATAATTTCATATTCGTTATGTTTTAGCTTTGGATGAGTAAATGTTTAGTCTTTAATCTTCTATAAATGTACTAATCGGTGCAACACTTTAGATTTAGGGAAATAGCTTTATTGAGAATCAGTTATTTACATACTGTATATATAAAAAAGAAAAGGTTGTCATCACGACAACCAATCTTCATTGTTAACCTTAAATCTAATACCATGAAAAACACAGTACAAAGATAATCGATTTTTATGTTATAAAACATGTTTTGATGTTTTTCTTATGTTTGTTAACTTTGTTTAACCTTTTTTCGATGTAGGCCTTAGTTAAGTTGACTGATTTAAGCCTTGAAATTAATATTTTACCAACTTTACCACTCTCATTTATTATTTTTTTCTAAAAAAATTATCTGTATAGAAAGGATGAAGGATGTAGGAATGACTGATTCCGGATTTTACTTTTTAATAAGTAAAATTCTATCTCCGTAATTCTCTTTTATTATTCCTTTTTTTTAAAAAAAAGTTTATTTTGTAATCTATACATGACAAAAAAGTATATATATTTGTAATGTTTATATTGCAAAATAGATTAAATTGATAATATAAGAGAAAATGAGAAGTAATAAATTTGCTGAAATAAATGTAAGTTATACAGCTAAGGAAGCTATTGATGAGGCCAAACGATGCCTTAACTGTAAAAATCCGTTATGCATACAGGGTTGCCCTATAGAACATAATATTCCGGGTTTTGTGAATCAGCTGTCAATGGGAAATATTGGTGCGGCAATGCAAATAATAAATGAGAAGAGCAATCTTCCGGCTATATGCGGGAGGGTATGTCCTCATGAGAAACAATGCGAAGGTCATTGTATCCTTAATAAAAAAGACAATCCCGTAAGAGTAGGCAAATTGGAGCGGTTTATAGCAGACTTCGACAGTGACATGAATCTCATAAAAGAGCGTTTGAAACCCAAGACAAGAGGGAAAGTGGCAGTGATAGGTTCCGGACCGGCAGGACTGACTGTTGCCGGAGACCTGGCCCGGGAAGGATTTAATGTAGTTGTGTTTGAAGGACAAAAGGAACCCGGAGGAGTATTGATGTATGGCATACCCGAATACCGGCTCCCTAAGGATATTGTTCGAAGAGAGATCAAGAAAATAGAGGCTTTAGGTGTTACTTTCATAAATGACTTCCTTGTTGGAGAAAAAATGACTGTCGATGAAATGCTGTCACATGAATTTGATGCTGTTTTTATAGGCTCGGGAACCTCTGTCCCCAATAGACTGAATATCCCCGGAATTAATCTGTATAAGGTATTGCAGTCTTCTTATTTTCTCAGGATGGTCAATCTATATAATAACGGCGATATAAGCAGAAATGCAGTTCCTTTGGTAGAGGGAGAGAATGTGGCGATTATCGGCGCCGGAAATGTAGCTATGGATGCTGCCCGCACGGCCTTGAGGATGGGAGCGAATTCGGTAAATATCATTTATCGCAAGACAGAAGATGAATTGCCTGCGCTAAAGACCGAATATAACGAAGCGGTGGAAGAGGGTGTGAAGTTCTTATGGGAGAGCAGAACTGTGGAGTGTATTGGTGAGAATAATACATTAAAAGCTATCCGTGTTGAAACTCCAAAAGGGGAAAAGATAATGCCTATGGAACGTGTTTTCATTGCTATCGGCTCAAAGCCAGCCAACCGTATAGTGTCTACATCCTTGGGTATTGAAGTGAATGATAGCGGCTATGTAATAACTAAAGAACATCCATACGGTATGACCACCCGTAAAGGAGTCTTTGCCGGAGGGGATGTCGTGCATACGCCACAGACTGTTGTTTTAGCTATGCGTGAAGCTAAGCAAGTGGCGCGGGGAATAGCCCGCTACATTGATGCTGTTAAACTGTTGGAGGGGTGATTTTCTAATATCTGGTATTTGCGTCAACAGCAACTTCAATTGCGACTGCTCCAACAACGAGGGTTGTGCCCAACAGTATCTCCCAGAAAGTATTGTTAGCAGGTTTTTCTATATAAAAGAAATCTCCTCTCTCAGCCATATCTCCCGGAAGGTTAGATGGCTTTATAGACTGGGTTTTAATTAAATTCGACATATAGAAGCTTTGCTGGAATGTCATAGGATGTTCAGGCCGGGCATAAACAGTCAGATAACTTTCGAAGTGTAATGGGCTGTCAGATTCGGAGTAATCTATCCTCTTTACTTTTATAGCATTACTGTCTTTATCTCCCAGATAAGAATTTCTATAAAGCTTCTTGTCCAATTTATCGAAATTCATATTCAGCCTTAACGGAATATAGCTAATCATGGTCTTGGGAGGTATGAAACTGATATTTTGAGGCGATTCTATATCTCCGGCAAAACTTCCGTCTGCAAAACTGTATGTCTTATCAGGCGAAAGATTGTAATTATCCATGAATACTTCAGCATTTCCTGAGAAATTAAGTTTGTCTTTGGCATATGAATATGCTGTGCCATCCAGTATAAGAGCAGAGCGTAGCCAATCTACATACAATGGAACAGACAGCTTGTTGAAAACCGTAATCTGTATGGGAGCGCTTTCTCCCTTGAAACAATAGGCAATCCATAAACTATCCGTTTCAAGAAGAAAATCTCCGTTGTCTACTTTTTCTACATATTCGTTATTCGTATTCAATGTAGAAAAGAAGTAAGTAGAACTGCAGGATGTGGCAGTCAATAAAATCAAGATATAACAAATAGCTTGTTTCATACAGCTAAATTTTATAAACGGTTTATTCTTATACAAGTATATTATTAAAATCCGATATATACAAATTATCATTTTAGATTAATCTCAGTAATAATTCTCTCCGGAAATCAGTATATAGTACTGTTTTTATATATAGATAAAGTTATCTGAAAAAGATAAAGAGCCATTCCATCCCGGAATAGCTCTCTACAATTAACCTAAAAAACGTATTAATCAGGGCCGTCCTCCCGGCCCTCCTGAAGATGTTCCGATAGTTGTCAGCATAGAACTTGTTGTAAAAGTCGTAGCTGCCGTACCTTTTGTATATGTCGTTCCTGTATATAGTCCGTGGAAATCGCTTCCGCCCGAAACGCTTCCGCCTGTATATATGGTGTAACTTGTATTTGCTGCCAGATCGGGGCTACTGAACAATAGCGTCAGCGGTGAATATGTACGTGGTATTTTATAAGTCAGTACACTCTTTCCGTCCGCAGATTCTATATGTATAATCTGGTTGGCTGTACCTGTGGTTCCATAAACAACCGACCGTTGGGTACTGACACTCGCTGTTGGGTTGCTGGTTGCCCCGCCGGTACCTACAAGTATTCCGCCAGTAATCTTGAACGTGTTGTTATCACAGTCGAAACCCTCTTCGGGAGATTTTGTACCCGACGAAACGACAACTCCCCCCGTAACGGTCAATGTACCGTTAGAGTCGATCCCGTCATTACTTTCACTATAACAGTATATATTTCCGCCATTGATTCCTATGTGATTGGATGCATTGATACAGTCATCATATGCCTCTATCTCTATTGTGCCGTCATTGATAGTCAGGGTCTTTTTACTTTCCAGTCCTTCAGCTTCCACGCCGGAGGTCTTGATCGTGATGTTTCCACTATTGACAGTCAGGTTTCCATCGCTTTTTATAGCTTTGGCGGCAGTATCGTCCGAACCGTATTTAAACTGGCCTCCTGTTGTTGTGACCTTTATAGTTCCTCCATTAACGACAAGTTCGCCGTCTACACTGATACCTTTCCCTCCTGCGCCGGAACTTTCTATAGTGATTGTTCCTTTATCAATGGTCAGATTGCCGTCACACTTTATACCTGCCGCAGATGATATATCTTTATCATCCGTATCATAAAAAGCATCTCCGGTTGTAATCAATGTCATATTGCCTCCGCTTATGTTCATATCGCCCCCTGTCTTGAAGGCCTTGGCGGCAGTCCCTTTAGTGGTTACGTTGATTGTTCCGGCAGTAACCGATAAAGAGCCTAAGTCACTTTTTATACCCTGAGCCTTTTGGCCTGTGGTAGTAATATTTATGGTCGCATTACCGATAGTTATATATGGATCGATGGTCGTATCGGCATCTTCATATGAAGCTACAATGCCATCATCACTACTGTTTATTGTAATATTTCCGGCATCTATCCGAATATATCCTTCGTCGCAATCGATGCCATCGCTTGAAGCTTTAATATTCAGGGTTCCACCATCCATACGGAAATAATCTTTGGCGTGGATACCATCACTGACGGCCGTGGCGATTGTGATATTTCCTGTTTTCACTCTTATATAATCATCACTGCAAATAGCATGTTTATATCTTCCATAAACAAGCAGGCTTCCTTCTCCTTCGAAGTTCAATTGTCCTTCACTAAAGAATGTACCTTTCATATCTTCATCAGCGTAAGCCGTATAAGTACTACTGTCGATAAGTCTGCTGTTTGTTCCGTTTACGAGAGTTACAGTCACTTTTTTCCCGGATTGAACATTGAGAGCAGGGCCATCGCCACTGGTAATATCCACCCCGTTCATCATAAGTCCGAATTTATAATCGCTATAAATCTTAAATGAACCGCTTTGTATGCTCCCTGACAAGACGTAATTAATTTCTGTTACCAGATTTGTAGAGGTAACAACCACATTGCCATTGCTTTGGGTAATACTTACTCCATCATTTTCATATGGGTTCGTAATTATAGCTGTATTATCAGAAAAGGTAATAGTTACTGCATTCGAAAACACAGAATCCCGGGAGTTGGTCTCAAAATCGTCATCAATAACAACTTCAGTATTATCGTCAACCCCATCTTCATCAGTAATAATATCGTCCGTACTATCGCTGCATGATGAAACGATAAACAAACATATACTACAGAATAAACTAAAAACGAATTTACTAATCCTCATACTTCGATAGGTTTATTTAAGCATTCAATATTACTACCATTCAAAGAATCCGGCAAGAATGTTCGACAGATGGGATAATTTTATCGACGAATAGTTTGGTTTGTCTGATGATTTTTTTTGTCAAATTCCATTTAATTGCAAACAGAAACAAATAAGTTTCTCCAGAAAGTCAAAGAATGCTTATTTATAGATAATCTATAACATAGATAAAGTTTTCTACAAAACATAACGGCTTTGTTTTAATAAAAGAAAAGGATGGAACAATTGCCCCATCCTTTTCCCTATATTTAAGAATACAGATTATTACAACATTTCTTTCTTTGCCTTCATGGAAGAATATCCCAGATAACCGATTATAACCAGATACATAGCCAGAGCCAGTAATTCGGAACCGCTGTTTGCCAACCATTCTTCATTAACCAGATTCACTCCTCCGAAACGCATAGCAGCGCTGACTACACCCATCAATGCACCTCCCGCTATAAATCCGGAGGCTAATAATGTACCTTTCTCCAGCCGTGCGGCATTCAGGGCTTCATCCTTACTACGGCTGCCAACGTACCAGCTGACTGCGCCACCGATTAAGAGAGGAGCGTTCAGTTCCATCGGAATAAACATCCCCAAAGCAAATGCCAGAGCAGGTACCCGTAATAAAGTGAGTAAAATGGCGATCAAAGCACCTACGGCGTATAATACCCACGGTGCCCCGGCTCCCATCATCAGCGGCTCTATAACTGCAGCCATGGCATTAGCCTGCGGTGCTACCAGAGCATTAGCTCCTGTAAATCCATATGTTTTATTCAATATCAGTATTACACCGCCTACTGTTGCTGCGGAAACCAGTGTGCCTAAAAACTTCCATGACTGTTGCTTCGCGGGTGTTGATCCCAGCCAGTAACCTATTTTCAGGTCGGTAATGAAACCTCCGGCCATAGACAACGCGGTACAAACCACACCCCCTATAATAAGAGCGGCAACCATACCCGATGTCCCTTTCAATCCTACCGCTACCATAACCACTGAGGCCAAGATAAGAGTCATCAACGTCATACCCGAAACCGGATTTGTGCCTACAATCGCGATCGCGTTAGCAGCAACCGTGGTAAACAAGAAAGCTATAATGGCAACAACAAGAATACCTACTATTGCATACAATAGATTGTGAATCACTCCGAAATAGAAGAAAAGGAATGTCACAATCAGCGCAATAATGATACCGATAGAGATAATTTTCATCGGCAGGTCTCGTTGTGTGCGTTTGTCTATCTGTTTTGTCTCGGATGCTCCTCCTTTAAGCTCTTTGGATGCCAGACCGACGGCGCTCTTTATAATTCCCCACGATTTTATAATACCGATAACTCCGGCCATTGCAATACCACCGATACCAATATGGCGCGCAAAAGTAGTAAATATTGCTTCCGGCGTCATAGTAGAAATAACTCCTGCAAAGGTAGGATTCAAAGTCGTCAGCATAGTATCTCCCAGGAACGGAAGAAGCGGAACGATAACGAACCATACTAATGCAGAACCGGCACAGATTATTGCGGCGTATTTTAATCCTATTATATAGCCCAGCCCTAAAACGGCGGCGCCTATATTTACTTTGAAGACCACTTTGGCTTTATCGGCAATTTCTTCGCCAAAAGGTAAAACACGCGTCGTGAATGTTTCTGACCATGCGCCGAATGTGGCAATGACAAAATCGTAAACACCACCGATAATTCCGGCGAATATAAGCGGTTTGGCCTGACTGCCACCTTTTTCACCCGATACAAGCACCTGTGTAGTTGCTGTAGCTTCGGGGAAAGGATATTTTCCATGCATATCGGATACAAAATATTTACGGAACGGAATCAGGAAGAGAATACCCAGTATACCACCCAGTAAGGAACTAAGGAATACCTGAAAAAAGTCGACACTAATTTCGGGGTATTTGGATTGCAGTATGTATAAAGCCGGAAGCGTAAATATCGCACCTGCCACAATAACCCCACTGCTGGCTCCAATGGATTGGATAATTATATTTTCACCCAGAGCATTCTTTCTCTTGGTAGCTGTCGACAACCCCACAGCAATAATCGCTATCGGGATAGCTGCTTCAAAGACCTGTCCCACCTTCAGGCCGAGGTAAGCAGCGGCGGCACTAAAGAGTACAGCCATTACCAACCCCCATAGTACCGACCATGGAGTTACTTCTTTATACTGTTTGTCGGGAGACATTACCGGTCTGTATTCTTCGCCGGATTTCAGTTCTCGGAAGGCATTTTCAGGTAGCCCGGTCACCTTCTCTTCATGTTCTGTTTTCACGCGTTAGCTGTTTTATCGGTTACAAAAGATTCAAGACAGAACGTCTTAAATTTTGGACAATACAAAACTACATTTTTTTCTCGGAAAGAAAAAAGCGGAAGCGGATATCTTTCAGTGAACATAAATACAACTTTCTCAACTTACTACTTGTTAAAATCTGACATATCTGACAACTTTTCAGTTAACAGTAAACAGTTAGCAGTTAACAATTAACAATATCGCGGCTTGTCATATAGAGAGAAGCGAAGCATCCCGTCGGCGAGCAGTTAACAACTTGTTTTTCGTATCTTGTTTACTCGCAACTTTTTTCAAAAACTTTACAAACTTGACACTTTTTCTCAATCTCTAAATCCTCATATCAATACTTCAAAGAGCTAAAAGCTAAAGGCTCTTTATATAGATAAATTTAATTTCAATTAATCGTTCTGATATGGGATATTTTTGTATTCGCATATTTCCACTATTTTAGCTTTAGTGGCCAGTACATCTTCATACCGGAGTGTAACAAGGTCGAGCCTTCTTTGTTTTTTCTCCCCGTTTATCAGAAAAACGATATAGCTCATACCGATATTTACACGGCTTACACTCGTCCAGTCAATTGTCACTTTACTTTGTTTGGGTAAAGCGGATATAATGGAACCGGTATCAATCTTTAGAATTGAACCCTGTAACCACACAGTATTGCTTAAAATTAATATAGCCGCCAGTATAAACCCGATGATAGCGCAAAAGAAGAACAGTCCGAATCGGCCTGCAATTCCTTCTGTAACTGTAAAATACAGCGTAAAAGCAGCTAGATATACACCTGTGACTATATTCGCGATCTTTTTGGTTGACGATATTCCTTCGTAATTGATATTCAGCTCGTTCATAATTTTTATATTGTTTAATTTGTTAATACAAAAATGCAAAATAAAACTGAAGACAGCTTTAATCTTTGCAAATATTTTTTATTATCAATCCGGCAAGCGTAAACCCGAATATAGCCGTTATGTGTACCAATGTACCATTTGTCTGTGCTTTTACACTGGGGTTATTCTGTTTAAGTAACTGAGAACTTTTCGATTCGTCATTCTCATATTTCAACCCTTTATTGTCGAGAACTTCATCACTATAAACGCACATTACTTTTTTAGAAGGCTTTCCACTTTGTTTCATCTTCCGTCGGATGGCGGCAGCCAACGGGCAGCCCTTCACTTTCCAGAATTCAGCAGTTTTTATGCGGGAAGGGTCCATTTTCAGTGCGGCTCCCATCGACGAAAAGACTTTAGCTCTGGTACGGGTGGCGGTCAGTATTAAGTTTACTTTGTGTTTGAGACTGTCTATGGCGTCGATAATATAATCATAGCTTTCAAGATCGAAGGAGGGCGAAGTTTCCTCACTGTATACTCCCGCGATTGTTGTTATTTCAGCATCGGGATTTATGTCGAGCAGGCGGGCTTTCAGTACATCTACTTTTCTTAGTCCTACGGTTTTGGTCGTGGCCATTAGCTGGCGGTTGATATTCGTTTCACAGACAAAATCCGAATCTACTATCGTTAGGTGCTTTACTCCGGTGCGTATGAGACTTTCGGCACACCAGCTACCGACTCCGCCTATTCCGAATAATATAATCCGGGTATCGGCAATCTGGTTCATCAATGCATCACCGAGTAGTAATTCGGCTCTTTTAAATATTCCTTTTTCCTCTTGCATATATCTTAGCTACTAGTTTTTCCTTAATTTTTCAGCGTGCAAATTTACAATAATTATTTCTGATTATTCTGTTAAGAAAATAATCATGTATCTTTGCAGTCCAAAGTTTTGAGATACCACTTATTAATAACAACTATGAACATTTTATTGTTAGGGAGCGGAGGACGCGAAAATGCACTTGCATGGAAGATAGTACAAAGTACAAAAGTCGACAATCTGTATGTAGCACCCGGTAATGCGGGCACACATCTGATTGCAAAAAATGTAGATATGTCTATTACCGATTTCCCGGCAATAAAGCAGTTCGTGTTGGATAATAATATAGATATGGTTGTGGTAGGACCGGAAGAACCTTTGGTGCGCGGGATCTATGATTACTTTGTAAGCGATGCCGGGATCAGGCACATCCCTGTAATCGGCCCTTCGGAAGAAGGCGCTAAACTCGAAGGTAGTAAGGATTTCGGAAAGCAGTTTATGATGCGCCACAATATCCCTACCGCCCGCTACTGGAGTTTTACATTGGAGCAGCTCGATGAAGCTTATTCTTTTCTGGAAGAACTGGAAGCTCCTTATGTACTGAAAGCTGACGGGCTGGCCGCCGGCAAAGGTGTTCTTATTCTCAATGATCTGGGTGAAGCTAAGAAGGAACTGAAAGAAATGCTTGGAGGTATGTTCGGTGAGGCCAGTAAAACGGTTGTTATCGAAGAATTCCTGTCGGGTATAGAATGTTCGGTATTTGTTCTTACAGATGGAGATTCATACAAGATACTCCCTGTGGCTAAAGATTACAAACGTATTGGAGAAGGAGACACCGGATTGAATACAGGTGGTATGGGTGCAGTTTCTCCTGTTTCTTTTGCTGACGACGTTTTTATGAAGAAGGTTGAAGAGCGTATTGTCATCCCTACGGTTGAGGGATTGAAGAAGGATAATATCGTTTACAAAGGGTTCATATTTCTCGGACTAATAGAAGTAAAAGGCGAACCGGTGGTCATTGAATACAATGTGCGTATGGGAGATCCTGAGACGGAAGCCGTGATGTTACGCATCAAATCGGATTTTGTATCATTGCTGGAAGGCGTGGCTACAAACACACTCGGAGAAAAGACACTGGAGATAGACAGTCGTTATGCTGTCACAGTTATGCTTGTTTCGGGCGGATATCCCGGAGATTATGAGAAGAACAAAGAAATGACAGGATTAGAATCTGTTTCGGATAGTATCCTCTTTCATGCAGGGACAAAATCAGCAGGTGATAAAGTACTGACCAGTGGCGGACGGGTTATTGCCGTCAGTTCATATGGGGATACGAAAGATGAGGCACTGGCTAAATCATACAACAATGCTGAGAAAGTAGCTTTCGACAAAAAATATTATAGAAAAGATATAGGTTTTGACTTAAAATAAATGGCGACAGTACCCAAATCATATAAAAGGAATGTTGCAGAGGGGAATGGAATGCTTATTTTTTCCATCGTATTTGCTATTATCATCCGCCTTGTCTATTTTCTATATTTTGATTTTGTCCATAGCGGGTCGGCAAACGGTTATCTGTGGAAGCCTTTATCAACGATATTTACTAATCATCTGGTTTCTTTTATATGCAGCAGCCTGTTTATTGCAGGTATGGCTATTTTGGCGGCAAATATAAATACAACATATGTATTTATCCGTAGAAAAACCGTATTGCTGCCGGCTGTTGTTATCTTATTATTCAGTTGCCATCCCCGGTTTATGCTGATGTCTGCCGAATGTATAAGTACGATGCTTTTTCTTGTTATAATATATATACTATTTGGGGCTTATAACAGTACGAGTAAACAAATATACGCATTCAGGGTAAGTTTTATACTGGCTCTGGGCAGCCTGTTTACGCCTGCACTACTGGTATGCCTGCCTGTACTGTGGGTTGTTCTGGGGATAATGCGCTGCTTTAATTTCAAATCACTGTTAGCGTCTTTTCTTGGTATATTTATATTATACTTTCCGGCATTTTCCTATTATTTCCTGACCGATAGCCTGGATACATTCCTGATACCTTTCGTATCTGTGAATATGCAGCAACTGGCAGATTTCTCATTCTATCAATTAAATGTAGGGAACTGGATTATTCTTGGCTTTTCTATCATATTATTAGCCGTGATCGTGAGCGATAACTATATCAATCGCCATAAGGATAAGATAAGAATACGGGCTTATCTGAGGCTGCTCACTTATACAGCCGTGATTTGCATATTGGCCTATCTCTTTCTGAATATTGATTTTATTGTATATTTATTTATAGCTTTAGTTGCCGGAGCCTTTTTACTATCACATTTTTTCGCTTTGGCTGAGAAAAGAGGAAGCGTTATTCTCTTTTATGTTTCGATGTTTTTTTATATTCTTGTGTGTTTTTTACCTTTTTTATCCTTATAAATAAAACATTTGTAATCTTTTACACGTTTCTATTTAGTGAATTGGATTCGCAAATTTAAACATAAACTAATAAAGGAGGAATTTCAGCATGAAAACACTCATAACAACTGCACTCATTGCATTATTCATGATTAGTTGTAGATCGGGAGAAAGCCTGTCGAAACAAGAAACTATATCACAGATTACGGATAAAGTAGAAAGTCAGAATTATAAATTTGTTCCTACTACAGCTCTGCCTACATCCGGCAAATCGATAAATCTTAATTACTCATATTCGTTAAGTGTTTCCAAAGATACGGTAGATTCATTTTTGCCTTATTTTGGCCGGGCATATGTGGCTCCGATGTCGACGGATGAAGGAGGTATAAAGTTTGTCTGTACAGATTTTGAATATAAGCTGACCGAAGGAAAAAAAGATATGTGGGAGGTCGTGATAAAACCGCGGGATAATGCGAAAAGATATACGCTCACATTACAAATCGGGAATACCGGATATGCCACTCTGACTGTGCAGGATACGAATCGGCAGAGCATAAGTTTTTATGGAAAGATAGAATAAATATATAATATTTCACCTTCGCCAACTGTTTTTTTAAGTATAAAAGTCATATATTTGGAAAATTATTATTTATTTCGCATCTCTTAAAGGGACGCCAAATACTTTTGAATATTTATTTATGCAAATATCCTTCACTGCAGAGCAAATTGCTACAGTATTAAATGGTACAATTGAAGGTGATTCTTCAGTTGTGGTGAATAATTTTTCCAGAATAGAAGACGGTAAACCGGGAACGCTGACTTTTCTAGCGAATCCCAAATATACGCACTATATATATAGTACAGATGCCAGCATTGTCTTGGTAAATAATGACTTTGTAGCCGATCAGCCTGTTAAGGCGACTCTTATCCGTTGTTTTAATGCATATGCGGCGTTGGCAATCCTGTTAGATATGGTAGAAAAGACGAAACCTCAGAAAACAGGGATAGAGGGCATGTCATATATAGCTCCGGATGTTAAATACGGAGAGAATATATACGTGGGTGCATTTGCTTATATTGCAGAAAATGTAGAAATAGGAAATAACACTAAAATATATCCTCAGGTATACATTGGAGAAAATGTTACTATCGGGGACAATACTATCATATACCCCGGCGCAAAGGTGTATCCGGGATGTACCATCGGTAATGATTGTATAATTCATGCAGGAGCTGTAATCGGTAGCGATGGCTTTGGTTTTGCCCCTGAAGATGGAATCTATAAGAAGATCCCGCAGATGGGTATTGTAATCATCGAAGATGATGTTGAGATAGGGGCAAATACAACTATCGACCGTGCCGTTATGGATGCTACTGTAATACACAGAGGCGTTAAGCTGGATAACCTTATCCAGATAGCCCACAATGTGGAAATAGGCGAAAATACGGTAATGGCTGCCCAGGTCGGAGTATCCGGCTCTACAAAAATAGGGAAGCATTGTGTCTTTGGAGGACAAGTAGGACTCGGAGGACATATTACTATCGGAGATAATTCCAGTGTGGGTGCCCAATCCGGAATTATAAGCAATATTGAAGCGGATTCAAAAATCTTAGGATCTCCGGCCATACCTGTCAAGAATTTCTTTAAATCGAGTGTGGTATTTCCTAAGTTGCCCGATATGTATCGTCAATTGGCCCAGCTACAGAAGGAAGTAGAAGAATTGAAATCTAACCAAAACAAATAAGAACCATTTATTAATTAATAATGAGCAAGCAACATACGCTGAAAGGCAGTTTCACTTTACAGGGAAAAGGTTTACATACAGGACTACCAATTACGATAACATTTAATCCGGCTCCTGAGAACCACGGATACAAAATTAAAAGAGTAGATCTGGAAAATCAGCCTGTAATAGACGCTCTGGCCGAAAATGTTGGTAATACTCAACGTGGAACAGTACTCGTAAAAGACGGGGTGCAGATAAGCACTATAGAGCATGCTATGGCTGCTTTGTACGCTTTGAGAATAGATAATTGTCTTATTGAAGTAAATGCTCCTGAATTTCCGATTCTGGATGGAAGCTCCATACAATATGTTCAGGCAATATATGGCGTAGGGACAGTAGAGCAAACTGAAGAAAGAGATTATTTTGTTGTTCGTCAGAAAATGGAAGTAGTAGACGAGGAAACAGGCTCGAAGTTGACTTTGTTGCCGGACGATCGTTTCTGTATAAACTCATTTATAGAATTCGAATCGAAATATATACCGAATCAATCCGCGTCTCTTGACAATCTGGAAGATTTTACGAAAGAGATCGCAAGCGCCCGCACTTTTGTGTTCGTCCGTGAAGTACAGAAACTTCGCGATGCCGGACTGATAAAGGGTGGCGACTTAGATAATGCGATAGTAATTTATGAACGTCAGATATCTCAACAGGATCTGGATAGCCTTGCCGATTTACTGGGTGTGCCACATAAGAACGCTTCGGAACTTGGTTATCTCAACAACAAGCAAATCCAGTATCCTAATGAACCGGCCAGACATAAACTCCTCGATATCATTGGGGATATGGCTCTGATAGGCAGGCCTATAAAAGGACGGATAATAGCAACCCGTCCGGGGCATAAAATAAATAACAAATTGGCACGTTTAGTTCGTAAACAAATTAAGCTGAATGAAGTGCAACCACCTGTATACGAGCCAAACAAAGAGCCGGTATTTGATATAAACAGAATAAAAGAGCTTTTGCCTCACCGTTATCCTTTTTTAATGGTGGATAAAGTGATAGAAATAGGCCAGAAATATATTGTCGGCATTAAGAATCTTAGTGTGAACGAGCAGTTTTTTCAAGGTCACTTTCCTCAGGAACCTGTTATGCCGGGAGTACTTCAGATAGAAGCTATGGCACAGATAGGAGGATTGCTGGTGCTTTCGCAGGTTGATGAACCGGAAAGATATTCTACCTATTTCCTGAAAATAGATAATGTTAAATTCAGGAGTAAAGCTGTACCCGGTGATACGCTTATTTTCAGGCTCAATATGATGTCTGAAATCCGCAGAGGCATAGCGAATATGAAAGGATATGCTTTTATCGGCGATAAGCTTGTGTCGGAAGCAGAGTTTACAGCTCAAATTGTAAAAAACAAATAAGTAAAATAAAGTATTTAATGCACCATTATTCGAATGTAATCGACTATAGCTGCTGTAGATACAAAAGTAATAAAATAGGTCTAAGACCCTAATTTAGTATATCATGTCAAATATATCTCATCAGGCATATGTACATCCTGAGGCAATATTAGGAGAGAATGTAGTAGTAGAGCCATTCGCTTTTGTTGATAAAAATGTAGAAATAGGAGATGGCACGTTAGTCATGTCCGGCGCTAATATACGCTATGGAGCCCGTGTAGGGAAAAGTTGTCGCATATTTCCGGGAGCTGTGATAGGAGGCCTTCCTCAAGACCTCAAATTCAGAGGAGAGGACAGCCTGGCTATTGTAGGGGATAATACTACCATTAGAGAGTGTGTTACCGTAAACCGTGGAACAGCATCGAAGGGATATACTAAAGTTGGCAGCAATTGTTTGTTAATGGCATATAGCCATATTGCGCACGACTGCGTGATAAACGATTATGCAATAGTTGGAAATGCAACGCAACTGGCCGGAGAGGTGGAGGTCGATCATCATGCCATCCTGAGCGGCGGTACCCTTGTGCATCAGTTTACACGTATCGGAGCCCATGTAATGATACAGGGAGGTACACGTTTAGGAAAGGATATTCCTCCATATATTATTGCGGGACGTGAGCCTGTTTGTTATTCCGGTGTAAATCTGGTCGGATTAAGAAGAAATGGATACTCCAATGAGAAAATAAACGAAATACAAGAGATATACCGTATGATCTATCAGTCGGGTTTCAACTTCTCTGATGCTATAAGCAAAATAGAGAAAGAATTTGAAGAAACTCCCGAAATGAGATTAATCGTCGATTTTGTGAAAAACTCACCTCGCGGAATCGTTAGAGGGTACATGGGATAACTAATCCCTTTTTGATTATAAAAGGCTTTGTGGATAAAGTCTTGTAAGTAATCAAATCTGCGTGACATATGAAAAATAGCATACAAAAAATAATCTTTCGCTACCTGAGTATTGAAAATTACTTACGGCTGTTGCAAAGATTATTTTTTTTGATGTACAGATGGGGATTACTAAAGAATAAGAAGGAATACGGATACCATTATTATATAAGAAATCTTATTCACGAAGGAGATGTGGTAATAGACATCGGGGCTAATCTTGGCTATTACTCTATATTGATATCTTCGTGGGTAGGAAAGTCCGGGATGGTATATTCGGTGGAGCCTATTGCTTTGTACAATAAGATATTTAATGAAAAAGCCCGCAAAAGAAAGAATATTGTATTGTATCCCTATGCATTAGGAAAAGAAGAAAAAGATGTAACACTGGTATGTTCTCCGAATGTCGGATATTTAAGGACGGGCTTACCACATGTATATGATTCCCGGAAAGACGGGGATATTCAGGCTCAGGAATTTACATTTGACGCTAAAATGAAAGTTCCGTCAAAGTTGTTTTCATCCATAGAAAGACTTGACTATATAAAATGTGATATCGAAGGATTTGAATATATTGTCTTATCCGATATGGAAAATATCATAGATGAGTTTAAGCCTATTGTCCAGGTAGAGGTATGGGGCGAAAATGAAGAGCCTATAAAAAACTTATTTAAGAGGCTGGGCTATATCCCTCATAAATTATATAACGGAAACCTGACCTCTGATGAAGAGGCTCTGAAGAAATTACCCGATGATTTTCTGTTTATACACACAGATAGTAAAAACTTATCCGGGTTATACTTCTGAATATAGCAGGTAAACGATATCCTGTTTTATTGGAAAAGCCATTTCTCTTTTAAGGCTCTTTTTGATTGTATGTTATTAAAAAGTAGTACCTTTGCACCCTCAAATCATATATATGCAAAATATTAGAAATATTGCGATTATCGCGCACGTAGACCACGGTAAGACTACCCTTGTAGATAAGATGCTGCTTGCCGGACAACTCTTCAGAGGGAATCAATCAACAGGAGAACTTATTCTCGACAATAACGACTTGGAGCGTGAACGTGGAATCACCATCTTGTCCAAGAACGTTTCCATCAATTATAAAGGAACAAAGATCAATATAATAGATACTCCCGGACATGCCGACTTTGGAGGTGAGGTAGAACGGGTGTTGAATATGGCTGACGGTTGTTTGCTATTAGTTGATGCGTTTGAGGGACCTATGCCGCAAACGCGTTTTGTCTTGCAGAAAGCTATTCAGATGGGACTGAAGCCTATCGTGGTTATCAATAAAGTAGATAAGCCGAATTGCCGTCCAGACGAAGTACATGAAATGGTTTTCGACCTTATGTTCAGTCTGGATGCATCAGAGGAACAGTTAGATTTCCCAACCATATACGGTTCCGCTAAGCAAGGCTGGATGTCTGATGATTGGCGAAAACCCACCGAAGATATTACCCCGCTTCTCGATGCCATTGTAAAGTATATTCCTGCCCCTGAAATTTTGGAAGGTACTCCGCAAATGCTGATCACATCGCTCGATTACTCCAAATATGTAGGACGTATAGCCGTAGGTCGTGTCCATCGCGGTGAATTGAAGGAGAATATGGATGTCTCTCTTTGCAAAAGGGATGGGAGTATAATTAAGACTAAGATAAAAGAAATAAATACATTTGAAGGACTGGGGCGTACTAAAGTCCCTGTAGTTCAATGTGGAGATATATGTGCCCTGGTAGGAATCGAAGGTTTCGAAATTGGCGATTCGATTGCTAGCATAGAAAATCCTGAACCGTTACCGACTATTGATATAGATGAGCCTACAATGTCAATGCTTTTCACGATCAATGATTCACCTTTCTTTGGAAAGGATGGTAAGTTTGTGACATCACGCCACATACATGACCGTCTGATGAGGGAGCTTGACCGTAATCTGGCTTTGCGCGTAGAATCTACTGCAAGTGCAGACAGCTGGCTGGTATTCGGACGTGGTATCCTTCACTTGTCTATCCTGATAGAGACAATGCGTCGCGAGGGGTATGAGTTACAGGTAGGACAACCAAAAGTAATTATAAAAGAAATAAACGGCATAAAGCATGAGCCGGTAGAAGAATTGACTATTAACCTGCCGGAGGAATATTCCAGTAAGATTATCGACCTGGTAACACGTCGCCGGGGTGAACTGACAATGATGGGCAGTAAAAAAGACCGTGTTTATCTTGAGTTTACCATACCGTCGAGAGGTATAATAGGATTGAATAATACAGCTCTTACGCTATCGGCAGGAGAAGCTGTTATAGCACATCGTTTTCTTGAATTCCAACCATGGAAGGGAGATATAGAAAAACGCGCAAACGGGTCTATCATTGCCAGCGAATCGGGTAACGCTTTTGCTTACGCTATAGATAAGTTACAAGATCGGGGACGATTCTTCGTTGAGCCTCAAACAGATATTTATATGGGGCAAATTGTCGGCGAACACAATAAGGATGGAGATTTGGTCGTGAATCTTACAAAATCCAAGAAATTAACAAATGTGCGTGCATCAGGAACAGATGATAAGGTACGATTGGCTCCAGCCATTATTTTCAGTCTGGAAGATGCTTTGGAATATATCAAGGAGGATGAATATGTGGAAGTTACTCCTAATTCTATCCGTTTGAGAAAGATATATCTGGATGAAAACGACCGTAAGCGCGTCTCTAAAAGCAGCAACTGAGATATTCTTTTAATTCTATAAAATAGATTTATATATGAGTCCCTCCGCTATGGTTATAGACCGGAGGGATTTTTATTTCCGGTCTACAAAGGCTCTGGTGCATGGAGTGTTAATTTTCTCAGAATTTTTGGGATTTTAATTTTGCTGTCTAACCAAAACATAGTAATTTAGATGTACTAATAAAATTGCCCAATTATACCTTAGATTAAGTCTTATGGATGTAATAACAGAAGAATTAATAAGAGTACTAAAGAGAAATACTTCCGAGAATAAAAATATCATAGATATATTGATGAGTTCTGTATAAGG
>X355_Hoffmanns_Two_toed_Sloth__coassemble_2084_pt1 | contig 19999 bp, 14 predicted proteins | sample X355_Hoffmanns_Two_toed_Sloth__metabat2_low_PE_021 | metagenome-assembled genome bin X355_Hoffmanns_Two_toed_Sloth | reverse complement strand
GGCTTTATTATTTTTATTTCAGTAAGAATTGCTTAAAACCGGCAAATTCTTTATTCATACCGATACTTCGTTTCTTCCCTTTCATAAAAGCCTGTAACTTTTCAGGGACAGTCACTTGCCTGCCTGTAATGCTTTCTACTGTTTCAAGAAATTTGGCCGGGTGAGCTGTTTCAAGAAAAATACCCGTTTCATTTGGCCGTAATTCGTCTGTCAACGCCTGATAGCCACATGCACCATGAGGATCGAGTAAATACCCTGTTTCACCATAAGTATCTTTTACTATCTTCTTTATATTAGCATCATTGTACCATTCTCCCGAGATATCTTTCTTTATCTCATTCAATGACTTTCCATAAAGGTCGAGGACACGGACAAAATTACTGGGATTCCCTACATCCATCGCATTAGCGATTGTTTGTACAGACGGACGGGGATTATACTCTCCGGTTTGCAAATACTTATAGAAAATATCGTTGCTGTTATTTGCTGCAATAAAACGTTTTACAGGCAATCCCATACGTTTAGCTATCAGTCCGGCGGTAATATTCCCAAAGTTGCCGCTAGGCACCGAAAATACTATATTCCCGGCTTTTCCCTGTTTGGCAAGTTGGGCATAAGCATGGAAATAATAGAATGCCTGAGGAAGGAACCGGGCTACATTTATGGAATTAGCAGAAGTCAGATTCAGCTTCCGGTTCAGTTCTTCATCGAGAAAGGCTGCCTTAACCAGCGCCTGACAGTCATCGAATGTCCCGTCTATTTCTATCGCTGTTATATTCTGCCCCAGTGTAGTGAACTGGCATTCCTGTATCTGGCTTACCTTTCCTTTCGGATAGAGAACATATACATGGACACCTTCCACACCCAGAAAACCATTGGCAACAGCACTGCCCGTATCTCCCGATGTGGCCACCAGTACTTTCACATCTTTCTGTCCTTGCTTCTTAATGAAATAGCCGAGCAGACGGGCCATGAAACGTCCTCCGACATCTTTAAAAGCAAGAGTAGGACCATGAAAAAGCTCAAGGCTGTATATATTATCTTTTACATGTACTACGGGAGTATCGAAGTTAAGGGTATCATAAACAATACTCTTGAGCGTATCCGGCTCTATATCTTCCCCAAAGAAAGCATCGGCAACCGTATATGCTATCTCCTGAAAACTCATATTGCCTATATTTTCAAAAAAAGGTTGGGGCAATTCTTTTATCGTTTCGGGCATATAAAGCCCGTTATCAGGAGCCAGCCCTTTGACTACCGCTTCTTGTAAGCTGACCTGCGGCGCATTCTTATTCGTACTGTAATACTTCATTTTACATTAATTTGAGAGACAAAAATAATAAAATGAAAGAGAAGAGACAAACGAATAAACATTATATTCGAATCTCACTCATTTGATTGACAAATCTTTCAGGCTGTTATTCAGTAAAAAGTACGGTTGAACCTATCAATCCTTTTATTTTATAAAATATCGGGATGTAATATCTCTATTTTTACTATTTTTGTTGCGTTATAATGAAAAAAGAAACACCTTGAAATTACCTAATATTGTTGTCCGTATCCTCGCCGGAGCTGTATTCATCGGCTTATTACTCGGCGGAATACTCATAAATGAGTATACTTTTGTTGTCATATTCTCATTACTCACTGTGTTATGTCTGTATGAGTTTTACGGATTGATAGAAACAAGCGCCAAAGTTCGCGTTATCCGGCCATGGAATATATTAGGAGGATTTTTCCTTTTTTTAGGAGGATTTTACTATTGTGTTTATTCAGCATCTGCACATGCTTTTGTTCCGTATATGATTTACCTGATAGTTCTTTTCATCAGTGAATTGTATATGAAACGTGAGAATCCTATTCAGTCCTTATCCTATTCACTGTTAGGTCAGGTTTACATTGCAGGTCCCTTGGCTCTGACAAACTATCTTGTATTCGCCTATGAACCCGGAAGTTACCATTGTGTATATATCCTGGCCCTGCTGATAACGATATGGGTAAACGATACTTTCGCCTATCTTACAGGTATGGCTTTTGGAAAGCATCGCTTATTTGAGCGTATATCCCCGAAAAAATCATGGGAAGGATTCATTGGTGGGGCAATAGTCGCCATAGTCTCTTCTCTTATTTTTGCGCACTTTTTCACCAATCTCTCCACTATTGGATGGCTTGGCTTCACTGCCGTGGTAGTAGTATTCGGTACTTGGGGTGATCTTTTCGAGTCATTAATAAAACGTACGCTGGGAGTAAAAGATTCGGGTAATATGATACCCGGGCACGGTGGCATTCTTGACCGTTTCGACAGTACAATACTGGCTATACCGGCTGTGTGTATTTTTTTGTTATGTATCGGTATCTGTTAATAAGCTCTTTCCACTATATACTCTACGGCAGCTTCCAAAGCCTCGCGGACCTCTGTATCTGAAACTGTTTCGATTATTTCCTCCGCACGATTTTTATATTCTTCCATCTTGCGGTAAGCATATTCTATACCTCCATGCTCTTTGGCATAGCTGATAAGTTTATGTATATTTTCGTCAGTATAGTTGTATGAGAAAATGACAGACAATAATTCCTTCTTTTCATCCTCCGGCGCATTTCTTATAGCATATAGCAAAGGGAGTGTAACTTTTCCTTCACGGATATCGTTCCCTGTAGGTTTGCCAATAGCATCGGTAAAGTAATCGAATATATCATCCCGCAATTGGAAGCAAACCCCGAGATACTCTCCCAATTTGGTGAATCTTTCTACTTCTTCCTCCGACGCATCCACCGACATTGCCCCTATACGCATACATACCGACATCAGGGATGCTGTCTTTTTTCTGATTACCTGAAAATATTCATCTTCATCCAGAATCAGTTCTTTGACCAGCGAGAGCTGGTTCAATTCGCCTTCGGCAAGGTCACGTCCCAAATCTGAAACGTGGGATATGATTTCGATATTTCCGGTCAGTACACTTTTTATCAAGGCTGTGGATAGAAAATAGTCGCCTGCAAGCACGGCCATTTTATTATCATAAATAGCATTCAGCGAAGCCATTCCTCTCCTTATTTTGGATTCATCAACAACATCGTCATGTATCAGGGAAGCTGTATGCAGAAGTTCTACGGTTATGGCGGAGTTATAAGTCGTATTGTTTATTTCTCCACAGGCCTTTGCCGCTAATAGTAACAGAATGGGACGTATCCGCTTTCCATCCGATTTCATTATATAATCTATAATCTCCTGAATCCTTACATTATTACAAAAGACAGAATCTTTGTAATAGGTATTGAATTTTTTCAGTTCTTCCGTTACTGGTTTTGCTATTAGAAGCTTTTTATCCATACTAAGTTTTGTTGAGATGCAAATTTAGGAATAATTCGGGTTATAGCATTATATATTTATAACTTTGAACACCATCGGGATATTTTTTAAGGAATAACAAGAAGCCATTTTACGTTATTGTGTTTTTCCTGTTAAATATCAGGAGAAATTGGTTCTACTATTTCGCTGTCAATGTAATAACAGGCACGATCATTTCTTCCATCGAAATACCCCCGTGCTGGAATGTACCGGTATAGTAAGATACATAATGGTTGTAATTATTGGGGTATGCGAAGAAGTCATCCCCTGTGGCAAAGATGTATTTTGTACTTATATTGGGAGACGGTAACCCTGCTTTCTCCGGAGAATGGATGTCATAAACCTTTTTGCGGTCATATTCCAGATTGCGCCCGAATTTATAGCGGATATTGGAGTTTACGGTTTTATCTCCTATGACCTTCACCGGATTTTTCACACGTATAGTGCCATGGTCGGTAGTAAGTACAATCTTATAGCCCATCTCCCTCGCTTTTCGCAAAATATCCATCGTACTGGAATGCTTAAACCACGAACGGGTCAGAGAACGGTATGCCGCTTCGTCCGAAGCCAGTTCGCGTATCATCTTCGACTCGGTACGTGCATGGGATAACATATCTACAAAATTGATGACAATGACATTAAGTGGCTTGTTGTTCATCGAATTCATATTCTGGACAAGTTTTTCACCGGATGAAGACGATAACAGCTTATTATAAGAGAAAGTATATTTCCCACCGTATTTTTCCAATTGCTTCTGTAAAAATATCTCTTCATTCAGATTCTTACCCTCGTCTTCATCCTCTTCTACCCACAAGCCGGGATAAGACTTCACAATCTGTGACGGCATCAGTCCGGAGAAAATAGCGTTGCGCGCATATTGCGTGGCTGTGGGCAGGATGCTGAAATATTCCTCCTCCGAAATATTGAAATCGCCTGCCAGCAGATCTTTTACTTCCCACCACTGATCGAGGCGGAAGTTATCTATCAGAATAAAGAATACTTTTTCTCCTCTGTCCAGTAACGGAAGTATTTTTTTTGGGAAAAGTTCGGGGCTGATAAGCGGCTTGTCTTTTGCATCTGATATCCACGATTCATAATTCTTTTTTATGTATCTGCTAAAGCTATTGTTGGCTTCCTGCTTTTGTACACGTAAAAGGTCTGCCAGGGGGCTTTGCGAAGCATCCAACTCTATTTCCCAATATACCAGCTTCTTGTAGATATCTATCCAGTCGTTGTAATCAGGAGAATCACTCATATGCGCGCTGATCCGAGAAAATTCTTCGCGGTAACCTTCAAGCGTTATTTCGGAAACGATATCGTCTTTATGAAGATTCTTTTTCAGGGATAGGAGTATTTGGTTCGGATTCACAGGCTTTATCAGATAATCAGCTATTTTCCTGCCTATGGCGTGTGTCATTATACCTTCGTCCTCGCTCTTGGTAATCATGATAACGGGAATATTAGGGTCTATCTCTTTGATAAGGCTCAGAGTCTCCATACCTGCCAGTCCCGGCATGTTTTCATCGAGGAATATAATGTCAAATGATTCGTTCTTTACGCAGTCCAAAGCATCCTGGCCGCTGTTCACAGGTGTTACGTCATATCCCTTCTCTTCGAGGAAAAGAATATGAGCACGTAACACATCTATTTCGTCATCAGCCCAGAGTATCCGTTTTTTTCTCATTCAAATCCTATAGTTACAAGGCAAGCCACATTTTTATAAAGTGGCTTGCTATATCGTTCTGCACTTTAGTCAATAATCAAAAGTACAAACAGAAGTTCAATCCTTAAAACGGGGATGGTTAAAATTTATTATTTCAGTACCTGGTTAATTGCGTTCAACAAGTACTCTTTAGGGTCGGAACTGTACTCCCAGAACATAACCCCGGCCATTCCGTTAGTCTTCACGTACTCGCATTTTGCTTTTACCGATTCTTCATCGTCATAGGTAACAAACTCTCCCTTATAAAAATTGAACAGGTAAGGAGCCTGCGCCGCTTCGTCCCAATATCTGTAATATTCATTTTGGTTTACCAGACTATCTTTGATAAATGTGTATCCCTTTCCCTGTATTTGTTCCGTTACAGGGTCTCCCACTCCTTTCGATGAATCTTTCTTTGTTTTATAGATGCGCCCGTAGAAAGCAATACCCATTACCAGTTTTTCCATCGGTACGCCTGCTGCATGGAAAGCTTTTACGGCTATATCGGCACTATTGGATTCGCTGTACTTATCCGAAGCTAAAAGGTTGGTGTGGTGAATAGCCTTTTCTTTAGACTGATAGTCATAAGTCATTATATTTACAAAGTCGAGGTATTCCTGGGCTTTACCCATCTCCGTATTGTCTATGAACTTCTGGGAACCACCGACAGCTGTTGTGAGCAGGTATTTCTTGTCCGATCCCTTTTCTAGTTCATCCAGCTCGGCCCTGATGGCAGCAAACATCAATGTATAGTTCTGCTTATCTTCGGGGCGGAACACATTGCCTGTGTCCCCTTCCATGGCAGGATATTCCCAATCTATATCTACTCCGTCGAGACTATATTTATTCATTATGCCGACAGCCGATTTGGCAAATGTCTTTTGTCCTTCGGGAGTCAATACGGCGTCCGAGAAATTCCTGCTCCATGCCCATCCTCCGATCGATATAAGGATTTTGAGATCGGGATTCTGCTGTTTTAACTCATTCAGTTTCCTGAAATTGACCGTGTCGGTCGCTTCGTTTGTCAGGAAAGCTTTTCCTGCCTGTACGTCTACAAAGGCATAGTTGATATGAGTAATCTTATCGGGGGATATTTTACTCACATCCGTCAGTCCGTTATAACCGCTTACATATGCAATTATTACAGGTTTGGATTTATCTTCCCCGCTTTTTTTATTACAAGATGTCAGTACGACTAAGAGTAATAAAATGGAAATAACAATGTTTTTTTTCATAATTATTCGATTAGAAATTAATAAAGAATTTCTGTCTAAATATTCCAACTGCTTTTTCATATTATTTACCGGTATCCAATGCAGTTTCTATCTGCGCTAATAAATCCTGCAAATGGCTGCGCTTAATCCCTGATGACGAGGCCGCCGCACTGCGTATACTCTGGCGCAGGTCTATTAATTGTGTACGGGCAATACCTGTGGCGTCCGAAGCCCTTGTCTGAGCCTGCGGATTTGTATTCTTAGGGTCTACAATGCTGATAAGGGCATTAACATAGTTCTTTTGCAGGTTTCGGCGATAGATGTCGATGGCTTTCCCGTTTGTAAGCTCGGACCATATACTCTTTTTCAGGTCGCTGAACATATTTATTGCCGTATAGGCGCCTGAACCGTTATATGCTTCGTCACGCAACATTTTGTCTATTGTATATTTACTTATCAGACGGTCCAATGTTCTTTTCTGAACACTTCCGATCGAGTTTACGGGATCTATACTTGCTTTTGTTATCAATGTTTTATCGATCAACCACTCGGGGGTAGCAAATAACTGTCGGTCGAGAAACTGCATTGCTTCTTTTTGTATGCTTGCCGGAACAAACTCCTCTGAATTACCGGATTGCTCCACTACCACAGGAGTACGATAGATACCTGCTATATTTTTAGCAACATGTCCCATGTAACGGCCATATTGTGTTACAACTTCTCCATATATGGAAGTTGCCATTGCATAGTCTTTATTCGGTTCTTTAGTCCAGTCCAGTATTTGCGGAACAATACGCTGGAGGTTCTTTATACCGTAAGTACTTGCCAGCATGGCATTGTCGCCGAGGTCTTCATTTTGGTTGCGGGGATCGTCAGGATCGGTCTCTGTTCCGAAAGTAAAGCGTTTGTCGCTTTGGAGTTTTTCCATTATCGTCTTGTTCGAAAACGGAATTTCATCTTCCGCGGTCGCGTATTCAGGCAAATATCTGTAACCCCATTCTATCGACCAGTCGTCATATATTCCGATACGGGGGAACAGGCCTTTTTCCGAAATATTATCTTCCGGCTGGGCGACATAATTGAATCGTGCATAGTCCATTATCGAAGGTGTATGGCCATTCGCTTCCACCCACTCTTTGTTTCGGAGGTTTTCGACAGGCACGGTTGCCGAAGATCCGAAATTGTGTCTCAGCCCTAATGTATGCCCCACCTCATGCGATGACACAAAGCGGATAAGCTCACCCATCAGTTCGTCTTCGAATTTCAGTTTCTGGGCGCGTTTATCCACATTTCCGGCTTGTATCATATACCAGTTGCGCAACAGGAGCATCACATTGTGATACCAGTTGATATGTGTTTCTATTATTTCACCGCTGCGGGGATCATGTACATGCGGGCCGCTGGCATTCGGTATATCGGAAGGCTTGTAAACGATTGCCGAGTGACGCGCATCTTCGAGGCTCCATGTGGAATCTTTAGGTGCTTCCAGTCCTATGATCGCATTCTTGAATCCTGCTTTCTCAAAAGCTTTCTGCCAGTCGTTGACACCTTGTATCAGGTATGGCACCCACTTTTTCGGTGTGGCAGGGTCTATATAAAAGATGATCGGTTTTTTCGGTTCCACCAGTTCTCCGTTCACGTATTTCTGCAATTCCCCCTCTTTCGGTTCCAGTCTCCAGCGGGTAATCTTCGATTTATAATCTATCCCCTGCGAATTGGAATCGAAGTCGGTATACCTTACTGCAAAATAAGCTACGCGGGGATCGAACAAGCGTGGTTTCATCGGCTCTTTTGGAAGCAAAACGAGAGAACTGTTCAGCTCGTATGTCATCGGGTCGCTAGGGAAATACTGTGCAGCCTGAGGCGGATATCCTTGTGGTGGTACCTGGGCGTATGTCTTAACCGTCTTGATTTCGACGTTAATGGGGTATGCCTTGATAGTGTCTATATAACTTCTGTCGGCAAAATGGTTTCCGATACCCCTATACTTCTTCATGTTGGTGTCGAAGAAGAAAACATTATTGTCACCATTCAGGAAGTCGGTAATATCTATGACGGCAGCAGATGTTTTGTTTACAGAATCTTTGTTCAGAGCTTGTATGGCGAAAGTGCCCATGATGGGTTGTATATTCGAGTTCTTTACGGACTGGTACATACCCAGTGTATCGTTCGCCTGTTCGAGATATGAAATGCTACGGATAAAAACTTTGTTGTTCGGGCCTTTCTCGAAGCGGATAACATTCTCTCCTATCTGGTCGCCGGGATAGCCAACCATCGATTTGTACCTGTTGACAGGAGCTTTGGATATCCTGTTCACCACCAGTATATCCCGTTCCATGATAGAATCGGGTAATTCAAAATAGAATTTATCTTTTACCTTATGTACTTTAAAGAAACCTGTATTGGTCTTTGCTTCTTTTGTTATCACTTCCCCGTATGGCTTTAGTGTTCCGGGAGGTGTAGCCGGCTTGGCGGCAGGCGCGGCAGCTTCTTTTTTTTCCTCTTTCTTCTTCCTTTTAAAGGGATTCTTTATTTGCGCATTACCTCCTACTATTCCCATCGTAAGAAATAGTATTAGAATCAGGCTCTTCTTGTACATAGTTTTGGTAATTAATTGTAAATAAAATTAGTTAATATGCAAAACTAAAGAAATTAATATATTAATTCCCGTTTTTTTATAAATAATGTCAATCAATAACTGAAACTCTTAGTGTTATATGAAAACATTCTCTTTTCTCAACTACACTTCATTTCACCTGAAAGTTTATTTTGGCATTGATAAATATCCGATACCATTTAATGTATTTTCAGATTCCTTTTTGTCATTGGCTCTGCTTTGCTCTGCCGAACGTTGTTTCTGAGTGAAACGAAGAATCCCGACTCTCTTAAGCGAGATCTTTCACTCTGTTTAGGATGACAAAAAGATATGAAAAAATACTTTTGGGACAGACTCAAAAAAAATGCAAATTCTTCAAAAATTCAAAAATTCTACAAAATCTGCCAATATATTGTCACAGATTAAACCACATAAATTACAAAATTATGAATAAACTGACTCTACTGTGCGTGTTCCTCTCGCTCTCGGCCTTTATCGGTCTGTATGGGCAGGTGACCATCGGTTCCGGCGAGACGCCTGTCGATGGCGCTATCCTTGATCTCAAGCAGAAAAACGCTGCTGACGGCGGTGTAACCTCCGCATTAGGTATGATGCTTCCCCGTGTCAAGCTGATTAACCTGCAACCCACCACAGCTACAGGAGCAAACAGCCTGCCCGTCTCTATAGGCGCCGCTGCCTCGGAAGACTGGAATTTATCAGCCCATACGGGGTTGACAGTATATAATGTGAATGCGGATGTATGTTCCCGTCCTATGATACAGAAGGGAGCATATACATGGACAGGGACTGAATGGAAATATCTGGGACAAGAAGATACGAACGTCTTATCCCCTGACGTTCATGAATTCACCGATCCGCGCGACGGGGAAAAATACCTTTACCGCACTTTTGGTACTGCCGGGGAGTGGATGCTTGAGAACCTGCGCTATATACCGAATGCGGCGGATGGTTATCTAGATTATACCGAATCTGCTACCAATGATACGAGTCCACTATTTACCACCAAGTATTACGCCTTTCCGGGGGTTAATGGCCTCTACAATGCAGCTACCGCCAAGCCAGTATGGGAGGCAAACTATAAGCGTTATGGAATACTATATAACTATCCTGCCGCTCTAAATGTGGGCGATGGTACAGGCATTACAATCACGAATCCGGGAAATACGGATGAGGGAGGAAGCTCCACCCAAGCTGTACGCCGTGGCGTGTGTCCTGCAGGCTGGCATGTGCCGAGCGACTATGAGTGGTCGCAACTGACTGAAGCGGTCAAGGACAATACTCCAGCCTATGCCAGCGAACTCACAAATGTTGGAGACGACCGGATCGGCGCAGCCCTGAAAGACCCATGTGAGCCGTTTTCAGGAGAAGCCAACAAAGGTACGTCAAAACCTATCCAAAAAGGCGGGTTCGCCGCTACATTTTGCGGGCACATGAACTCCGGTCGGGGCTGGGCTGCCGGGGAGCGCGCCAACTTCGTGAGCAGTTCTGTTCGTCCTCCGGGAGACGCTGCGTGGTGGCGATCCGTGACGTATGATGCTTCTGGTCTTATCCGGGGTGGTGCTGGCCGTTACAGTGGCTCCGCGGTTCGGTGCAAGAAAGACATCAATTAGTCGATTCTTCCCTTTGTCCCTTTAGCGGAGTGTTCCGGTGAAACCCTTGCTTGTTAGCAGGGGCTTTTTCTTTACAGTATATTTGGGGAAAAACTTTATCTATGTATATAGCCGTTAGCCTTTTGCTTATAGCTCTTTGAAGTATTGATTGGCCCCTCCAACCTCCCCTATGGGCAGGGCTGTTAAGTTCTAATTTTTTATACCCTCTTTGTCATGTTGAACGGAGTGAAACATCTCGTTTCTCAGGGTCGGAATCCTTCGCTCCACTTAGGATGACAGCAGAAAATAAAAGAACAAAGAAGAGAACTTAACAGCCCTGCCCCAAGGGGAGGCTACAAAGAGGGTAAAAAGTAATAGGTAGAAAAAGTGTTACTTTTGTTACCTTTTAATAAGTCGTAAGTTGTATTTGTGTTAACTGCTAACTGTTGACTGTTAACTGATATATCTGTTACCTTTGTTACCTTTTTTGAATTGAAATTGCTAACACCAGCTATTCGCTACTAACAGATATGTATTTGATGGAAAAATAAGGGATTTATACTTTAACCGTATCTTCTTTTTTGTTACATTTGCCACTTGTTACTCATTTTTACTCCTTTAGATGTTAGTAAAGGTTTTTGGCGCAGCTGTACAAGGCATACTCGCGACATTGATTACGATAGAAGTAAATTGTTCGAAAGGCATAAAATTTATGCTTGTCGGATTGCCTGACGCATCAGTAAAGGAAAGCCATGAACGTATAGTTTCGGCGCTACAAATAAACGGCTATAAATTCCCCCGTCAGCAGATCGTTATCAATATGTCCCCCGCCGATATAAGGAAAGAAGGTACTGCATACGATTTACCTTTAGCAGTAGGGATACTGGCTGCTTCCGAAGGCTTAAAACCGGATAAGCTCGAAAGCTATATGATTATGGGAGAATTGTCGCTTGATGGTAGCATACTTCCCATAAAAGGAGCGCTTCCCATAGCAATAAAAGCCAGGGAACTCGGCTTTAAAGGTTTGGTTTTACCCCGCAGAAATGCACGGGAAGCGGCAGTAGTCGATAATCTGGATGTGTACGGCGTGGATAATATAAGCGAGGTAGTCGGCTTCTTTAATGAAGATATAGAACTGGAAAAAACGGTAATAGATACCCGCGCCGAATTTTATAGTGCACAACAGATCTTTGAATTTGATTTTGCGGATGTAAAAGGACAGGAAAATGTGAAGCGGGCGTTGGAAGTCGCGGCTTCGGGCGGACATAATCTGATTATGATAGGCCCTCCGGGAGCAGGAAAATCGATGATGGCGAAGCGAATGCCGTCCATTCTTCCTCCCTTTATTTTACAGGAAGCATTGGAAACAACCAAAATACATAGTGTTGCAGGTAAGATAGGGAATGAAACATCTTTGATGGCTCAACGCCCGTTTCGTAGTCCGCATCATACCATCTCCGATGTGGCACTGGTTGGCGGTGGTACTTATCCCCAACCCGGAGAGATCAGTTTAGCGCATAACGGGGTTCTTTTTCTTGACGAGTTGCCCGAATTTAGCCGTAGTGTACTAGAGGTTATGCGGCAGCCTCTCGAAGACAGGAAAATATCTATTTCGAGGTCGAAGTTTTCGGTTGAATATCCGGCCAGTTTTATGTTGGTGTCCTCGATGAATCCATGTCCTTGCGGATACTATAACCATCCTGAAAAGGAATGTGTTTGTCCCGGCGGTGCTGTTCAGAAATATCTGAACAAGATATCGGGGCCGCTTCTCGACCGTATAGATATACACATCGAGATAGTTCCCGTACCATTTGAGAAAATATCGGATAAAACACCCGCTGAAGCAAGTGAATCTATAAGAGAACGTGTTATAAAAGCAAGGGAAATACAAGAACAACGCTTTAGGGATGAAGATGGGATATACTGCAATGCGCAGATGACTCCCAAACTTCTTGCTAGATATGCTTCTCCGGACGATACAGGCTTGCAGTTATTAAAAACCGCTATGGACAGATTCAATCTGTCGGCCAGGGCCTATGACAGGATATTGAAAGTATCGCGTACAATTGCGGATTTGGATAGCTCCGAAAAAATACAGCCTAAACATTTGGCAGAAGCCATAAACTATCGTAATTTAGACCGGGCAACCTGGGCAGACAAATAATAAATTAATATAAAGATAAAGAACAAACCATGACTTTTACCGATTTGAGTAATTCTATTTTTGAGAAATCAATTAATGATTATCATAAAACGGACAATGTAGATAGTCCTATCAGTAATCCTTATACTGAGAAATCGATAGAATATTTTTTGTATCTTAAAAACTGGATTGATACGGTTCAGTGGCATCTGGAAGATATTATCCGCGATCCGGACATTAATCCGGCAGAAGCCCTGTTAATAAAGCGCCGTATCGATAAATCGAATCAGGACAGAACAGATCTGGTAGAGCTGATAGACAGTTATTTTCTGGATAAGTATAAAGATATAAGCCCTTTGTCCGATGCCCGTATTAATACCGAAAGCCCTGCATGGGCGATAGATCGCTTGTCTATACTTGCTCTTAAGATATATCATATGCAACAGGAAGTGGACAGGAAGAACACAACCGCAGATCATCACGAGCAAGCATCGAAGAAGCTTCAGGTTTTACTTACGCAGCGTAAAGACCTTTCCACTGCCATAGAAGAATTATTAGAGGATATAGAAACAGGAAAGAAATATATGAAAGTATACAAGCAGATGAAGATGTATAACGATCCAAGTCTTAATCCTGTTTTATATGCTAAAACACAATAACCGGATAGAAGCTTACAAAAAGTACGATTATGTCTAAAGTTCTGGTAATACGGATATCTTCCTTCGGAGATGTAGCTATGCTCGTTCCGGTTGTATATTCTGTTGCAGCGAGATATCCACAGGATCGTTTTTCGGTAATGACCCGGAAAGCATTTGCCCCATTGTTCGAGAATCTGGGATTTAATATCAATGTTATTCCTCTCGATATTAAACAGAGGCACCGGGGATTAATAGGTTATTTCAGGGTGATGAGGCGGTTGTCTGCTATGAGGTTTTCTCATGTGGCTGATGTACACGACGTTTTGCGATCGAAAGGTATACGCCATTCCATGTTCCTGATGGGGCGCAAAGTTGCGCATATCGATAAAGGTAAGAATGAGAAAAAATATGCGATAGCTCATAAACAGCTGGAGCCACCGCTTAAACATACAATGCAGCGTTATCAGGAAGTTTTTGACAGATTGGGTTTTCCTGCACCAATGGTGTTCAATAATTTCTTCGATTTCGTTCCCCGGAATTTTTCGGATCTTAAAGCCGTTGTTAAAGAGAAGAATGGTAAATGGGTAGGTATAGCCCCTTTTTCTAAGCATAAAGGTAAAATATATCCTTTAGAGAAAATGTCGAATATAATTGATATATTATCTAAGAAAGAGGGAATTACTGTATTTTTATTTGGTTCGGGTAAGGAGGAGCAAAAGGTATTGTCCCACTGGGCGTCCAAGTATCCGAATACGGTCAACCTGACGGGAAAACTCAACTTGCAGAAAGAAATGCTTCTTATCTCATATCTGGACGTCATGCTGTCGATGGATTCGGCTAATATGCATTTAGCTTCATTGGTGCAGGTACCTGTGGTGTCTGTATGGGGAGCAACCCATCCGGCAATGGGCTTTTATGGATTCGGACAGGATATAGCTAATGCAGTTCAGGTTGATTTGGATTGCAGGCCATGTTCGGTTTTTGGGGAACTGCCTTGTCAGAGAGAGGATGAGGAGTACGCTTGTATGGAGAGAATTACCGAGGAATCCGTCGTTTCAAGAATTTATAAGGTACTAGATAAGATAAACCCATGAAAATTGCAATCCTTTCACCATTTTATCCTTACAGGGGAGGTTTAGCTCAACTTAATGCCCGGTTATATACAGAGCTTTCCGGACAGAATGAGGTGAAAGCATTCACGTTTACGACTCTTTATCCCGATTTTCTTTTTCCCGGTAAGACCCAGTATGTCGCTGAAGGCGATACTGCTACAGTAATAGAGAGTGATCGCGTATTAAATAGTATAAATCCTTTTACATATATACGGACAGCCAGACATATTAATAAGTATGCTCCCGATCTGCTTATTATACCATACTGGATGTCTTTCCTTGCACCTGCCTATGGCTCGGTATGCCTTTTCCTTAATAAAAGGACTAAAATAGTGGCTCTCGTTCACAATGCGATTCCGCATGAGAAAAGGTTTGTGGATAAGTCTTTTGCCCGTTTTTTCTTCAACAGATGCGATGCATTTATTGTTATGAGTGAACCTGTCCGGCAGGATTTACTTTCCTTGAAGAAAGATGCACGGATACTACTACAGCCACATCCTATATATGATCAGTATGCCGAACGTACGGATAAAGCCTCTGCATGTAAGGCGCTGGGGATCAGAGATGATAAGAAGAATCTCCTTTTCTTCGGGCTGATACGGGATTATAAGGGATTGGATATTCTTATCGGGGCGATGGGAATGCTGGATGACTCCTACCAATTAATCATAGCCGGGGAGAGTTATGGCAGTTTTGACAAATATACAGAACTGATTAATCAATCCCCACTAAAGGAGAATATCATTGTATTTGAGCAATATATCCCCGATGATATGGTCTCAACCTTATTCTCTGCCGCAGATGTACTGGTCCTGCCATATAAGTCCGCTACTCAAAGCGGAGTAGTAGCCTTGGCCTATCAGATGGAACTACCTATGGTAGCTACGAACGTAGGGGCATTAGGCACTACTGTTAAGGATTCAAATACAGGTTTGGTAGTACCGGAGTCTGCTTCCGGCGATATAGCAAAAGGTATAAAAGAGTTTTTTGATTCGGATATACAATCCTATAGGGATAATCTTAAAAGAGAAAAGAAACGATTGTCGTGGGATAATTTCACCCGCTCAATCGAGTCTTTCTTCTCTATTTTGTAATATGTCATTGGGATCACTTCATCCTGAATAATCCGTACTTGAGCATACAGATAAAGGCTCTTACCCCGTCTTTCCAGCCTATCTTCTTACCTTCTTCGTAAGTACGGCCGTAATAGGAGATACCTACTTCATAGATTCTTACATTGGGAAACCTGGCCACCTTGGCTGTCACTTCCGGTTCAAATCCGAAGCGTCTCTCCTGCAAAGGAATAGACTTGATAATGTCGGAGCGGAACAGCTTATAGCATGTCTCCATATCCGAAAGATTGAGGTTAGTAAACATATTGGAGACAAATGTCAATATCTGATTACCGATAGAATGCCAAAAGAAGAGTATGCGATGAGGTCTCCCTCCCATAAACCTTGAGCCGAATACAACATCTGCAAATCCGTCTACCACAGGCTTCAATAAGATATTGTACTCCTCCGGATCGTATTCGAGGTCGGCATCCTGTATTATCAGGTACTCTCCTGTAGCTTCTTTAATACCCCTGTGCAGAGCGGCTCCTTTCCCCATATTCACGGGTTGTTCGAAGAGCTTCATATCTGCTTGCGGATGCTCGGTTATATAGGCTTTTACGACCTCTACCGTATCATCTTTTGAACAGTCGTTAACAATGATAATCTCTTTGTCAAAGTTACCGATCAGGTTTACAGCCAAGACTTTATTCAGTATCAGGTGTATTGTTCTGGCTTCGTTGTATGCGGGAATTACAATTGAAAGTTTCATGTTGTTATATTTATGCCTTCGTAAAAGTCTTTATTCCAGGATACTGTCAAAATACGCTATGGTCTTTATAAGTCCTTCTCTCAACTGTACTTTAGGTTCCCAGTTCAACTTTTCTTTAGCCAGGGTAATGTCGGGTCTCCTTTGTTTAGGATCATCACCCGGCAGAGGCTTAAATACTAATTTGGACTTGGAACCTGTCAGTTCCAATATCAGGGTAGCCAGTTCAATCATGGTAAATTCACACGGATTACCTGTATTTACAGGGCCGATAAACGAATCATCAGTAGCCATCATTCTTATCATAGCTTCCACCATATCATCTACATACTGGAAACTGCGTGTTTGTGTCCCGTCCCCGTATATGGTGATATCTTCCCCTTTCAAAGCCTGTACTATAAAGTTGGAAACCACACGTCCGTCTTCCGGATTCATATGAGGGCCATATGTATTGAATATGCGGACGATCTTAATCTTTACCCCGTTTTGGCGGTGATAATCCATAAATAATGTCTCGGCACAGCGTTTTCCTTCATCATAACAAGAACGTATCCCGATAGGGTTCACATTCCCCCAATATGACTCGGGCTGGGGATGTACATGAGGATCTCCATATACTTCACTTGTCGAAGCCTGAAGTATTTTTGCTTTCAGGCGTTTTGCCAGTCCAAGCATATTGATGGCTCCCATGACGGAAGTCTTGATGGTCTTGATGGCATTATATTGATAATGAACAGGGGAGGCAGGGCATGCAAGGTTATATATTTGATCTACATCCACATGAAGCGGATGAACAATATCATGCCTGATTAATTCGAAGTAGGGATTATTGAGTAAGTGGACGACATTCTCTTTAGAACCCGTAAAATAATTGTCTAAGCATAATACTTCATTGCCTTCGTTCAGAAGCCTTCCGCATAGATGTGATCCGATAAATCCGGCTCCCCCTGTTACAAGTATTTTTTTACGAGTCATTTTTCTTAGTCTATCTTATTGTTTGTAAGTTCGTTTCGGGATACAAAGGAATGAAAAAATACAATGCGTCTGAAATTCTTTAACATTTTATTTACCTGAAACTATTTTCTTTATATCATTTAGTTTATTTAAGGCTTCCATCGGCGTAAGGTTATTGACATCCAGCGACTTTATCTCATCTCTTACCTGGCTAAGCACAGGGTCGTCCAATTGAAAGAAACTAAGCTGGTAACCCTCCCTGTTTTCTTTAATATCATTTATTGGCTTCGATATTCCCTGTTTACGGTTATCAGCCTCCAATTGTTTCAGTATATTATTCGCCCGTTTCACAATACTTTGAGGCATGCCGGCCATCTTGGCTACATGAATCCCGAAGCTGTGTTCGCTGCCTCCCGGAATAAGTTTGCGCAGGAATATCACCTTGTTATCCACTTCCTTGACCGAAACATTAAAGTTCTTAATCCGTTTGAAGGATTTTTCCATCTCATTCAGTTCATGGTAGTGGGTGGCAAACAGGGTCTTTGCTTTTGCCTTCGGATGCTCGTGAATGTATTCCACAATAGCCCATGCGATGGATATACCGTCATAAGTACTCGTTCCCCGGCCTAATTCGTCAAACAAGACGAGACTCCGCGGAGAGAGGTTATTCAATATATCAGACGCTTCATTCATTTCCACCATAAAGGTTGATTCGCCCAGTGAAATATTATCCGATGCTCCTACGCGGGTAAATATCTTGTCTATCAGCCCTATCTGCGCAGATTCGGCAGGAACGAAACTACCGGCTTGCGCCATCAGTGTAATCAAAGCCGTTTGGCGGAGCAGGGCCGATTTACCGGCCATATTCGGTCCGGTTATGATAATGATCTGCTGCGAATTGCTATCCAGAAAGACGTCGTTTGTTATATAGGATTCGCCTAATGGCAACTGCTTTTCAATGACCGGATGGCGGCCGTTCTTTATCTTCAATGCATCCGTATCGTTTATTTCGGGACGGATATACTTGTTCTCCTTGGCTACTTTGGCGAATGATAGCAGGCAGTCGGTCTGCGCGATCAGGTTCGCGTTTACCTGTATAGTCGGGATGTATTCTACAAGGCTGAGTACAAGGTCGTTAAATAGGGATGTTTCGAGGGACAGGATTTTCTCTTCCGCACCCAGAATCTTCTCTTCATAATCTTTCAGTTCCTGTGTGATATAACGTTCTGCATTTACCAGTGTCTGCTTACGTATCCATTCGGCCGGAACTTTATCCTTGTGCGCGTTCCGGACTTCGATATAATAACCGAATACACTGTTGAAACTTATCTTGAGAGAGGAGATACCGGTAGCTTCAGTCTCCCGTTGTTGTATTTTCAGCAGGTAGTCTTTTCCGGAGAAAGCAATATCCCGTAACTCGTCGAGGTCGGCGTTTACCCCTTTATTTATAACGTTCCCACGATTCAGCATTGAGGGTGGATCGGGATATATCTCTTTCTCTATGCGGTCTCGGATAATAGGGCAGGGGTTGAGTTTTTCCCCTATCTCTCTCAGGCTCGGCTCACTTGATGCCAGAAATGCCTCACGTATCGGTTCTATGGCTTTTAATGCCACTTTCAACTGGACTACTTCACGCGGGGTAATTCTGTTTACGGCTACTTTGGATATAATGCGTTCCAGGTCTCCGATTAATGAAAGTTGTTCTTCCAGCAGGCCTTTTAATTCCAGATCCTTGAAGAAGTATTCAACTACGGATAGCCGGCTGTTTATAGGCTTTGCTTCTTTCAGCGGGAATACCATCCAGCGGCGAAGCATACGGGCGCCCATTGGCGATGTTGTCCTGTCCAGAATGTCGAGAAGGCTTTTTCCTCCTTCGTTCATGGTGGAAATGAGTTCGAGGCTGCGGACTGTGAATTTATCCAGACGGACGTACTTATCTTCCTCTATGCGGGAAAGCGAAGTGATATGCCCTATCTGTGTATGCTGGGTGACATCGAGATAATGAAGGATTGTTCCGGCCGCGATTACCCCGTTTGTCAGATGTTCCACACCGAATCCTTTCAGGTTCTTTGTTTCAAAGTGCTTCAATAACCTGTCTCTGGCAGTATCTTCCGTAAATACCCAGTCATCGAGTTCGAAGATAAAGAAACGTGTCCCGAAATATTCTTCAAATAGCTTTTTCTTACTTCTTTCCACCAGAACTTCTTTCGGTGAAAAGTTGGTGAGTAGTTTATCTACATATTCTTTAGTCCCTTCCGCTACAAGATATTCACCTGTGGAAATATCGAGCAGTGAAATACCACAGCTGCTTTTCGCAAAATGTACTGCACATAGAAAATTGTTTTCTTTGTGGTTGAGGATATTGTCATTAATGGATACTCCGGGAGTGACAAGTTCCGTAATTCCCCGTTTTACAATTGTTTTGGTCAGCTTGGGGTCTTCCAGCTGGTCGCAGATAGCGACACGCTTACCTGCCCGCACCAGTTTCGGCAGATAAGTATCCAGTGCATGGTGAGGGAATCCGGCCAGTTCGACAAACTGGGCTGCGCCATTGGCCCGCCGGGTAAGTGTTATCCCCAGTATCTCGGCGGCATCGATGGCGTCTTGTGAAAAAGTCTCGTAAAAGTCACCCACACGAAACAGCAATATAGCATCAGGATGTTTACTCTTGATTTCCAGATATTGTTTCATCAACGGGGTTTCGGCTACTTTCTTCGACACAGTTATTATGTTTATTTAGATGTATTCTTTATAGTTAAATTACAAGTAAGCAAAGATAGAAAAAAAGTGACATAGATAATAATTAAGAATTAAGAATGAAAAATTAATAATTTGTTTGCTTGTTGCTTCTGCATAAAAC
>X355_Hoffmanns_Two_toed_Sloth__coassemble_2081_pt1 | contig 20128 bp, 13 predicted proteins | sample X355_Hoffmanns_Two_toed_Sloth__metabat2_low_PE_021 | metagenome-assembled genome bin X355_Hoffmanns_Two_toed_Sloth | reverse complement strand
ATTAGGGATAGATACAGATATATAAAATTGAATAGATGGAAAAAAGAAATTACATAGAATTACTAGATTCTTTTATGAGGGGTAAAACCTCCATCGAAGAAGAACAGTCGTTGCTGGAATGGTTTAAATCACCGGGAACAAAAGAAGAGATATTTTCAGCCTATTTACGACAATGGGAAAATGTTTCAGATGATCTGGACGAAGATATTCAGATACGAATGTTTGAAGAACTGCAAACGAGGATTAATGATTCTGAACTTCCGTCCTCATCTGTCAAAACGGACAAGCGAAATAAATGGCTTCTTATCAGGCGGTATGCTGCCATAGCCTGTTTATTAATAATCGTCGGACTGGGCTCGTACTATATAACCCGGATGAGCCTGCACTCTATGAAAGAGTTTATAGTTTCTGTAGATAAAGGACAAAAAGCAAATCTGTTATTGCCTGATGGCACATCAGTTTGGCTGAACTCTGATTCCAGAATCAAATATGATAATGCCTATAATACAAATGACAGGAAAATCATATTAGAAGGCGAAGCGTATTTCGAAGTAGCTAAAGATAAAGAGAAAAGATTCATAGTTACAGCCAATAATATAGATGTAGAAGCATTGGGCACAAGTTTTAATATAAAATCATACCAAACAGATAAAACGGTTATTGTAACATTAGTAGAGGGTAAGTTGAAAGTAAGCGATAACAAAAAAGATATGCTTCTCAATCCTAATGAACGCCTTACTTATAATAAGGAAGATAAGGCATTCACTATGACAGACACATACGATGTTGCGAATGTAGCTATCTGGAGAAATAATGAATTGGCTTTTTATGGTGAGTCCCTGGAAGAAATCGGTACAATATTATCCCGTATATATAATATTGATATTGTATTTACATCAGAATCAGCAAAACATTACAGATTCTCCGGAGTAATAAAAAATAACAGTCTGGGAAATGTTTTTGAAATCATAAGCCTGACTGCTCCGATACAATACAAGATATATAACAATACTGTCGAAATAAGCGAGAGTAAAAAAGTCGAGAAACCTTAAACTTTAATTGATTATGAAGAAAACCTAGAAAGAAACGTTTGGAATAAATCCGGACACCAAAACACATTCAAAACACAACCCTTACACCTTAAATCTGATATCAGAAATAGAAATCAGGAAGGTATATTGTGGCCAGATTTGAATGCCTGAAGTTCATACATTATGCAGATTTCAAACACAAAAACACATGAAAAAATTCAAAAAATTTGCACTTCGCATTACCTTAATTTATTTAATGCTATTTTTCAGCGGAACAATTTCCGCTCAAATCACTTTAAATGTCAAGAACCAGAGAATCCGGCAGGTTATCCAGCAAATAGAGAAAGCCGAAGGATATAGCTTCTTTTACAACAACGAATTATCCGAGTTGAATAATAATGTAAATATACAAGTCTCTAATTCTTCTATAGAAAATACATTAGACAAGCTTTTTTCAAATACAAATATCACTTATTACATAAAAGACAACAAGCAAATTGTATTGTCTGACAAAAGCTTAACGGCACAGTTCTCAAACACAGCCCAACAAGATGGCAATATTAAAAGGCTGACCGGTGTTATTAAAGACGAAGCTGGTCTGGAACTACCCGGAGTAAGCATATTGGTTAAAGGAACCACAAACGGTACTACAACAGACCTGGAAGGTAAGTTCAGCATCAATGTACCGGAAGATGCAACGATAGAAATAAGATATGTCGGTTTTGTAACACAAACAATCCGGATCACCAATCAGACCTCTGTCAATATCGTATTAAAAGAGGATACCAAGATACTGGATGAAGTAGTTATATTAGGTTTCGGTATGGCTGCACGTAAAGCTGACCTGTCCGCATCCATAGGTACACTGGAAAATATAGACCAACTTAAAAATCGTCCGGTATCAAAAGCTGAGGATTTGCTACAAGGTCAGATTCCGGGTGTTACCGTCTCCAAAAATGGAGGTGACCCGACTGTGGCTTCAAGTGTTGTTATCCGGGGGAAAGGATCCCGGTCCGGGGAATCCCCTCTATGGGTAGTAGATGGTGTTCCCGGAGCTCCGGTAAACTTTAACGATATAGAATCGATGGTAGTATTGAAAGATGCAGCATCGGCTGCTATTTATGGTGCCTATTCCGGTTCGGCGGGGGTTATACTCGTTACAACCAAACAAGCTGTAGCCGGAAGACCCAGAATATCTTATGAAGGCACATACAGTATCAGTCAGGCGACCAATCTGCCGCAGTCTCTGACCATCGAGCAGCAGAGAGAAGTGAGAAAACAAGCTCTTGCAGCAACAGGAAACAGCCTGCCGGACGGATGGGATCCTGTTAAAAACCCCTATATAGCCCAAACCCGCACCGATTGGATAGATGAAATATTCAGAAATTCACTATCTCAAAGGCACAGCTTCGTTATAAGTGGAGGTACAGAGGATTTTGCCAACAGATTATCATTGCAATATAACGACGATCAGGGAGTATTGCTGAATACATATAACAAAAATATTACAATGCGTTATAATGCATTCTTCAAGATCAGTAATAACATCAAGATCAGAGAAGATTTTTATTGGGAAAACCTAAGAAGCAGGGGAACCAATACTGATAGCGGATATACTGGTGTCATCCTTTCGGCACTGATGATGCCCCGCAATGCCGAAGCATATTATTCCGATGGAACATTTGGAGGTACAGCGCCTAAAGATCCGGCATATATTGCCCAATATGGAAGTAACTTTGCAGATATTCACGGAGATGTTGTCAATCCTCTGCGTACTTTGGAATCGAACAATACTTACAGCAGGCCGACTACGATATCTTCATCGACCTTCCTTGATATAGATGATATTTTCACTCCCGGACTAAAGTATACCGGACGTCTGACTTATCGTCTAACCAATTATTTCTATAAGAATTTCAATCCGATGAGACCTGAGCCGGGCAAACCGAATATGACCAATCGTCTGGATTATGAAACCTATCGTTATTACAGATGGGAAGTAGAAAACACATTGAATTACAGCAAATCGGTAGGCGGACATAATATTGGAGCTATGCTTTCTACCACTGCTAACCAGCAACGTCGCAGAGACTTTAATGTGAGTGCGCAAGGCTTCAATAACGAAACCACAGCATTCCAATATTTGAACTGGGGCGACAGCCAGAAAGTATTTGTAGGTGATGCATATACCGAACCTGACAACAATGTTTCTGTTGTAGGACGTGCATCTTACAGTTTCAACGACCGCTATTTTGCAACAGCATCTCTACGCCGCGACAACGCCGGACGTTTGCCTAAAGACAAAAAACATGGAGATTTTCCTGCGGTTACAGCTGCATGGAAGCTTACCTCCGAACCGTATATGCCTAAATCGGACATTTTCAATCTGATAAAATTACGGGCAAGTTGGGGGCGTATCGGTAATATCGGCTCTGTACCATTCCACTATGGTGACCCTACATTTGTAGTTGAAAGTTCTAATGATGTGGGCGGACAAGTAGGCTCCAATACACCGCTGGTTCCATCAATGGTATACAACGGAGAAGCCTTCAACAGATATCTGACATGGGAAACTTCGGAACAGTTGGATTTCGGTATCGATCTGGAATTATTAAAAAACAGGCTTAACCTATCTGTCGACTTCTTCAATAAAACGACTAAAGATTTAATAAAACGACAAGATACAGGATGGCCTTCATATATCGGACCTGAACCGATGTACATCAATCAGGGAGAAGTAAAAAACAGAGGCTGGGAATTCTCGGCAGGATGGAATGACAAAGTGGGCGATGTAAAATATTACATCAATGCCAATTTTGCAACATTGAAAAACTGGGTATCAGATATAGGCCCGGCAGATCCGCAAACGGGTAAAAAACCGGTATGGATAGAAAATGATGAATTCCGCGGGCTAAATCCGTTCCGCACACGAGAAAACGACCCTCTTTACTCATTCTGGGTATATAAAACAGATGGCCTGTTCCAGTCAGACGCAGAAGCAGAAGCCTATGTCAATAAAGATGGAAAACGCATGCAAGCTAAGGCTAAGGCAGGAGATATAAAATTTGTAGACACAAATGGCGATGGAGTTATCAATGATGATGACAGAGAGTATGTTGGCAGCTATACACCTAAAATCACATATGCCCTCACAGCCGGACTTACGTGGAAAAATCTCAGTGCCAGCATTATGCTGCAAGGAGTAGGTGGTTTGAAAGCTTTCAATGCCATGAAATATGTTACACTGAACGAATCGATGGTAAACTTCAACAGGTCTACCGATATATTAAAAGCATGGCCTAACAGCAATGAAGTTCCAAGATTAACATCATCAGACGACAACGGTAACTTCTCTAATATTTCGGATTTCTATATTGAGGATGCATCTTATATGCGGATAAAAAATATTACGGTATCTTATAACTTCGATAAAATATTCCGCAGTATTTCTCCACGGCTGGATGAAAGAAAAAGTTCACTTTCAGTATCTGCCAGTGTAGACAATGTACATACATTCACTAACTATTCGGGTATAAATCCGGAAGTAGGAGGAAAAGGTCTGGACGGAGGTAAATATCCTGTTCCCCGCGTATTCTCCGTAGGTGTAAAATTAACTTATTAATATCCTAAAAATTTGAATATATGAAATTCTATAAATCTTTAATAATACTATTCTTATCGGTAGGATTTATCTCTTGTAGTGACTTCCTGGATGTCACAGCAGAAAGAGAGCCAAGCGTGGGTAACTTTTTCAAAAATGAGAAAGATGCAACGAATGCAATCGATGCATGTTACTGGATACTAAACCGCGAAGAAACTTTCGGACGCAACCTGTTTTGGGAGCAAGCCGGAGGCGGCGACGATATGATTTACGGAAGAAACAGAGGTACCGACCAAAATAACCTGGCCAATTTTACCTTTACCGGACGCGAATCCTCCCTGAGAGAAAACTGGGAAACATTCACACAGTATCTTTCCCGTGCCAACTGGGTTGTATTCAATCTGGTACGAAAAGATAACCTTACAGATGTTGAAAAGATCAGGTTAGGTGAGGCATACTTTATGCGGGCATTCTGTCATTTCTACATTGCATATCGCCACGGACGTGCCGATCAGGGTGTACCGTTCGACAAATATGAGGATACTTCTTACAAAACTTATGAAGAATTTATCTACTCTATTCCTGTTCAACGGGCAACTGTGATGGAAAACTATGATCTCATCGTCAAAGACCTGGAAAGTGCAGCCGGACTACTTCCTTTCTTCGAAACATATAATGACACCGATAAAGGTCGTGCACATAAAGTAGCGGCTTGGGCACTTATGGTTAAGACATATGCATACTGGGCACAATACGATGAATCGAAATGGGCTTTGATACCGCCGTTGGTTGATAAAATAGAAACAGAAGGAAAGAGAGCTCTGTTAGGTAATTACGAAGACGTATTTAAAATAGCGAACAACTGGTCTTCCGAATATATCTGGTCTGTAAATTCATCAGGATACAATTACGCCGGCTCTATATTTCCGGGTGTAGTACTTGAGAATAAAGCATGGGGACGTTACAACGGCTGGGGTTATTTCAAACCTACCCTTGGTCTGTATGAGGAATTTGCCCCTAACGATAAAAGAAGAGCTGTTACAATACTGGAATACAATGACGAATTTACCTTATTCGGTGAAAAAAGAAGATTCTATTCCACAGCAGACCTCGAATGTGGCTTTATGCTGGCTAAATATATGGAGCCTTTCTCATACGGGGCAGTAAACAGTAAAGGTTCGGGTGAAGCAGCCACAGTATCCACAAACGGCGACCGTCCAACCACAGATTTGGACCTCCCTATCATACGGCATGCCGAGATGGTATTATTCAAAGCCGAAGCCTTGATTATGCAAGGTAAAGGTACGGATGCTGCTAAAGAACTAAACAGATTGACAAGCCGGGCTGGCCTGGGAGACGTATATACAAATGCCACATTAGCCGACCTGAAACATGAACGCCGCTGTGAACTGGCAGGGGAATTCACGGATCGTTTTATGGACCTGAAACGTTGGAAAGAATGGGACAAGCTAAATGCGCCAAAACGAGGACGGAAACATGCCGACAGAAGCAAGCCCGACTCCCCGTATACAGTCATAGAAGTATGGAGCGCGAGAACGTTCAATCCTTCCACCGATATTGTATTCCCATACAATCCGGACGAAGTGGTGAAAGCTAACGGAAAATTAAAACAGAATCCAATGGATTAAATACAAGGCACTGACACTAAAGTAATCAACTATGAGATAATGGGCATTACTTGTTTAATGCCCATTATTATTAAAATTTGCAGTTAATGCAATATCCTATATGAAAAAACAATTATTCTTTCTATCTATTATCGGATTATTAACAGCTTGCTCTCCTATCCTGAAAAGCCCGGTCGATTATGTTGACCCTTTTATAGGAACGGGATTTCACGGACATACCTATCCCGGAGCCACCGTACCATATGGAGCGGTACAATTAAGCCCGGATACCCGAACCGGAGACTGGGACGCATGTTCAGGTTATCACTATAGTGATTCCACCATTATCGGGTTTTCGCATACACATCTTAGCGGTACAGGTTGTGCCGATCTGGGTGATGTACTTTTTCATCCTACAACCAGAGATATAATACAGGTTCAAAAAGGTTATATTTTCAAACCATTGGCTTTTTCACATACAAACGAAAAAGCATCTCCCGGATATTATTCCGTGGACTTTAACCAAGAAGGCATCAAGGCTGAAATGACAGCTACTACATATACAGGGGTACATCGCTATACATTCGCCAAAGGCAAGAATGAAACAATTATCATAGACATGGCCCACTTGTTAGCCGAAGAGACAATAGACTCTCTCATTATAAAGCAAACTGCAAGTAATGAGATAACCGGAATGCGCCGTACACAAGGATGGGTAACAAATCAGTATGTATTTTTCGTTGCACAGTTTTCCAAAGACTTTCATTCGGTCGATTTTGTCAATGACGGTAAGATTCTGAAAGACGGCGATACGGCAAAAAATAATAATCAACAAGCTGTACTGAAATTCGGAGTATCTACAGGAAAACCTATTGTTGCAAAAGTTGCCTTTTCAGTTGTAAGCGAAGAAAATGCACGGCTGAATCTGAATCATGATGTAACAGGATTTGATTTCGACTCAGTACACAAACAGGCCCGTAATCTCTGGGGCAAAGCTCTCTCTGATATTACGGTAAAAGGAGATAATGAACACGATTTTAAAAACTTCTATACCTCTATGGACCATACGAAAGTTGTCCCCAACATTATGAGTGATGTAAACGGACAATTTCGCCGGCACGATATGACTAAAGATACAATACCGGCAGGGCGCAAATATTATTCGACGTTCTCCATTTGGGATACATTCCGTGCATGGAATCCTCTCATCACACTTACCGACACAACTCTGGTAAACGATATAATCAATTCATATCTGAAAATGTATGATATATCAGGAGAATTACCCATCTGGCCATTATCGGCAGGGGAAACCGGAACCATGATCGGTTACCATTCAGTGTCTGTGATTGCAGATGCATATATGAAAGGGATAAGGGGCTTCGAGGTAGACAAAGCCTATGAAGCCATGAAAATTTCTTCTGACAATAACAAAAAAGGCTCTGACTATTATATCAAATACGGGTTTATACCCTCTAACATTAAAAGGGAATCCGTATCCTGCCTGCTCGAATACGCCTACGACGACTGGTGTATAGCCCAGATGGCGAAAGAACTGGGTAAAACCGAGGATTTTGAAAAGTACACCGAACGTGCATTGTCTTATATTCATGTATTTGACGGACATTCAAAATTTTTCCGGGGAAAACGTATGGATGGAAACTGGGACTATCCTTTTAATCCGTTCGAACCCGGAAGGGCATATACAGAAGCCACAGCATGGCAATATCGTTTTTTTGTACCACACGATGTAAACGGACTCATCCAATTATTTGGCGGCCGAAACTGTTTTGTAGCACAATTAGATAGTTTATTCATCACCGAATCGAAAGTGGACGGACACATGTCGGATATAACAGGCCTTATCGGACAATATGCCCATGGCAATGAGCCCAGCCATCATATGGCTTATCTATACAATTATGTAAGCCAGCCATGGAAGACACAGTCTATGACCCGTCGTATCCTGTCCGAAATGTATCAGCCAACGCCGGAAGGTATCAGCGGGAACGAAGATTGTGGCCAGATGTCGGCATGGTATATACTGAGTAGCCTCGGCATTTATCCTGTATGCCCGGGAGCAAATGAATTCTCATTGACAACACCGCTGTTTGAAGAAGCCTGTATAAAGCTGGCAAATGGAAAAACATTGACAATCAAAGCTAATAAGCCTGAAGAAAATCTCTATATAGATAAGGTTACTTTAAACAATAGGGAAATACTTTCCAACTATATTACTTATAAGGATTTGATGGAAGGAGGCGATCTGATTTTTAGCCTGTCTTCTGTTCCGAATCTGAACAGAGGAGTTGCCGAATCTGCTTATCCATATTCCATGACAACAGATAAAACAGTTTCTATTCCTTTTACAACCAAAGATCTGGATTTATTCGTTAATAGCATTGATGTAGACCTGGCCACTACAACTATGGATGCAAAAGTTTATTATACATTGGATGGAAAAGAACCGGACAAATCATCCGCCGTATATTCCGCACCTATAAAAATATCCGGATCAACAGTGATAAAAGCCAAAGCATTTAAAGACGGCTATATTCCAAGCAAAACATTTACAATTGAGGCTAAAAAGGCTGTCTTCAGAGAGCCGGTTATGGCACAGGGTAAGGAGAGAGGTACAAATTTCAGTTACTATGAAGGATATTATCATTCGACGAATCAGATAGAGAACTCCAAGCTAATCTGCAAAGGTATTCTTCCCGAACCAACAATTAACGGGGCAAAACATGCCGATCATTTTGCTTTTATATTTAGTGGTGTTATCTTTGTAGCAGAAGATGGTATATATGAATTTATGACCAAGTCCGACGATGGCAGCGTCTTATACATCGACAATCTTAAAATTGTTGATAACGACGGGTCACATGCTGCCATAACAGCCACAGGACGTATTGCCCTGAAAAAAGGTTATCATTCGTATAAACTATTGTATTTTGAGGACTATGAAGGCGAGGACCTGAGCTGGGGCTGGAAAAAGGCGAACGCCTCAGAGTTTGAAAATATCCCGGAATCGAATCTATTTATAAAATAATAAACCTTACTGACATGAAAAGATTATTCTATTTATTAGCTGTAGTATCACTATTAGTATCTTGTACAAAAAGTAAACCGATTGATTTGAATGTAATGAGTTTCAATATTCGTTACGATAATCCCGGCGATAGCCTCAACAGTTGGCAATACAGAAAAGATATTGCAGCACAAACTATCAAAGCCCAGAATGCAGATATAGTTGGTACACAGGAAGTATTAGTCAATCAATTGAACGATCTGAAAGCCTCTCTGCCTGAATACAATACTATTGGGATCGGCCGTATAGATGGGGTGGAAAAAGGCGAATATTGTGCCATCCTGTACAAAAAAGATAGATTTACAGAAATTAAATCCGGACATTTCTGGTTAAGCGAAACACCAGAAGTTATCGGTTCTAAAGGCTGGGATGGAGCATGTGAACGCATCGCCACCTGGATTGTATTGGAAGAAACCGGCAGTAAGAAACAGATATTCGTTATTAACACACACCTTGACCACGTAGGAAAAATGGCCCGTCAGGAAGGTGTGACTTTACTTCTGCAACGTATAGGAGAGTTAAGCAAAGGCCTGCCTGTTATATTGACCGGAGATTTTAATGCAACGCCTGATTCGGATGTTATCAAGCATGTTACAGATCCGGCAAATCCAAACTATCTGATGCATACCAAAGATATAGCCGTTGTAAAAAGTGGAACGAACTGGACATTTCACGGGTTCGGACAAGTACCTCTCGAAAAACGCGAGTTTATAGATTATGTTTTCGTAAAACCAGATACCAAAGTATTAAAACACACTGTTATACCTGAAGAGTTGGATGGTAAATTCATTTCCGACCATTCTGCCGTAACAGCACAGATAGAAATTGAATAAACCTGTTATAATCAAAATCTTATGACTTACATTTTGAACAGAAGTTTTTCTGCATTAAAACTATTTCTGATTGCAGGATTGCTAATCGTATGTCCGTCTATTACATTTGCTCAACAACAAATACTGATTCACTCACATAACGATTATGAACAACGAGTGCCTTTTTATCAGGCTTATGCCCAGCAAGTTGCATCTATAGAGGCAGATATATATGCTACAAATGGAAAGGATGAATTGCTGGTAGCCCACAATAAAGAGGATCTGGCCACAGCTCCTACTCTCGACGAATCGTATATTAAACCGATCGTAGCCCTGTATAAGAAAAATAACGGGAAGGCATGGAAAAATTCGGATAAGACTTTCATATTACTCATTGATCTGAAAACACCCGCAAATCCGACTCTGGATATCCTCGTAAAAAAATTGAAGGCCTACCCTGAGGTATTTGATCCGTCTGTAAATCCTTATGCCGTACGCGTGGTTATATCGGGCGAACGGCCGGCTCCGGCTGATTTTACCAAATATCCTTCTTTTATATCTTTCGACGGGAATGGACTTGACTATACTTCCGGGCAACTGAAACGCATAGCCATGATAAGTCTTTCATTCAAAGATTATTCGCAGTGGAATGGAAAGGGAACCATGATCGGGGATGAGCACAACAAGGTGACAAAGGCAATAGAAGCTGTTCATGCACTGAATAAACCTATTCGTTTTTGGGGAACACCGGACGGAGTTACAGCTTGGAATACATTTCACAATATAGGTGTAGACTATATCAATACCGACCGGGTAGAAGCATGTACCGATTACTTTTATCATTTCGATAACAAGAATTATCACATTGCGGGAAATAGTGCGGAAGTATCCGATGACGTAGCCCGTGCCAAAAGATTGGATAAAACAACTGTTGGATTTCAGGGTTTTAATAATAAAAGGCTGCAATTGACAAAAGGCATCGATATCTATCAGCCATCCTATCTGAACGACGGGGCTGATAAACCCATCAAGAATGTAATCATGCTTATTGGCGACGGCATGGGGCTGTCACAGGTATGTGCTGCCGAAACGGTAAACCGTGGACTTTCCACTCTTTTGCTTAAACATATAGGTCTTCAGAAAACCAGTTCAAAAGATGCATATACAACAGACTCCGCTGCGGCAGGCAGTGCTCTTGCCACAGGCCAGTCAAATAGCAACCGGCACATCAGTGCAGCAGACGATGGTGCCCCTTACCCGTCCATGACTGATGTTCTTTTCCCCGAAGGATATGCATGTGGTGTGGTTACACTCGGCAATGTTGCCGATGCCACTCCTGCCGCCTTCTACGGACATTCTGTAGAACGTGATAATTCTGACGAAATTACAAACTGGCTGCTGGATGGAAAACTCACGTTGCTGAATGGTAGTGGAATGGAGGTATTTACAAAAAGAAAAGACGGGCGGAATCTGGCAGAAGAACTAAAAGGTAAATATCGGGTAACAACATCCATTGATGAAATAAACACAGCCAATGATAAAGTAGTCTGTATAGATGAACGGATGGAAAAAGCCGCGACCGAAGAAACTCTTACTCTGCTTGCCCAGGCTACAAAAGAAGCTATAAAGAAATTATCAGGAGCAAGTAATAAAGGATTCTTTCTTATGGTGGAAGGAGCAAAAATTGATTATGCAGGCCATGCAAATTCTTTGCCGGGCTCGATATTAGAAACACTTAGTTTTGATATGGCTGTCGCCGAAGCACTGAAATTTGCGGATAGCAACGGGCAGACTCTTATTATTATCACAGGCGACCACGAAACCGGAGGATTGACCCTCGTAGACGGAGAACTCGATAAAGGGCATATAACCGCCCGGTATATGACTGACGACCACACTCCTATCATGCTGCCGGTATATGCGTACGGTCCGGGTGCTGATAAATTCGGAGGTGTATATAAAAACACACAGATATTCCATAAGATAAAAACCTTATTAGGCTTGTAAAAAAGCTATTATAAATTCACAAAATGCTTTCTATGAAGAAATATATGTTCTTTATAATAGCTGTTCTATCCTGTTTTGGTACGCTTAAGGCCATTCCAAAAAAAGATATACAGCTACAATTCAGGGATAACGGACAATTTAAAATTGCCCAATTCACAGATATTCACTGGAGTAATAAATCACCTAATTGTACTAAAACCACCGATGTAATCAAACATGTACTGGCTACAGAAAAACCGGATTTAGCCGTGCTTACAGGCGATGTTGTTACCGATGCACCGGCCCGCGAAGGATGGCTGGCAATAGCCGGAATATTCGAAGAAGCACAGATCCCGTGGGCTGTAACCCTGGGGAATCATGATGCCGAAACCGGTGTCTCCCGTAATGAAATCTTCGACATCATAGAAAATCTACCTTATTTTGTAGGAGAAAAAGGACCGCAAATAACAGGTTGCGGAAATTATACATTACCTGTAAACAGCTCTAAAGAAGCAAGAACGGCAGCTCTGTTATATTGTATCGATACAAATAATAAACCACCGGCACATAAATACGGGCATTATGACTGGATACATTTCGATCAGATAGAATGGTACCGTAACACCAGTGATAAATTTACCGTCCGCAATAATAATACTCCGCTACCGGCATTAGCCTTCTTCCATATTCCCATTCTTGAATTCAACAATATTGTCGGCAACGAAAATACAATCGGATACAAAGAGGAAGGGATAGCATCACCCGAAATCAATTCCGGTATGTTCTGCTCCATGATAGAGAAAAAAGATGTGATGGGAATATTTGTGGGACATGACCATGATAACGATTATATCGGGATCGATCAGGGAATTGCCCTGGCATTCGGCCGGACTTCGGGAATGGATGCATACGGAAAATTAGAACGGGGCTCACGTATTATCCTCATGTATGAAGGAAAGTCCCAGTTTGATACATGGATAAGAACCAAGGAGGGGACAGAATTTAAATATTATTACCCGTCGGGTTTATCTTCTGTCGATGAAGAATCTATGACTTACCTCGCCGCTAAGAGCATTAAAGTAAAACAGCAGGGAGTATCGTACTCTTATTATGAAGGTAAACGATTCAGGAATACGGGCGAGATAGCACAGGAAAAGCCTGTAAAGAACGGAATATTGAAAAACATATCCATTGATCCGGCAACAGCACAGGATTCGATGGCATTTGTTTTCAAAACATGGATCAAAATACCGGAAAAAAGTGTCTACCGCTTCTATACCTATTCCGATGATGGATCAAAGCTGTTTATAGATGGTCAATTGGTCGTTGACAATGACGGCTCTCACAGCATGAGGCGGGCAGATGGGAAAGTCGCTCTTGATAAAGGATTCCATGAACTGACTGTACTTTATTTCGAAGATTATATGGGTGAGATGCTCGAAGTCGGGTATTCGAGCCGCAATATCAGAGAAGACATACTCCCCGATAATATATTATTTATTGCTGAATAAATTAGAATATGAAAAAAAAGATACTAAGTATTTCAATTATTGCTTCAAGCCTGTTATTCGGGACTTTCCCCATCTATTCGCAGGAAGCAGATGAAACCCCGCAGAAGTATAACCTGCCATATAAGAATACTTATGTGAAAGAGGCTCTGGTTACAGAAAACGAGTACCGTATAGCCAAGCCGGAGGAGATTGTCCCGAAAAGTTTTGAAGAAGCTAAGAACATATTACCCAATCCTATCTGGACAGGCCATGAGAAAGAATTGGAGATGTACTGGAAAGCCTGGCAGATAGCTATCAGTAATATCCGCCAGCCGCAAAAAGGCTCAGGTTTTGTATCCAGTTATCTGGATACCGCATATAACGGAAACATTTTCATGTGGGATTCATCTTTTATGATGATGTTTGCCCGCTATGGATACCATTTCTTCCCTTTCCAACATACATTGGATAATTTTTACGCGAAACAGCACCCCGACGGATTTATCTGCCGCGAAATAAAAGCAGATGGTGCCGACTGCTTCGAACGATACGATCCGGTAAGTACAGGCCCGAATCTGCTTCCGTGGAGCGAGATATTATATTACAGGCAATATGGGGATAATGAACGCCTCAACAAGATATTCCCGGCTCTTTGCGCCTATTATAAATGGCTGAAACTAAACCGCACATGGCCTAACGGCACATATTGGTCGAGCGGCTGGGGCACCGGCATGGACAACATGCCACGTGTACAGCCACAATACAGTATGATATACAGTCATGGGCATATGGTATGGCTGGATGCATGCCTGCAACAAATACTGATGGCAAATATCCTGCTCGAAATAGGATTCTATCTCGAACGCTGGCAGGAAATTGAAGAATTTGAAGATGAAATAAAAGCACTCACAAAGTACGTTCACGACAATCTGTGGGATGAAAAAACCGGCTTTTTATACGACCAGTACGCAGACGGCAGTTTGAATACGACTAAGGGAATCGGTGCATTCTGGGCTTTACATACCGATGTTCTGGATAAAACACAACTGGACAGAATGGTTACTGAACTGGGAAACACTAAAACATTCAACCGCCCGCACAGAGTACCGTCCCTTTCGGCGGATAACCCGAAATATAATCCTAAAGGACGCTACTGGCAAGGAGGTGTATGGCCGGGAACAAATTATATGGTTATTACCGGACTTGATAAAAAAGGATATACCAGACAGGCTAAGGAAATTGCAAAAAACCATTATAACAATGTATTCGAAGTATATAAAAACACCGGCACATTCTGGGAATATTATGCTCCGGAAGCCACCGAACCCGGATTTATGGCCCGTAAAGATTTTGTGGGCTGGACAGGTTTACCCCCTATTGCCATATTTATCGAATACATTCTGGGCATACGTTCCGACTATGCCAATCATTCGCTTGTATGGGATATTACCCAGACAGAAGCACACGGAATAGAACGCTATCCTTTCGGCCCCGACGGGCTGGTGACTCTGAAAGTAAACAAACGCAATTCGCAGGAAGATACGCCATCAGTAATAATAGAGACGAACGTTCCTTTCGAACTGACATTATACTGGGGGAAAGATAAGAGTAAGAAAGTGAGCATAAAAGAAGGGAATCAGACTGTATGAAAATAGGTATAGATTTAGGTGGTACAAATGTCCGGATGGGCATTGTATCGAATGGTAAAATAATCAGCAGGGTAGCCGAACCATGCAAGGCTAACGAACCGGAAGAGGCTGTTATCGGTCAACTAAAAGGAATGATACACCAATTAATAAATCAGGATATAGAAAGCATAGGTATAGGTGTTCCATCGGTAGTCGATGCCGAAAGAGGTATCGTCTACAATGTGGCGAATATACCTTCGTGGAAAGAAGTACACCTGAAAGATATCCTGGAAGAAGAATTCAAAATCCCGGTTTCTGTAAATAACGATTGCAACTGTTTTGCTCTCGGCGAACATTACTTCGGAGAAGGTAATGGCTTCAGCAATATTGTCGCGGTTGCTTTAGGCACAGGAGTAGGCGCGGGAATAATTATCGATGGTAAATTATATAACGGAGATAATACCGGTGCCGGAGAAATCGGATGCCTGCCTTATCTGGAATATGATTATGAGTCCTATTGCAGCAGTTCTTATTTTGTGAGGGAGCATGGAATTACCGGAAGAGAGGCTTTTGATAAAGCATCTGAAGGAGATGACGAAGCCTTAATGATATGGAAAGAAGCCGGACACCACATTGGTAATCTGATGAAAGTGATTCTTTTTGCGTACGATCCCTCTGTTATAATTATGGGTGGCAGCATATCCAATGCTTACAAATTCTTTGCTCCTGCAATGATGGAAACATTAGATACATTTCCTTATCCTGAAACTGTAAAGAAATTAGAAATCAGAATATCAAAAAAGGAGGATATCAGCATATTAGGAGCTTCTGTCTTATACTAGTTTGATGATAAACGACCTTTGGAACAGGACCGGACCAAAGGTCGCTTTATTATGGAAAGGATATCAGCACCCTTTTATCTTATCCTGATTCAATAATTCACAATTATTCACAGTCAATATCTCCACACATTTTTTTATATCTGTAGGCCTTATAACCACATTAGCCCTTTCACCACTCGAAAAGGCATACATATATTCAATAAATACATTTTCTTTTGCCAGATATTCCAATATTGTAGCCAACGAACCCGGCGTATTAGGACAAGAAAGGCAAAGCACGTCATTTACACTTACACCCAGGTGAGCCTCTTTAAGTACCCTTACAGCCAGATCCACATCGGATACTATCAGGCGTAAAATCCCAAAATCGGCACTTTCGGCAAGGCTGAATGCTTTCATATTCACTCCGTTCTTCCCCAGTACATGCGCAACCTCGTTCAGCCGTCCGGTCTTATTTTCCACGAAAATAGATAGTTGTTTTATTGTCATAAGCTAATCAATTAAAGATACGTTTATCAATTACACGTTGTGCCTTACCTTCGCTTCGTTTGATACTGTACGGCTCAACCAGTTTTATGTTGGCACTGATTCCCAGCACGCTTTGCAGGCGATGGGCTATCTTCTTTTTCAATGCCATAATCTTTGAGATTTCATCAGAAAAATATCCGTCGCGGACTTCAACCTGTACTTCCAGTATATCCAGATTGTTTACCCGGTCTACTATCAGCAGATAGTGCGGTTCAAATTCTTCCATTTCCAGTATTACACTTTCTATCTGCGATGGGAATACATTCACGCCACGGATAATCAGCATATCGTCGCTGCGTCCTACTATCCGGCTCATACGCACACTGGTACGCCCGCATTTGCAGGGTTCCTCTATCATTGAACAAAGGTCTTTTGTACGGTAACGCAATAACGGCAAGCCCTCTTTTGTAAGGGTGGTAAATACCAATTCCCCCTGTTCTCCATATGGCAATTGTTCCAATGTATCAGGAGATATAATTTCCGGCAAAAAATGGTCATCTATAATATGCGACCCGTCTTTGTACTGACATTCGTGTGACACACCCGGCCCCATCACTTCACTCAATCCGTAAATATTGTAAGCGCTTATCCCAAGTTTTGCTTCTATTTCTTTTCTCATATTTTCTGTCCACGGTTCTGCCCCGAAAATACCCGTACGCAATTTGAATTCTTCACGTGGTATCCCTGTCTTTTCCATGGCTTCGGCCAGGTATAATGCATAAGAAGGAGTACAGGCAATGGCTGTAACTCCAAAGTCGTGCATAAGCTGAATTTGTTTCGATGTATTTCCGCTCGACATGGGAATGACCGTTGCCCCAAGACGTTCTACTCCATAATGCAATCCTAATCCACCGGTAAATAATCCATAGCCATATGCCACCGAAAAAATATCGTGCGGGTTTGTTCCGTACGCGCTCAGGCTACGGGCTATCATTTCAGACCAGATAGATAAATCGCGGCGGGTATAGCCCACAACCGTTGGTTTGCCTGTGGTGCCGGATGATGCATGCAGCCTGATTATTTCAGACATCGGCAAGGCAAATAACCCGTAAGGATAATTATCCCGTAAATCCTGCTTCGTAGTAAACGGTAACTTTACAATATCGTCCACCGTCTTTATATCGTCAGGCATTATATTCATCTCCTGCATTTTGCGACGATAGAACGGTGTGTTATGATACACCCTGTCTACCAGCTTTCGCAGACGCTCACCTTGCAGATTATGCTTATCTTCGGGGCTCATGCACTCTTTAGGTTCATTCCAAATCATAATATGTTAGTTTTTTTAGTCGTTTATCCTGTTAATGGTCTAATCTGAAAAACCTCAATCTTTCATCCAGTACAGTGTATAAATCATCATGCATGCGCGAGCAGCACGCCCTGATGCCCTGTTGTTCGCTTCCTGTAGTAGACAAGGCTATGGAACTGATTCCATAGTAAAGCAACTCCCGCATCAACTCGGCACAGGACATATCTTTGTAACCGACTGTGAAAAAGAATCCGTCGGAAATATCCCTGTCAATATCTTTATCATATACTACATGAAAACCGTATTTATTGAATAGCTCCTTCATACGGTGGGCACGCCTGCCATATTCACTTGTTTCTTTCACAAAATCCAGTTCGCCGTCCGATGCGGCTCTTAGCATAGCAGCATAGCCATACTGAGTGGAATGAGTTATGCCGGATGTTATCATATATAGTATTTCCCCGATAAATACAGGTCCGAAAATACCCGAACCGGAATACCTCTGCGCCAATGCTTCAAATTTACGGGAAAATAATTTATCCGAAATACAAAGAACTGCGGCGCGTTGTCCTGCATAGCTGAATATCTTGGAAGCCGAAAGCATCAGAATGTAATTACCGGTATATCTGGCCACAGTAGGCACAAAAGGCGCTTGAAAAGGCTTACCGAAGTCGGTACGGAAATCCATTGCAAAGTAAGCCAGATCTTCAAGAACTATTACATCATATTTAGTGGCCAATTCTCCTATTATCTGCAATTCATCCTCCGTCAGACATATCCAGGCCGGATTATTCGGATTGGAATATACGATAGAAGATATATTGCCCTTTTCCAATAATTCTTCAAGTTTAGCTTTTAAGCCTCCCCCCCTGTAATTGTAGACATCAAATTCTATATATTTAATATCAAGTATTTTCAATTGGGATTTCTGTATAGGAAAGCCGGGATCGATAAATAATACAGTATCCTTATCTTTATCTCGTTGGTTGCAGGCGATAAAGGAACTGAAAGAACCGGCAACCGAACCTGTAACCGGTATGCATGAGCCTGATGATATATCAACATCGAGAAACGCTTTAACAAAACGGGATGCTTCTTCCTTCAACACAGGAATACCCGCAGCAGCCGGATACATCGAAGCTACGCCCTCATCCAACGCTTTTTTCTCCGCATCTATACCTATCCGGCAGGGTTTAAGTCCCGGTACACCCTGATCCATACGGATAAAAGGAATGCCTGTAATCTGTTCGAGGCCCGAAGCCAATAGGAGTACCTCCCCTATAGTAGCTTTCTCCAGATCGGCTATCTTTAGTTCGTTTACAACCTGATTTACCAGATCCTGACTGAATATTCTGTTTTGCATATATTATTATCTCTTTATCTACTTTGTCATTCTGAACGGAGTGAAGAATCTCTTATGAGAGACGAGATTCTTCGTTACACTCAGAATGACAAATGAGTATTAGTTTATATTTCTTCATTCAGAAAGTTCCATTCAGGATTAAATTCTGATATAAGTTTATCTTTCTTTTTCCTCACCCACCCTTTTATCTCTGTTTCTCTGTCTATAGCATGTTCTATATATTCAAATTTTTCCCAATAAATTAAATAGAATATATTGTATTTCCCTGTAAAATGACTTTTCTCGTTCATGGAATCAAACTTATGCTCGTATAAGCGTCTTTTTAAATCATTGGTTACTCCAATATATAAAACACTTCTATTTCTATTCGTAACTATATAAACAAAATAATTATGTGTTCCGGTTAGTTTAAACATAGATTATAAGTCTTTATTATCCTTGTCATTCTGAACGAAGTGAAGAATCTCTTTCATAAAAAGTATCTCTCGCAAAGTCTAACTTATTACTCACTACTATATTTACAATTATTAACCATATTTGGTTAAAACCTGACACTTCTGACACATTTTCCACTATTTTTCACTTGTCTATTTTATATTCATTAACCATATTTAGTTAAAAAGTAACAAAGGTAACAGAAATCAATGTACCGATTAATCAATTTGCCGATGTGCCAATGTTTTTAACGAAAAATGAAAAACGAAGAGCTAAAAGTGATAAGTGATAAATATTTTTCACTCTTAATTTTTAGTTTTTCATTTTCTTTCACTTTTAGTTTAAAACATTTGCTAATATGCTAATTTACAAATATGCTAATTATTTTTTCAAAGAGCTATAAGCTAACAGCTAGAGGCTAATAGCTTACTATATAGATAAACTTTT
>X355_Hoffmanns_Two_toed_Sloth__coassemble_2077_pt1 | contig 20261 bp, 15 predicted proteins | sample X355_Hoffmanns_Two_toed_Sloth__metabat2_low_PE_021 | metagenome-assembled genome bin X355_Hoffmanns_Two_toed_Sloth | reverse complement strand
CCCCTATGGGCTACAAAATAAAATAAAAAATTAAAAAATAAGGATTAGTCAACATGGCAAATCATAAATCAGCAGAAAAGAGAATCAGACAAGCAGAAGTAAGACGCTTGAGAAACAGATATTCAGCAAGAACAACCCGTAATGCAGTTAGAAAGTTCCGTACGCTGACTGATAAGGCTGAAGCACAAAAATTGTATCCTTCGGTATGTTCTATGCTTGACAGACTGGCTAAAAAGAACGTTATCCACAAAAACAAAGCGGGTAACCTGAAATCTAAATTAGCTGCTCACGTTAAATCATTAGCATAAGATACTAATATAAGAACTGTCAATATAAAACAGAGGCTAAGCTCTACGGAGTTTGGCCTTTTTTAAATTTACACCCGGCAGAATAAACAGACAATATTCCATTGTATTCCAAAAACTTATTCTTATCTTTGCACCCGCTAATAACAATTATGTATTAATTAATAATTAACAAAAGAAAGAAAAATGGCTACAAAGATCCGTTTACAAAGACGAGGACGTAAAGGTTATCCTTTTTATCACATCGTCATTGCAGATAGCAGAGCTCCACGTGATGGAAAATTTATTGAAAAGGTTGGTTCATATAACCCGAACACAAATCCTGCTACAATAACTATAAATTTCGACAGGGCTTTGTACTGGTTACAAGTTGGTGCTCAACCTACCGACACTACTCGTAACATACTTTCTGAAGAAGGAGTATTGTTAAAGAAACACCTTCTTGGTGGTGTTGCTAAAGGTGCATTTACAGAAGCTGATGCAGAGAAAAAATTCGAAGCATGGAAAGCTGAGAAAGAAAAAGGAACCCAGGCTGTCATCAACAAAAACGAAACAAAAGCTAAAGCTGATGCAAAAGCCCGTTTAGATGCCGAAAAAGCTGCAAATAAGGCTAAAGCAGAAGCAGTAGCACAAAAGAAAGCTGAAGAAAATGCTGCTCAGGCACAAGCTGAAGCAGAGGCTGCTCCGGCTGAAGAAGTTGCTGAAACAGAAGCGCCAGTCGCAGAAGCTCCGGCTACTGAAACAGAAGCTCCGGCTGAAGAAAAAAGTGCTGAATAATATATTGAAAGAAATATCACAGCATATAAAAAGCTCCGGAAATCCGGAGCTTTTTTATTCGGTATTTTTAACCACACCTTTGAAAATATAACTACAAGGTAGTTCTCCGGAGAGTTCCATTAATACAGAATCATTCTTAATATAATAAGCCTTTGGGAAAGTATTTGTTAATTCGAAAAGAATATTCGAAGAATAATTCATTATCAAGAAATCAGGCTTAAAATTTTCTTTGAATAACGGTTCCGCAATAGAATCAGCTAAAGCTAAACCTATAACCTTATCAACCTCATCCAAGCTTTCATACTGTTTCAAATTCTCAATAGAATTCATGCAATGAGGACAGCGGTATGTAAAAGCAAAAACTAAATATGTTGAATCTTTTGACGTAGCAATAAAATTTTTCAGGGGAGTATTTTCCAGTGCATCAGCAACGAACCTATCTGATTTGCTGCTCCCTTTATTCGGATAACGAAAAGAATAACCGGACATAAAAGCTGTGATACACATTATGGCTAATATCACCCAAATATTCCATTTGTTTATTGCCAGAATATTCCCACTATCCTTATCCTTGAGGACAACAACCAAAAGATAAGCCAATACAATATTACGGACGATTGTAAAAGGAGGGGAGGTGTTCAATACGGAAATATTTCCAAAACACCCGCAATCTTCTATCCCTTCAAAAACGAGGCCATATAAATATACGAGTGTAAATATAGTCAAAAATACTATTCCCAATAAGGCTACCCTTCTTAAATATATCTGGAAAACAAGCGATAGACCCAGTAATACCTCAAGTAATACAATAGGTAAGGCCAAATATTGCAAGTTATTAAAACCATACTGAGAAGCAATTAAACCTGAAAAATTGGAAATGTCTATGGACTTAACTATACCGGAAACTAAAAAAACGGTTCCGGATATGAGACTGTGCAGCTCTGTTTTTTTCATTATAATTATTATGATAAGGAATATATAAAACAAACAGCGTAGCCCTTGCAACGGGGCTACGCCAATCCATATTTTCAAGGCTTCCTAGCCTTTACAGGTTGCATCATAATATTCATCCATGAGCATATCCTCAAGGTCTGCACAACTGTTAACACCATATTCTTTTTTTGCATCTTCTAAAGATATTGACTCAGTTTGTTTAGAGCCGTCGTCTTCCCAGACAGAGCATGTACAAATCTTTTTATCATCATCATCTTTATCTTTACTGCACGAAACAATAAATGAACCTAAGCTTAATACGGAAATAACACTAACAATCAAATACTTTTTCATTTTCAATGAGTTTTAAATTAAATAATTAAATAAATTGTTATAGAACATTAAATATTCAAACAAAATTAAGGCTGATTCAATTATTATCCTATATTCAAAATTTAAAATTATATCATTGAAGAGAAAAAATCCCTAACCTTATAATATTCTGCTCTTTTGTCCTATTTAATTTATATGCCCACAAAAAAGCGTGGACAAAACTCTGATTATTTGTTCTTGACGTCTCAGGATGCCTTGCCACCAAATAAACGAATAAAGTCCACGCCGAAGCATGAGCCTCATCGCTTTACTCTTAAAGATCTTGAAGTCTCAACAAGAATATAAGGTAAGTGATTTCTATATATAAGAAATCTTACCCAAAGTTTTTTATTTAATAAATAACGGGAGTTACCCTACCCACATCAGGTCGCTCATAATGCCATCCGAGATAAAGATGCCTTCGCGGGTTAGTTTCAATACATTATCATTATTGGTTACAAATCCCTGATTGATATACTTCCGTACATTCTTCATGCAATAATCTTTCATTGATGTACCAAAACGGTTTTCCAGCACAACAAGGTTTACTCCCCACATGGTACGCATGCCAGTCAGTATAAAGTCATTATAACCGGTATTCTTATCAAGATATTCCGTTTCTACAGCCGGACTCCCCTGCCCTATCCCTTCCGCATACTTAGAGATAGAGGCAATGTTCCATGCGCGGTTCTGCCCGTCAAAAGAATGCGCCGCGGGTCCTAATCCAAGATACTTTTCTCCAAGCCAATACGAACTATTATGTTTCGAATACAGCCCATTCCGGGCAAAGTTCGATATCTCATAGTGCTGGAATCCGGCTTCGCTCAGGCTGTCAATCATCGTAGAAAACATCTGCACGCTCAAATCTTCATCTACAGGCTTTACATCGCCCAATCTGAACAAACGGTACAGCCGTGTTCCCTGTTCATAAATAAGGTGATATGACGAAATATGCTGTACATCAAGATTTATAGCCTGTTCCAGATTTCGTTGCCAGATATCCATTGTCTGATTTGGCAGGCCATACATCAGATCGATGCTGATATTGTTATAGCCTGACGACTTACATAAGCTGACCGCGTCTATTGCCCTTTCGGCAGAATGCCTGCGCTTGAGGAATTTCAGCTCATTGTCATCGAAACTCTGGATACCAATACTCAGGCGGTTGAAAGGTAATCCCCGGAGCGTTTCCATATATTTTGCATCCAGGTCGTCCGGATTGGCCTCCATTGTTATTTCAGCATCAGAGGCAACCGTAAAATTAGCCCGGATGGTATTAAATATTCTTTGGAAGTCCCCGTATGATAATTGGGAAGGCGTTCCTCCTCCGAAATAGATTGTCTTTACTATCTCATTTGAGATGTAGTCTCTGCGCAACTCTATTTCCCTGCATACAGCCGATACATATTTATGCTTTGGAGACATATCGGTGCGAGTATAAAAATCGCAATAAATGCACCTTGTCTTGCAGAAAGGAACGTGTATATAAATGCCTGCCATGTTTTAGCCGATAGCCGATAGCCATTAGCTGATAGCTATCAGCTAAAAGCTAACAGCGTTATTCTTTATACATCTTGTCGATGATATCTTTATACTTCTCTGCTACAAACTTACGTTTAACCTTCAATGTATTGGTGAGTTCACCGCCTTCCATTGTGAATGGTTCGGGCAGCAGCCAGTACCTCTTAATCTTTTCGTAAGGAGCAAAATTTGCCTGTAACAATTCGATACGGCCGTCGAGCATACGCAGGATATCTACATTGGAGAGTAGTTCTTCCAGTTTATCATACCGGATATTGTGAGCCTCTGCATAATCTTCCAAAGCCTTATAATCTGGTACGATCAGGGCGCTCACAAATTTGCGTTCGTCCGCTATAACAGCTATCATGTCGACAAACTTATCTTCAGACACTTTTGTTTCTATCGCCTGAGGGGCAATATACTTACCGTTAGCTGTTTTGAAAAGATCTTTTATACGCTCGGTCAGAAACAAGACATTTCCTTCCAGTCGTCCGGCATCACCTGTACGGAAATACCCATCCTCGGTGAACACTTTAGCCGTTTCTTCCGGTTTCTTATAATACTCGCGCATAACGGTTTTTCCTTTCACGAGTATCTCGTTGTTTGCAGGATCTATCCTTACATCCACCTCCGGCATAATAGTACCGATGGAACCTATTCTGAATCCTTTTTCCGGATAAAAACTAACTGTCGCGCTGGTTTCTGTTAATCCATAGCCTATTATTATAGGTATATTTACCGATTGCAGGAACTCATTTATAGAGTCTGACAGTGGTGCTCCGGCACATGGGAATATATTACCGTTCTGGATACCGACCACCATCTTCAACACGCGGAATACAGTATTATTATATAAGAAGAATTTGATCCTCAGACCAAAAGGCGCACGGATTCCATTGTTCTTATAATCGAGATTATACCTCTTGCCTGTTTTGATCGCATGAGTGTACAACCACTTCATGACTCCCTTGGAATCAGAAATTTTCTCTTGCACCCCCGCATATACCTTTTCCCAAAAACGGGGAACACTACACATAATCGAAGGCTTGATCTGTTGTATAGACTTCTGTATCTCCTTCGCATCCTGATTGATGGCAATAGTCATACCTTTGTGAAGTGCATAACATGTCCATGCCCGCTCGAAGATATGTGCCAGTGGCAGGAAATTCATCGATACATCTTTGTTGGATGTCATAGCCAGCCTCATATCGTGAATACGGAATACTTGCAAGAAGCAAGAGTGAGGTATCACAACACCTTTAGGCTCGCCTGTTGTACCTGAAGTATATATTATGCAGGCGATATCGTCTTCTTGTCTCGATTTCATGCGTACACGCACAATAACTTCCGTATTGGAATTTTCCCCCGAGGCGATAAAATCATCGAAATAAATAGATGTCTTATCTTCGGGATGGAACTTTACTTTGTTATCGAATACAATTATCCTTTTCAGTACGGAAGATCCGCTCTGCTGTACCTTAAACGCATTATTATACTGGAACTGCTCTCCGGCGAACAACAATTCCACATTCGCATCGTTGACTATATACTCCACTTGTGTAGGTGAAGAGGTCGCATATATAGGTACCGATACGCACCTGTTGGCATACGAAGCAAAATCGGCAAAAAGGTACTGAGGCATATTCTGGGAATAAACCGCGACCTTATCGCCTTCATTTACACCTATTTCGGCCATAGCCCATGCCGTCTTCATTACGTTATCCGAAAACTTCTTCCATGAAATACTCTTCCATTTTTTTTCGTAAGGGTTCCTATACTTCAGGGCGGTTCTTTTCCCATATCTGATGGCTTGGCGATGCACCAAAATAGATAAATGATAATAGTTCATGGAAATTCTTTTTGATTCGTAATTCTTGCAAAGGTAGTCTTAAATATGGAAAATATATTATGTAATTGCAATTTTTATAGTTGCACAAACACCCATTGTCAGATTAATCAAATTAAGACCCATAAACAGTTTGACATCTTGTTTTCCCTAACATGGTAAAAACTTATAACCTATAGCTTATAACTCATAACTTATTTTACTACTTTTGTAGCCAAATAATTTTCTATGGCAGGTAGTGGAATGAAGAGTTTGGCGAAAGATACTGCAATCTACGGATTGAGTAGTATTCTCGGCCGTGTTCTCAACTGGTTTCTGATGCCACTGCACATCAGCATTTTCACCAATACTATAGAATATGGGAAAGTTAGCCGCATATATGGGCTTACGGCACTGTTTCTGGTATTGCTGACTTACGGACTGGAAACGGGCTTCTTCCGATTTATGAATAAAAAGGAAGAAAATGCGGATAAGGTATATTCTACCTCACTGATAACCATAGGCTGCACCTCACTGCTCTTTATATTGTTCTGTATCTGCTTCATTACGCCTATTTCCGAATGGCTCAGATATACGGATCACAGGGAACATATAATGATTATGGCAATCGTGGTTGCCCTGGATGCCTTTATGACTATTCCTTTCGCATACCTGAGACAACAAAAAAGGCCGAAACGGTTTGCCGCACTGAAACTCGCCTTTATTTTCTTCAATATATTTTTCAATCTGTTCTTCTTAGTATTTTGCCCCTGGATAAAAGAGGCTTACCCCGATTTTATACTCAATAAGTTTTATCATCAGGATATAGGTATAGGGTATATATTTCTGGCTAATCTTATATCTACGCTGGCTGTATTAATCCTGTTGATACCAACAACAATGAAGGGGTTGAAAATAGACTTTGACAAAAGCCTGCTGGGCCGTCTGCTGAAATATTCTTTTCCGCTGCTCATGCTGGGACTGGCAGGGGTTATCAGTCAGACTGTGGCGCAACTGGTATACCCTTATATTTTCGATAGTGTAGCCGAGGCCGACCGCCAGTTGGGAATATACAGCGCCTGTGTCAAATTCTCGGTCATAATATCTATGTTCATCCAGGCCTTCCGTTACGCTTATGAGCCGTTCTTTTTCGGGAAAAACAAGGATGGGAAGGACAATACCAGGTCTTATGCGGACGCAATGAAATATTTCATCATATTTGTGCTGCTGATTTTTCTGGTAGTGATGTTCTACATAGATATCATCCAGTATATTATGCATAAAATCGGCCGTAATTATGCCATAGGGCTGGACGTTCTGCCGTATGCCATGATGGGTGAAATATTTTTCGGTATCTATTTCAACCTTTCGGTATGGTACAAACTGACGGACAAGACCAAATACGGAGCATATTTCTCCATACTGGGATGCATCATACAGGTAGTAATGAATATTGTACTTGTTCCCGTTTACGGCTATATAGCCAGTGCATGGGCTACGTTCGCCTGCAACCTGATAATAGCTGCCATATCGTACTTCATAGGGCAAAAGTATTTCCCTATAAAATATGACCTGAAAAATATATTCCTTTATTTCATTCTGGCAACCGTATTTTATATAGCCGCCATGTATCCGCAGATAGACAATGAATTGCTGCGGATGGGATACCGTACAATATTCCTCATCGCTTTTGCGGCGATTGTAATTAAAAAGGATTTGCCTTTGAGTGAAATACCTCTTATCAACAGATACTTCAAGAAAAATAAATAAAACAAAATACAATCAATAAATCAATAATAATTATAAACCAATGAGAAAGATATTTCTATTTTCAATCCTCTTCCTCTCGGCCCTGTTAGTAAAGGCTGACGAAGGTATGTGGTTGCTGAAAGAGCTGAACAAACAAAGTCTGGCTCGTATGAAAGAACTGGGTTTTTCATTCCCGGCCGATAGTATTTACAGTGAGACAAACCCATCGCTGAAAGATGCGGTGGTAATCTTCGGCGGCGGATGTACCGGAGTTGCCGTTTCCGATCTGGGATTGATCTTCACAAATCATCACTGTGGCTACGGAAACATTCAGAAACTTAGTTCGGTAGAGCACGATTACCTGAAAGACGGTTTTGTTAGTCAGGCATTTGCCGATGAATTACCGGCAGAAGGATTAATGGTTGCTTTCCTGCAAAAGACAGAGGACATCACAGATTTCGTGACCTCCACTTTACTGCCTGATGACAGCGAAGATGTGCGCGACCAGAAGATAGATTCGTTATCGAATATATATTTAGAAAAATATAAAGGGAATGAATTCATACGTGCGCAGGTAGTACCGTTCTATTCCAACAACAAATATTATGCAGTTATATATGATGTCTTCCGCGACGTAAGACTTGTTTTTACTCCGCCTTCATCCGTAGGTAAATTCGGAGGGGAAACCGACAACTGGATGTGGCCACGCCACACAGGCGACTTCTCTGTATTCCGCGTATACGCGAACAAAGACAATCAGGCCGCACGCTACAGCGCCGATAATGTTCCTTACAAGCCTAAATATTCCGTTCCTGTATCCATACAGGGATTCAAGGATAAGGATTATGCCATGACTATCGGTTATCCGGGAAGTACTGAACGCTACATGTCATCGTGGGGTATCAACCAAATGGTAGAATCGGAACATAAGCCACGTATCGAAGTACGCGGAGCAAAACAGGATATCTGGAGAAAAGCGATGAACGCAAGTGACGCCGTTCGCATCAAATATGCCTCCAAATATGCAGGTAGTTCAAACTATTGGAAAAATGCAATGGGTATGAACGAAGCCATCGCAAAACTGGATGTAATAAAAGATAAAGAAGACCTTGAAACGAGATTTGCCCAATGGGTATCCTCATCGAACAACCCGGCTAAATACGGAGATGTATTACCGATGCTGAAAGAAGGTTATACTTCTACAATGGATGCTGCAAAAATACAGACATACCTGTTCGAAACATTCTACAACGGTATAGAAATAACCCGTTTTGCCAATACAGCCTTGTTTGTCAGCAAAATGGACGAAGGAGATAAAGGCGAAGAATTAAGAAGCCGCATGACTAATGCGTACAAAGACTATGAGCCGTCTCTCGACCGTCAGGTAATGCCTGTATTGCTGAAACTATACGCGGAACGAGTGCCTGCTGCTTACCAACCGGCCATATATGAAACCATCAACAAGAAGTTCAAAGGCGATTATGATAAATACGCCGACTGGTTCTATAAAAATACGAAGCTGACAAGCCTCGACGGAATAGTAAGCCTTATTACCAGCGGTAAAGCTAAAGATATAGAAAAAGATCCCGCGATAGAACTGGCAAAATCGCTTGAACCATGCCTGAAATTGCTTCAGAAAGACTCTGCGCCATATCATGTGCAAATAGAAAAAGGAGAACGTTTGTTTATGGCCGGGCTGATGGAAATGGAACCAAATAAAGTATTCTCGCCGGATGCTAACTTTACCCAACGCCTAAGCTATGGTTCTATTGGAGGATACAAGCCTGCCGATGCCGTAACATACGATTACTATTCTACATCGAAAGGAGTTCTGGAAAAAGAAAATCCGAATGATCCCGAGTTTGCAGTACAGGAATATATCCTTAACGACCTGAAAGCAGGTGACTTTGGCCAGTATGCTGACGCGGACGGTAAGATGCATGTAAACTTCTTATCTAACAATGATATAACCGGAGGTAACTCGGGTAGCCCTGTTTTCGATGGAAAAGCTCAACTTATCGGTCTGGCTTTCGACGGTAACTGGGAAGCACTGAGCGGAGACATTGTATTTGAACCGGAAGTGCAACGTACTATCAGCGTGGATATTCGCTATGTACTTTATACAATAGATAAGGTAATGAAATGTCCCCGTTTGATTCAGGAACTGAAAATCATAAAATAAGGGATATACTAAGATAAAAATGGCTGCCGAAAATGATCGGCAGCCATTTCTATTTTATACAAACCGGTGTTTTGACTGTTTTATGTCATTTCTGAGAATACACGTTACTATCTCCGGTCTAAATCTGTTATCATCAACGGATTATTGCCCCTCATCTCTTCCAGTACTTTCTTCACTTCTTCATAAGCCGAACCACTCGATTTTATCCGGTCCATCTCCTTGGAGGTAAGCCCTACCATCTGCAAGAAAGCCACTTCTCCATGCGGAGTCTGTATTTTCCCCATTTCGGGATCAAGCGTAAAAGCAACCCCCACAATGTCTATCTCCTTTTTCCCTCCTACCCGCACAGGACCGTTGGCAGGAATTACATGATTTTCTTCAAACCAGCGGCCGCTTTTTATCACATAACGCGCCAGGTTATTCATCAGGTTGACAACCCATGTAGGGTCTTCCCCGTCTTCTTCGAAAGGCTTGAGACGAAAAGTAAATTCGAAACCCCATTTACTAAATTCACCACCCGCAGCTTCTTCATTATAGTAAAGCTCCGACATACCATAACTCACCAGATGACGGTGAAATTCCTGATTACGGGAATCGAAAATACTGACTCCGTCCAAAGGGTCTTCCCCTCCGACCATATAGTGCAGTTGGGGAGCATAATGACGAGGTTCAACATCTCCGTATAGTTTCTCTATTGCTTTGTCTATTTCCCACCAGCCTACGGCATCGTCTTCGTCGAAGAGTTTTTTGTATTCTTTCTGTGTCATGTGCGTTTAATTGATGGTTTAAAGATATAAAAAATAATAGCCTTCTGAAAGTTGTAGTTATGAAGGATAACTGATATCTGTTAAGCTATGCGCAATCAGGGATTATTTGCATTCCTTTTTGAACAAAAATGAGGACAAACCCGGGTGGGCGCAGCCGGTATGGGTGAAAGTTTCCGATACAAGTCAGGATAGTCATTATGCAAAAAGAATAGAATATTAACCCTTAATCCTCATAATAAATAATGCGAATCAGTAGTTAGATTTAAATGTTGGATTTTTCTAATCCTAGTAAGTGTTCTTTGTAAAAACTTTTATCATTCGGTTCATGTCTGCCGCGCCCTCCCGGGCTTGCCCTCACTTTTGGCATTGCCCAAAAGTAAGCAAAAGGCTAGCGCTCCGTTCCTCAGCGACCCACAACCGGTTTGCCGGCTGAAAGTGACGAACGGGCTATCGCCCCGTCCCTTTCTACGCCGGCTGTACCGTGTGGGTGCCCCGCCTGCGGAACTAATGCGCAGAGGCTGACGCCATAGTGAAGGCAAAGCCCTTAGATCAAATATGCGCCAGCCTTGTCGTGCGTCAGCGGACGCCATAGGCTTTATGAACGGGGTACCCATAGGGCGAAAAAGACTAAAAAACGAAAACGTGTCTGAGCTTATCGGCCGATTCGTATCAGACAATATTCGGAGCGAGTTTTTTCGTTTAGTCTTTGAGTCCGTTATGGGTCGGCCTATAAAGTGGGCGTCAAAGCATTTTTGGTTCCTTTTGGGGCTTTGGCCAAAAGGAACACAAGCAATCTGTGATTGCGAGTAGCATTAAACAATCCAACAATTTTATATTACAATAATCACTTCAACTACTCATTGGCATTAATAGTCTCTGCTTATTCTTTTTCTTTATACCATTTATACAGGCTTCCGTCTACAAACTGGAAATACCATTCATTTTTGAATTTGTCTTTGTACATGATAGTCTGGTTGTTGTTATCTTTCTGTTCAACCACAGTGTATTTGTCACCCATCAATGTCACAATTTGCTGAGGAGTCATGCCCAACTGAACTTGCTTGAGCTGAGTGTTATAAGCGGTCCCGCATGCTGTAAGCATTGCCGCTGCAAATAAAACGAAAAGGAATTTTTTCATAATCGATATAGTTTGTATTTATTTTACTTGATAAACAACCATTAACGGGTATAAGTTCACCGAAACTTTTTCAGATATAAAATTACACTAAAAACCGATAGGCCGGTTGTCTTTTCAATTAAGTTAGAAACGGAATTATAAAGGATTTATTATTAAAGTCCTCCGGCAACTGCCGAAGAATTTGTCAACAGACTTGAAAATAATTATCTATATAGTTAGAGCTGATAAACTTTAGCTGTTAGCTGATAGGGCCTTGAAGTATTGGGATAAGTAGTAAGTTGAAAGTTATATGAGATACGGGTAGACAAGACACGAGATACAAGTTGTTGACTGATGACTGTTTACTGTTTACTGTTTACTGATATATCTGTTACCTTTGTTACTTTTTAACTATATATAGTTAACGGATACAAAAATAACAAGATAAAAACAATGAAAAAACTGTCAGATGTGTCAGGTTTTAACACTATATAGTTAATAAATATAAATCTAACTGATAAGTAATGGGGAAAAATTGTTACATCATTTTTCGTTGGTTACTTAATTATAACTGCTAATTTTCGTATTTGCTAATTTAATTGGCACACCGGCATATTAGATAATTAGCACATTAATTTTACCTTTGTATGACTCATAAAAACAGTGTTGATTAAATGATTCCATTTCTATATAATGTTGCTCAGGCATATTACAAATCTTACGGACAGGAGATAAGCCGTTATACGTTTGTATTTCCTAACCGCAGGGCAGGGATATTTTTTCAGCACTATTTGTCGCAAATTGCAGGGCGTCCGATTTTTTCGCCCGAAATCCTGACTGTTACAGACCTCTTCGAAAAACTGAGCCCATATAAGAAAGCCGACCGGATCGAGATGCTTTTCTTATTATATGATATTTATATACGGGTAAGCTCGTCCACCGAGACCTTCGATGAGTTCCTCTATTGGGGCGAAATGCTGTTAAATGACTTCGACGATGTAGATAAATATCTGGTAGACGCACAGCAACTATTTCGTAATATACATGACCTGAAAGAGATTGATGCCGGATTCGATTATCTTACCGAAAGCCAGATAGAAGCTATCCGCCGCTTTTGGTCGAACTTTCTGCCAATCGGGGAGAATGATAAGAAAAAGGACTTTTTGGAGATGTGGGAGGTACTTTTCCAATTGTACACCTCTTTGCGCGAGCAGCTCCATAGCAGGGGAATGGCCTATGAAGGAATGATTTTCCGTGATGTGACCGAACGTTTAGCGAATGATACAGATTATAAGCTACCCTTCGAAAAAGTGATTTTTGTCGGACTGAACGGGCATAGTAAATCGGAAGAAACACTTTTGAAGTATTTGCATAAACGTAAAATTGCCGATTTCTACTGGGACTATTCCTCCCCTTTGGTCCGTGACCCGCAAAACAAAGCCTCATTCTTTATAGACAGGAATAAGATGCTTTTCCCTACACAGCTGACTTTAGAGCCCGAAGAATTAAGCATGGATCTACCCGTAGTTGAGGTGATAGGCATTCCTTCGGCTGTAGGGCAGGCCAAATATGTGCATTCCATCATCAGGTCGCTGATGGATGAAAAACAGATCACTTCGTCTACCCAAGCCATGAATACAGCTTTGGTCTTACCTGACGAAAACCTGCTGCTTCCGGCATTGTATTCCATCCCCGGAGAGATAGATAAGATTAATGTAACAATGGGCTACAACCTCGGCAATAGTTCTATTTCGGGATTGATGGAGCATGTGTTTGAATTGCAGCGTAATATACGCAGGTCGGAAAATTATACAGGCTTTTATTACAAGCCGGTACTGGCGATACTCAATCATCGTTATATAACCAATGTGGCAAGTGACGAAGCCAAAGTGTTACGGACAAATATTATCCAATATAATAAAACAACGGTTTCATCTCAGGACTTACAGGGTCATTCCTTATTTCAGCTCATTTTCAGGCCGGTGTTCAACTGGCAGGATATACCTGATTATTTACAGTCGATACTGTCGGCATTAAACAGGACATTATCCGTGAATAAGAAAAACGAAGGAAAAGAAGAGGACATAAATGCACGTTCCATCGACATCGAATGCGAGTTTATTGTAGAGTATTATAAAACGATAAACAAGATGGACGAAGCTCTTAAAAATGTTTCGCCCGAAATGTCGGTAGATACTTACTTCAAACTGTTGCGAAAACTGATTGTCGGTATTAGCGTACCTTTCAGGGGGGAACCTCTGTCGGGATTGCAGATAATGGGTGTATTGGAGACACGCGCCCTCGACTTCGACAACCTGATTATCCTGTCGATGAATGAAGGTATATTTCCCTTGAAGAAAGCCGCCAGCTCGTTCATCCCGTATAATTTGCGCAAAGGTTTTGACCTGCCTACATACGAGCATCAGGACAGTATCTTTTCCTATCACTTTTACAGGATGATAAACCGGGCAAAGCGTATTTATCTGCTTTATGATACCCGTACCGAAGGCTTGCAGACAGGTGAAGTCAGCCGCTACTATAACCAGATAAAGCATTTATATAACAACTCATTCGATATCCGCGAGAAACTCGCTGTATATAAAGTATCGTCTACCGAAAGCCTTGCTATTTCCATACAGAAAACACCCCGGATAATGGAGAAGATGAACGTCTTTCTGCAAGGCGGGGATAAACGGTTATCAGCCAGCTCTATTAATACATACCTGAATTGCCCGCTACAATTCTATTTTTCCGTAGTGGAGAATATGGAGGAAGAAGACGAGATCGCGGAAACGATTGAAGCCAGTACATTCGGTACTATATTTCACTCTATAATGGAATGGTTGTACGAGCCGTTTAAAGGTAAAATGATAACAGCCGATTTGCTTCACAACATCAGCAAAAACAATAAATTGCTGACAGAAATGATAGAACGGTCGTTTGCCGAAAACTATTTTAAGAGCGAAAAAGTAAAACGGCTGACAGGCCAGAACTATCTGACAGGAGAAGTTTTACGCAAATATATCAGGCAGGTATTAGCCACTGACGCTAAACTTACACCTTTCATCTATATCGACTCTGAGGAACGCGTAAAAAAAGACTATCTTTTGCCCTCGGGTAAGGTAGTTTCGCTGAAAGGTATTATCGACCGTGTGGACGAGGTAAAAGGTCATACCCGTATTATCGACTATAAGACAGGAAAAGGTGTTCTCCGCTATAAGAAGATGAAGGATTTGTTCGACAAGGAAATGAAAGACCGTCCCAAAGCTGTAATGCAGGTCTTTATGTATTCGCATCTATATCTGCTCGACCATCCGGACAAGATACTGGAACCGGGTATTTATTATTTGCGAAACCTTTTCGATACTAAGTTCGACCCGGATGTAATCAGTAAATCGGACTGGGGAGACGGGCGTATCACGGACTTTGCTGAATACAGGGCGGAGTTTACAGAATATTTTGATGCCTGTCTTGAAGAGATATTCGATCCGCAGGTACCGTTTAGTCAGACACCGACAGGCGAGGCATGCAAATGGTGTATATTTACGAATATATGCAAGAAGTAGGATTATAAGTGCTCCTTTTATATTGGTATTTTTTCTTCCGGGACAGAGTTTCCTGATTTATCCTAGTAAGTACATGTTTTAGCAAGTATAATGGGAAGAAAAAAGCAACCGATATTTCGATTGCTTTTCTTTAGTTGCGGAGACCGGATTCGAACCGATGACCTCCAGGTTATGAGCCTGGCGAGCTACCACTGCTCCACCCCGCGATATTGTGAGTGCAAAAGTATGCATTTTATTATAACACTCCAAATAAAAATGGCATTAATAAATAAAAAACTTTTGCGATTAATGCTACTATCTGATTAGGAATAGATTAGCGATAGACATTTTTCACCAACTATAATATAAACCAAATCCGACTCTCTGATAGTAGGAGAAATATCCCCATTTTGTATCTTTTCTGTCGTATGGAATATTATCGTCATATTTTACATACAGGTAAAGGGAAGTACTGAAATAACTGTTAAGCTTGAAATTTAAGGAGTTTTCAAACTCGACATAGACCCTCTCATAATTTGTAAAATATTTCAGACGGGAAGTGAAATTCGTATATCTGTTGCGACTATAGCTAACATTCAGGTTGTATGTAGAACCGTATTCAGTTTTAGCTTTATCTCCCTCATCTATGCCAAACCATGTCTCGTTAACCTTATCACTCCTCACATATTTGTAGTTAAGAGACAATACCGAGATGTCCGCGGTTATATTAAATTTCCTGTATTTGTCAGCTTTAGAAACTATTTCTTTGGCATATCTCATACCGACCCCGAGATTTAGTTCAAAGGGGGAAAGAAAAGCTCTCTGTCTTACTTTATTCGCATCATTTACATTATATCTGTTAAACAATGGCGTCTTCATTTCCAGATTCGAAGAATAAGACCAGTTCTTAAATGCGTTTACACCAAAAGAGCTATATGTCCTGAATAAGTCGTCCAGTATATTTACTTTATTGACTGTATCTGCCTTCATTTGCTGCATACTAAGCCTCCATTCCAGCAGATTGTTGAAATATATCTTATCTTTCTTATAATTCAAATTCACTTTATGCTCACTATATATATTAAAGTTGTTTTCCCCCGACCAGTTGTCGGAAAAGCTATTCTGACTTAAGTCTAATTTGTGAGAACCATTTTTGAGCCAATATACAGGCTTAATTCTTACTTTTTCTATTTCCGGAGTGTTTAATTCCACAGGATTGTCGGCAGTTATCAACTCTTTCCATGGATTTCTTTGTTCTACGACCTTTTCTTTTATAACCGAAGCGCCCTCAAATGTCATGGCATTTAATCTTATCTGTTGCGGGTTATTCATATAATACCTCCGTCTCATGGCCCCTATCTCTTCTGAGCGTTTGAGCATGGGAGCAAATGTACTATCCGGTGATATCAGATAAAATGGTTCCGGCTGAGTAGAGACTGTATCTTTCGGAATAAAATCTAAGCGTGGAGGAAGTATCTTACCATCAAATACAACAGGAAGAAAAGCCGGTTCGAAAATAACCGTATCCCTGAATGATATATAATTATCGAAAGGGGTCCAATTCGGTTCTACTATCAATAAACCATTTTTGTCCCGAAGCGGTTGTAAATTGGCTTCATGAATTTGATTAATATATGCAGTATCTATCTTCAGGGGAGCTGAAAATCCTTTGGTTGTATCTTTGCTTGAAATTTCTTTCAGCCTGGTATCAATATCTGTTATTTTATTTAACAGGCTGTCTTTATTGATTTTCGTATTATTCGTATGTTGGGCACTTACCGATACGAACACAATAAAAAATATAATAAAACTGAAAAAGAACTTGAATACTCTCATTTCATTTATCTTTTTTCTATAAAAGGACATTCGACTGCTTTCCGGAGTTTCAGATCCATTTGTTATTGTCCCATATAAATAATTATTATTCATAGAAATAGGGTAACAAATACATCCGTCTATTTACTAAGTTGCAAATTTAGTAATTTAATCTTAATTTTCATTTTAATTTATATTAAATGAGTTGTCCCTATTCAGATCGTATAGATAAACAAAAAATGTAATAATAATGCGAAATATATCGATTTGCATGTCGTTTGAATATTTTGATGTAAATTTGTAAAATATTAGAGAAACAATCGGATATGAATACATTTGGCAATATTTTCAGACTTACATCATATGGTGAATCACATGGTGCAGCTATTGGCGGAGTTATAGACGGATGTCCTGCGGGAATCGAAGTAGATATGAATTTTATCCAAAATGAACTGAATCGCCGGCGTCCCGGACAATCAAAAATAACTACACCTCGCAAAGAATCCGACGAAGTAGAATTTTTATCAGGAATATACGATAGCAAGACGACGGGAACTCCAATTGGTTTTATTATCCGTAACAACAACCAGCATTCATCCGATTATGACAATCTGAAAGATATTTACCGCCCGTCCCATGCCGATTACACCTATACCCAAAAGTATGGCATCCGTGACCATCGCGGCGGGGGACGTTCATCTGCCCGCGAAACTATTGCCCGCTGTGTAGGTGGAGCATTGGCCAAGCTGGCTTTGAAACAACTTGATATTGAAATTACGGCTTATACGTCACAGGTAGGGCATATCAAACTTGAAAAAGCATATAATGAATATGACTTTTCACAAATAGAATCTACATCGGTACGTTGCCCCGACACGGGAAAGGCTGCAGAAATGATTTCTCTGATAGAAGAAGTAAAATCGAAAGGTGATACAATTGGTGGTGTTATAACCTGTGTTGTTACAGGAACCCCTGTAGGCTTGGGTGAACCGGTTTTCGGGAAATTGCATGCAGCATTAGGTAGTGCCATGCTTGGAATCAATGCTGTAAAAGGATTTGAATACGGCGACGGTTTCGATGTCAACCATCGTGGCTCCGAAGTCAATGATGTATTCTATAACGACAATGGACAGATAAAAACGCATACAAACCACTCAGGTGGCATACAGGGTGGGATATCCAACGGGCAGGATATTTATTTCCGTGTGGCGTTCAAACCCGTAGCGACTATATTGATGCATCAGGAAACTATAACCAAAGAGGGTAAGCATACAGACCTTAAAGCGCGCGGGCGCCACGATGCCTGTGTTCTTCCCCGGGCTGTGCCCATTGTAGAGGCTATGGCTGCGATGACTATTCTGGATTATTATTTGTTGAGTCAGGTAAATAAGTCCTTTTTATAAGGAATAAAAAGCAATCGAAATATCGGTTGCTTTTTTATTTTATACCAGCCGGTTTGAGACTTCGATAGCCATATGACGGCAGCTATACCCCTCTCTTACAACACACTCTGTATCACCTTCCTCATCTTCTCTATCGCATTGTCCCATCTGAAACGTTGGACATACTCATTACCATTTTTAGCCATCGCTATACGATACTCATTATTCCTTATCAGGTAGATAATCCGGTCGGCCATCTGCTTCACATTCCTCACTTCTACGAGTAACGCAGTCTTAGCGTCGAAGGCATATTCCTGATGGCCTTCTATATCAGTGCACACCAGCGCGCACCCACAAAACATGGACTCGACAGATACCAGTCCAAAGCCTTCCGTAAAACTATTGGAAATAAAAATAGCATTGCGATTATAAAGGTCGCAAAGATCACCTGGTTCGCGAAAATACTGTATCCATTCCGGCAGGCCATCCGGGCAAGGTGAAATGCCGAACAATTCGACTTGTAGTTCGGGTATTACTTCTTTCACGAGCATTAATGCTTCGAGTCCGTATTTCGATCCTTTGATTTCCTGTATAGAATAGGTCATGGCTACAGATGCCGGATTTCGTCCCTCGATCTTGTCTTTTACAAAGTATCTCGTGTTATCTATCCCGTTTTCAATAAGTTCTATTCTGTTTTTAGTGTACTTACTTACAATATTTTTCAGATACGATGCAACCACCACATTTACGGTATCGTTTAGGTTATAAGACGCAAACAGCAAGTCTTCGTGCCCTTCCCAGTTCTCAAATCCCTGTATCAGATTTATCTTCTTGCCTTTGTTAACGTCCAGACTACCCATCTCCAGGACAGTAGACCACCATGTAGCTATTACAATATCGGCATCTGGTATATACTTATCTTCTACCCGAGGAACGTATGACATAGTAATGGATGATTCAAAGTCGAACCATATATCCCTTTTGAATCCTTCTATTTTGGATAGTATACAACGGATGGAGTAAGGTAGGCGATACTTCATATACCGGGTTCTTATCGGATATATGAGATGTATTTTAAATCCCCGTTTTGCCAGGCGGTTAGCATATTCATACATCACTCTGAATCCTCCGGCCGGACGTCGCGGCTTGAATGGCAGGATGAATGTTATTTCCACAGGTTCACCTTTTATAGCAATGATTTTTCCATCTGAAGTTATCGCCAGAGTGCCACGCCTTATATCTTCCCGTATTTCTTTTATCTTTTCAATATATGCTTTCTGGTTTTCTAAATCCTGTACGGTTTCCGGTTGCCCCATATTTCCGTAGGAAGGAATAATAGGCTCTCTCCAAACGTCATTTTCGGTCAGGTCGGATAGTCTATGTTTATATTTACGCATATAAAGATGTTTTTTTGTAATGACAAATATACGGAAAAACTCTTACAGCGAATGACATGGCAATCAGGCTCTGAAATCTTTACCCTCATATCAATCCGAACAGAGTAAAATGATAGTCCAAAAACTGGAACTAATTTGAAAGCCTTACTAATACAAAGGATAAAGTCTACCCTTGATATCATGTTTCATTTACGATTATATCCGAAAGTCTCTGATAGAGGAACTCAAAAACTTCCGGATATAATACAATAATATATAAAAGTTGTGTTTTATTGATCCTTAACACATCTTACAGATGCACCCATCGATCTGGAAGCCGTTGTTGCAGATACAACAGGTCCTTCAAATGGTGAATAGTTAATTACTTCTGCTCTGGCTGAAGATTCTCCGGCTGTTGGTGTCGCAGTCCAATAATATCCTGTTGGGTTAGATACTTCTATGGAATAGGTGAAAAGCCCGCCTGCAACAGCACCTGTCTGGCTACCGACACTCCCTGGTTTATAGAATTGTCTGGCTATACGTTCGAAACCATATGGATAAAAACCCAGCTCCGTTCTGCTGGAAGACGGATAAG
>X355_Hoffmanns_Two_toed_Sloth__coassemble_2075_pt1 | contig 20285 bp, 12 predicted proteins | sample X355_Hoffmanns_Two_toed_Sloth__metabat2_low_PE_021 | metagenome-assembled genome bin X355_Hoffmanns_Two_toed_Sloth | reverse complement strand
TCTCTCTCTCTCTCTCTCTCTCTCTCTCTCTCTCTCTCTCTCTCTAATAAAATAGGGTTAATACCCAAATAATGAGGATTAAAAAATGATAAATTGTGTGTTTTATTTTGCACTTTCATATGATTTCGGCTGCTTTAATTCGCAATACAACATGTTTTTTACTTGTTAATTCTGAATATCTCGCTTCCGGCCAAAAGAAAAGCTCCCACGCCATAACTGGCGGTCATGTCTCCGGTCACTTTTTTAGGGTCCGCTCCGATAGGTTGTACCCAGCCGACCTTTCCATCCTTATCTACGGTCGAGAGCAAGGCTTCCCATGATTTTTTCAAAACTGGCTTGTATTCTTCCTTTCCCAGTAATCCATCATTGATTCCATAAGCTAAGGCATATGTAATAAGGGCAGTCGCGCTGGTTTCCGGGGAAGGATAGCTTTCAGTATCTAAAAGACTTGCATGCCAGAAACCGATGGGGCTTTGCAATGTAGCCAGGCGAGGGATAAATTCCCTGAATAAGTTTTCGTAGAAAGGACGGTAAGCGGAATTTTCGGGCAGTAGCTTCAATATATTTACAAGTCCTGCGGCAACCCAGCCGTTACCTCTTCCCCAGAAGACCTTTTCTCCGTTTGCTTCTGTTTTGTCAAAGTAACTGCTATCCCGGAAGAACAGTCTGTTTTCCTTATCATATAAGAAGTTATATGTCCTTTTGAATTCCCTATCCATGTATTCAAGATATCTGTCATCACCCTTAATTTTTGCCGTGTGTGCGTACACAGCCGGAGCCATAAATAAAGCATCGCACCATGTCCATGACTGCTTATTGGATATAAGCATTGTTGAATCTTGGGGATTGCCGATTATCCAGTCGAGTCTTTCTATTGTGGAAGATGCCATTTTTTCATCTCCGTATAAATCAAACATATTCAGATAAAACTGTCCGATACACAACTCGTCTGCATGATACATCCGGTATTTGGGATAGCTCGCAAAATTGGCGGCTAACTTCCAGTTACCGGCTAAACCTATATCAGTCAGCCAGTGATAGTAAGTTGAATCGCCCGCAATTTTTGCCCATTCGGTCATACCAATATATAAGGTAGCATTCGTCCATGCGTCTATTCCGTAATCATGCAGATTCCCGGTCGTGGAATACCTGAAATTGCCGATTTGCCAGTCGGCAACTTTTCTCATTGCCGATTTAATGCAGTGCTTGTCTATCGTGGACGATAAGACAGAAGCGGAAGGATAGGTGGTACATCCTGCCAACATGAACATATATAATAAATAACGCAGAAGAGTATAGTCGGGACTATACCTCGGTTTGTTTCTCATAGCATCTGTTTAAAAAGTTAAACAAATGTATTTTAGGTATAATTAAGATGGGCATTTTTTGATATGCTATTATTGCTTTATTTTTTGCTCTAAATGCCAAGCTGTTTGTTCATGCGGTATTGTAAGGGATAAAATCAATTACAGATTCGTTTTTCTTTTATGCTTTGCAGCAAAAGCAGCAGGTGTTTCTCCGAATTCGATTTTAAAAGCCTTTGAAAAATAAGACTGGCTTTTGATACCGACTTTATCCATTACCTGAAGTATAGACATATCCTGCTCGATAATCAGCCGTGCCGCTTTCCTCAACCTGTAATTCAGAATAAATTCGACAATGGATTTATCTGTAAGAGTCTTCACTTTTGAATACAGTTTGCTCCGGCTCATGGATAATTCGGAAGCGATATAATTAACATCTATATTGGGTTGGTTAAGGTTTACCTCTATGGTTTCTATCAATCTTTTCAGGAAAATATTGTCCTGTTCATTTGCTGATAGTTCGGCACTGTCCACGTAATAGTTTTTTGCATAATATTCCCTCAGGTTTTGCTGGCGTTTGAAGATATTTTGGATAGACAACAATAACAAATTCAGATCGACGGGTTTTTCAAAGTAAATATCTGCTCCGGACCCGGCACCTTCTATCTTAGACTCCAGCCCTGTTTTTGCAGTCAGCAAAATAAACGGTATATGGGATGTATTTATATCCTCTTTCACTTCACGCAGTAGTTCGACCCCATTTTTCAGGGGCATCATTATATCGCTGAGAATGAGATCCACATCTGTGTCTTCCAAAATACAGGAAGCCTCGACTCCATCGGCAGCCGAAATTATCTCGTAATGTTGTGATAAAAAATTCGACAGGAGAATTTTCAGGTCGGCATTGTCTTCAACTATCAGTATCCTCTTTTTATTGCGCAGGAATATATCGTCCATACTGTCCGAATTGCCGCTATTGCTTTTGGGTAATAATTCCCTGCTTATAGATTCATCTTCCTTCTTTCCTGTATCATCGAACTCGGATTCATCATAAACCGATTCATCGGCAGGAAGATAAACTACAATGTCAGTACCCTTATCCCTCTCACTGAAAATGGAAATTGTACCTTTATGTAATAATATCAGGCTTTTGACCAAAGCCAAACCTATTCCGGTGCCAAGATGTTCATTCAGGTTCGCTGTATTTACTTTGTAGAACCTTTCAAAAACAGTACCGATTGAATTCCCGGATATACCTACTCCGGTATCGCGGACAACCAGAAGAAAAGCTTTTTCAGGAACCGGATTTTCAAGAATCGTGTGGCTGTATTTATACTTTGATGAAAATTCAGAATAGTGGGAATATGTTTCTATAACGATCTCACCACCATCCTTTGTATATTTAAAAGCGTTATTAAGGAGGTTCATCACAACCTTTTCCACTATTTGCTTGTCTGCGCAGAGTGTTTCAGGAATACGGGGATCACATTTTATTTCAAATCTTATATGGCGTTTTTGAGCATAATCCCTGAAATCGGACGACAAATCAGTAACCAGACGGTTTATATTGAGATGTTGCACCTGTAATTGCATTTTACCGTTCTCCACAGTCCTGAAATCCATCAGTTCGTTTACCAGGTTTAGAAGCCGTTGGGCATTGTTATGCAGTATACGGTAATAATATTCTTTCAGTCCTTCCTGTTTCAGATTATCTACCGAGGCGAGGATTAGTGATAGGGGTGTCCTGAAATCATGCGATATATTGGTAAAAAAACGTAATTGAGACTGGTGGATCTCTTCTTTTTTCAACCTGTCGAGATTGTCAAGGTAAAGCTGCATTTTTAATTTTCTTTTATCCTTGTAATAATGCAGAATGATGCCCAGGACTGATAATACCAAAACCGTATACAGTAAATAAGCTGGCCAGCTTACCCAAGGAGCCGGCCTGCGTTCTATTTTTATAACTGTCGGCGTATTATTCCATATACCATCATTGTTGGCTGCTGATATTTCAAAATAGTATGTCCCGGCAGGAACTTTCGAATACATGGCCGTACGGCTGGAAGCATCAACGGTTATCCAGCGGTCGTCGTATCCCCGTAAGCGGTACCTGAACATATTCTTATGGGGGGACAGATAATTATCTGAAGAAAAGCGGAATCCGAAATTCGCCTGATTATGATTCAGTATAATCTCATTGTTTAATATATCCGATCCTGACGTTACAGGAACATTATCTATATAAAAATCGGAAATAATGACCTCCGGTATGAGAGAATTGAATTTAATATTCTGAGGATTAATGGCTGTAAAGCCATTGGTGCCACCAAAATAAAGTTCCCCCGTGCGGCTTTTAAAAGAAGCCAGAGGATAATACACCTGGCCCTGAAGCCCGTCGCTTTCGTCAAACCTGTGATAAGAATTATCTCCCGGGTTATACCTGAATAATCCGTTGTCCGTACCCAGCCATAGGTATCCCGAGTTATCGGAACACATGCTGTATATGGCAGATACATTAAAATTCAGTATGTCCCGGAAAGATATGAACCGGGACGCGGAAGTATCATACTTCACAAGTCCGCGCCCTACTGTCCCTATCCATACATTATTTTCCGCATCCATGCAAAATGACTGGGCATTAAGGGTTTCCTGTTCTTTGGAAGAAATATTTTCTACAATCCTTGTTTTTATATTCATCCTGTAAAACCGTTCATGCGTAATGATCCACAGGTTTCCGTCATTGTCTTTTTGCATGTCGAGTATATAAGCATTTTTGTCAAAAGGATAATGTGTGAATTTTCCGCTTTTGAACGACAAATATGATATGAGTGAACGGTTGGCCTGATATGCGATCCATAACGCCGAATCCCCTTCGAGGACAATCTTTCTGAGATCGTTACTGTATAAGCTTTCTTTATCACCCGGATTATTAAGAAAGTGGCTGAATTTCTTTGTTTTCGTGTCGAAACAATCAAGGCCACCCCTATACATGGCAATCCACAGTTTTTTTTCGGAATCAAATGCTATCGACTTTACATTGTTGTATGACAGGCTGTTACTATTCTCCATATGCTGGTAAGATGTAAACATGCCGGTATTTTTATCCAGACAGTTCAATCCTCCGCCTTCTGTGCCTATCCATAAAGAGTTCCCATCTTCGGCAAAACTACTGACCAAATTATGATTTAGCGAACTCTCAAAAGGCGTATATGTTCTGAATGCAGTATTTTCATCCAGATTTACATAACATAAACCTCCTGCATAAGTTCCTATCCATATGTTTTTATAACGGTCCCCGGCTATTACCCACACCGAGTTGTTCGGCAAACTGAACTTGTCGGACTTTGAATGAAGGTATAGCCGGTGTTCTTTGGTTACAGGATTCACTATATACAATCCTTTTTGCGTACCGATCCATATTTTGCCATTTTTATCCACATAAAACGTATGGAGAGGTGTATTCTCATTTTTATCGCGAAATAACAATTGTTCTTCGATCTCACGTGACAAAATATTCATTTTAAGAACACCATGCTTCTTTGTCAGTATCCAAAGATATCCGTCTATTTGCCTGATTCCTGCAATAGAGTGATCTGAAGGAAGAAGATGGAAAAGGGTAACTTCCCCCGGATTTTCATAGCTGCTATAATAAATCCTGTTATAATATGAAGCAAAATACATTCCGGATTCTCCTTTAGCAATGTATCCGATGTTGTTCATCGGCATTTGGTTATATAGGACCGGTTCGGGTTTGTCCCCTGCTTTTTTGATCCGGCAGAGCGTTCCTTTGGATATATACCATATATTATCTTTGGTATCTATTGATATGGCAGCTATATTCCCCTCCGTTATTTGCTGAAAAGAATCGGATTGCTTATGATATTTGAAAAGCCCGTTACTGGTGGAGACATAAAGACAACCCCGGATATCTTTATACATATTATGGAAAAGGCAGGTTGTGGGAATATCCGTATTCTGGAAATGGGATGAATACTTTTTATATTCGTATCCGTCAAAACGTTGCAGGTCATTTTCAAGGGATATCCACATAAAGCCGTCATCATCCTGAATTATATCCTGTACCCCGTCATAATAGAATCCTCCTTTTGGGGAAAGGGTTCTGAACCGGTATGTATCTTGGGAATATATACATATGCTTACCAGCAGTAAAAGAACAATGTTGAGGCTATGTTTCATTATCTTTAAGAAAAAGTAGAAGTAACAAATTCGGGTTAACTTAAATGTTTCTATTCATAAAAAATGTTCTTGAACAAAATTATTCGTTTTTCTATGAAGAACCGGTTAAACAGTTGAAAATATCAGATGATTATATCAAATTTCAGCTTACATATTCCAATAGTGAATTATTTAACTTTTTATAGGTGAAAGACTTTAATTACAGGTCAAATGAAGTAACGGAATTGCAAGGCATATCCAGTATAAGCCAGCTAAGAGCAGCCCTTCATTCCCTGTAACCATCACAGCCGGCGTTATGCCACCGGCCCAAAAAAGTAACAAAAGTAACACCTATTTCAGCTTTTAGCTGATAGCTTTTAGCCGTTAGCCCAAGCTATCGCACAAGAGACTTTACAGTAAACAGTTAACAACTTGTATCTCGTGTTTTGTTTACTCGTATCTTATATAACTTTCAACTTATTACTTGTTAAAAGGTAACAAAGGTAACAACCTTTACAGTTAACAGTTAGCAGTCAACAATCCGTAATATGTAAAACCTTTGCGTCTTTGCGTGAAACAAAATAAACAGGCTGCCTTTCCCGTAACTTGTAACTGCCCACAGGGCGAAGTAACTCGTAACTTGTTAAAAGGTAACAAAGGTAACACATTTTTCAATAGTTTTCATCCTGTTCCTTTTTGCTCCGCTGAACAAATTGTATATGCTATAGATAAATTATCCTGCCGAGAATAACATTGGCAGAACAAATTATGTATTTATAGCCAGGCAAGACACAATTTACCATGCCGCAAAAAGAAGGACAAATCCGGGAGGGTATGGCAAAGATGAGCCGGAACTCCAGGTAATAAATATAGGAGGAAGTTATATACAGAAGGATTGCACGACTCAATTCAACCACTGATTACTGTTGACTGTAAACAGTCACTATTTCATATTTCAAATAAAACTTTGACGTCTTATGAGAACAGTCATTCGCATTACAAACCATATTCTGAAAATAAAAAAGCTTAATTTTGAGCTATCGTTTAATCAGTCCTAACCGATTACTAAAAACAGAACCTGAAATGAGAATTATAATAGAAAATGCTACTTTAATCCTGCCTGAAGGGATACTAAAAAACGGCTTTATCGTATGTACCGACAGCAGTATATCGCAGATAGGGGAAGGTTCTTTTGACAAGTACAACGATTCTGATACAGTAATCGATGCCAAAGGAAACTATGTTTCTCCGGGGTTTATAGATATGCATACACATGGTGCAGGGGGACATGATTTCATGGACAATACAGTGGAAGCATATCTCGGAGCGGCCCGTACACATGCACGGTATGGAACAACAAGCCTCGTTCCTACTACGTTGACCAGCACTACAGAAGAACTGCTAAACACATTTACTGTATATAAACAGGCAAAAGAGCAAAATACAGATGGAGCCGATTTGCTTGGATTACATCTCGAAGGGCCTTATTTTGCCTACAATCAACGGGGCGCCCAAGACCCTAAATACCTGCGAAATCCTGAACCGGAAGAATATAACCTGGTATTAGCCCACGGAGAGAAACACATTATCCGCTGGAGTATGGCGCCTGAACTGGATGGAGCTTTGGAGTTGGGACGATTATTGCGCTCGAAAGGTATTCTGGCTTCACTTGGACACACAGACGCTCTTTATGAAGAGATTATCGAGGCATACAAAAACGGCTTCACCCATGTTACCCACCTCTATTCCTGTATGTCTACAATTACCCGGCGCAATGCTTACCGCTATGCAGGAGCCGTTGAGGCTTCTTATATGATAGATGATATGAGCGTGGAAATTATTGCAGACGGAATACATCTTCCTAAATCGTTGCTCCAGTATGTTTGTAAATTCAAGTCCATCGATAATATTGTATTATGTACCGATTCTATGAGAGCTGCCGGAATGCCTGACGGAGAATATATATTAGGCAGTAAGGACAAAGGACAAACGGTAATAGTCGAAGATGGCGTGGCTAAACTACCCGATCGCAGAGCTTTTGCAGGAAGTGTAGCTACTGCCGACCGGCTCGTGCGCACAATGGTAGAAGTTGCGGGAATCTCTTTATTCGATGCAATAAAGATGATAACCCGGAATCCCGCCCGTATTCTCGGCATTGATAAGACCAAAGGTTCCCTTGAACCGGGCAAGGATGCCGACATTATTATTTTCGATTCTGATATTTCGGTACAAACAACAATCGTAAAAGGTAAAGTAATTCATACACAAAACATTAATCTTAAATCATGATCTTTAAAAAGAACAAGTTGACGGTAAAGATATATACCACAACCAAGGAAATGTCAGTCAATGCTGCGTTGGATGTTTCTACGCAAATAAAAGAGCTTCTCAGCCGGAATGAACATATCAATATGATTTTTGCGGCAGCACCTTCTCAGTCTGAATTTCTAAAAGAACTGGTTAGCTGTAAAGATATAGATTGGGGTAGAATCAACGCTTTTCATCTCGATGAGTATATTAATTTGAGTGACGATGCGCCGCAAAGGTTTGGTAATTTTCTGAAAAAAGAGATATTCGGACTGTTACCGTTCCGGAATATTTATTATCTTGACGGAAATAAGCCGGCTGACGAAGAATGCAAACGCTATACAGCTTTGCTGGAGAATTATCCGCCTGATATCGTTTGTCTGGGTATAGGCGAAAACGGACACATTGCATTCAATGACCCTCATGTTGCAGACTTCAATGATACAGAGACTGTAAAAGCCGTCACTTTAGACGAAATGTGCAGGCAGCAGCAGGTAAACGACAAGTGCTTTTCCAGAATAGAAGATGTACCGGAACAAGCATTGACATTAACGATACCCACCTTGTTGTCAGCCCGGTATTTGTATTGTATAGTCCCGTTCAAATCCAAATCGCAGGCTGTGTACAATATGATAAACGGAGATATTTCGGAGGCTTGTCCGGCATCTATACTAAGGACTGAGGACGATGTTATCCTATATCTCGATAAAGATAGTGCCTCTTTACTGGTTCAGTAAGAATAGCCAAAACAATGAATAGGTCTGAGACCCTAACCTTATAATAATTACTGCCATATGAAGCTAAAAATTATAGTAATATCAATCATCTCCCTGTTTATATCAGGAGGTTTGTATTCCCAGGATGTAATAAAACTGGGAATTATAGGACTGGATACATCACACTCCCCGGCATTTATCAAACTGTTGAATGATAAAGATGCAGCTGAACAGTACAAAGGATTCAAGATTGTCGCTGCTTATCCCTACGGATCAAAAACAATCGAGAGTAGCGCAAAACGCATACCCGGATATATTGAAGAGGCCGGGAATCACGGAGTAAAGATAACATCTTCAATTGCCGAAATGCTCAAACAAGTAGATTGTGTACTCCTCGAAACCAATGATGGCAATCTGCATTTGGAGCAGGCTCTCGAAGTTTTTAAAGCCGGAAAACCCATGTTTATAGACAAACCGGTTGCCGCCAATCTGGCTGAAGCGATCGCAATATTTAAACTTGCAAAAAAATATAATGTACCTGTATTTTCATCTTCAGCACTCCGATACTCTCCTGTAAATCAAGAAATACGCAAGGGAGATCATGGTAAAGTGCTTGGAGCGGATTGCTATTCACCTGATGCATATGAACCCAGTCATGCAGATTTCACGTGGTACGGTATCCACGGCGTAGAAACGTTATATACTGTTATGGGGACCGGATGCACAGAAGTAAGCCGTTTATCGACAAAGGATTTCAGTGTAGTTACCGGTGTATGGGCAGACGGCAGGATAGGAACATTCCGTAGTATCCGCACAGGACATAATTACTTCGGAGGAACAGTTTTCTGTAGTACAAAGGTAGTACAGGCCGATGGCTATAAAGGATACGGGGTTTTACTCGATCAGATTCTGCAATTCTTCAAGACGAAAGAAGTGCCTGTCGACCCTGAAGAAACAATCGAGATGTTCACGTTTATGGAAGCATCGAACGAAAGTAGACGGCAGAACGGGGCTCCGGTATTGATGGAAAGTATTCTGGAAAAGGGGAAACTTGAAGCTGAACGTATCCTGAAAAATATAAAAGACTGAAATTCTTCATCTATTATAAACAAGTAGAAGCTATTTAGTGAGTAGTTATACTTCTGACAAAGGACGCAGTCCGGCCGGACTGCGTCCTTTGTTTCGCAAAATCTATCCATTACCTTAACATTGTCAATCAGGGTATGATATAGAGCTACGCCCTTGTGGATTACATCTCTGATTATACCGGTAGCAGGTTTAGTATGGAGATATAATCTTTCCCTTTTCTACTATTTATTCCTCTCCAATTTTAACACAAAAACAAGTATGAGTAGCAGTAAAAATACCCAGAAATAGGTATTGAGTATATCTCCTAAAGAGTCTAATTTTGCTTATTGATTATAAATTGTAATTCGTCCACCAATTATCTGTTGATAAAAACTTAATAAATTTTTCCGAATGAAAGAGAATTTCTTTCACAGTAAACTTATTGCCGTAATAATCCTTTTCTTTATTTTAGGTAATACAAATCTATCACTGGCTCAGAATAATACTTATCAAATTAAAGGAGTTGTATTAGATTCTTTGGAGATCGCCCCAGTAGAGATGGCCATTGTCTCTATTGTCGATCTTGGCATCTGGTCCAGAAGCGATGAAGAGGGAAGATTTGTATTGAACAATGTTCCTGCAGGAACTCACCGTATCAGATTTTACCTCCTGGGTTATAAAGAATTAACTATAACCAGAACTATCCATTCAAATATTGAAGAATGGATACAGAAAATACAACCCACAAGTCTATCTTTGAATGAAGTAACAGTTACCGCAACAGAAAACAAGCTGGGGTCAATCTCAACAATCGGAAGAGAAGCGATAGAGCATATTCAGCCCAAAAGCTTAACAGATATATTCCAACTGCTACCGGGACAAATAACGGACAATCCGACTTTGTCATCACCGGGACAAGTAAAGATCAGGGAAATAACAGAAAACGACAACAGCGCATTGGGAACGTTGGTTATTGTGGATGGCGCTCCAATATCAAATGATGCAAACATGCAGACGATCAACACATCCCGGTCTGGTAAATCATTCAATGAAACCAGCTATTCCGGGAGAGGGATCGATTTACGTGACATTTCCGCAGACAACATGGAGTCGGTAGAAGTCATCAAAGGGGTACCTTCTGCAGAATACGGAAATCTTACCTCAGGGGTTGTGTTGGTAAAAACAAAGATCGGGGAGCAACCATGGACAGCCAAATTAAAAACAGACCCTAATACTAAGATAGGAAGTATATATAAAGGCTTACGGTTACCTGAACGCTCCGGTATACTGAATGTAGGAGCAGATTATGCTGAAGCTTACGATGACATTCGTGAAAAATCGAACGGTTATAAACGCCTGACAGCAACATTGGCATACTCAAATACTTTCCTCAACAAAACGAATCCTTTAGATGTGAATATCCGCCTATCCGGCTACAGCACTATCGACGAAAACAAATCCGATCCTGAGATGAACAACGAAGAATTGAAAAAAACATCACAAAAAGGTTTTCGGTGGGGAGTTGATGGTAAATGGATGCTGCGTAAATCATGGATTACCAATCTGGAATATAGTATATCGGGGGACTATGCATCGAACACAAGCCGTACCAAGTCATTACAGGTACTGTCTACCGGAGCTGTACCCTACCCCACTTCCTATGAAAACGGAATGTTTGAGGAACAATATCTACCGGGGGTATTCTATTCCGACTATACGACTGATGGTAGGCCATACAACACTTTTGCTAAATTAAAAGGGAACTGGAGCCGTCAGTTTTTTCAACGGACTCTCAATTCCGTTAAGATGGGATTAGACTTCTCGCTTACAGGAAATAACGGGCGTGGGTTGGAATATGATATATCCAGGCCTCCAATGCTTAATCTTACAACCAGCATCAGGCCAAGGGCTCCTAAAGACATTCCTACGCTAAAAAATTATGCATTCTTTATAGAAGATAAAGTTGTACAACCGATAGGTACAACCGAACTTACAGTACAAGCAGGAACACGTTTTGTAAAAGTGCAACCGGGAAATTTTCATTCGGTAGAACCCAGGATAAATACAAGTTTTGAATTTCTCAATAAAAAGAACAATCAGTTATTCGATCATTTTAGTATCGACATAGGCTATGGACTTTCATCCAAAATGCCAACCTTGTCATATATATCACCAGACAATGCCTATTTCGACAATATGAGTCTCAATTATCTGGATGGGGAAAACTCTTTAGCTGTGATATCGACCGAAGTATTAAACACATCCAACCCTAACCTGAAACCGGCACGTAGCACTAAAAAAGAGTTAGGCTTGTCTTTCAGGATAAATAAAGTCTCCGTCTCATTAACAGCATATCACGAAAAGCTAAAAGACGGATTATCGTTTTACTCCACTCCTCACTTCTCGTTTTATGAGAAGTTTACTGTAAACGGAGCAGGCAAAATGCCGGAATTTGAAAACGGCAAAGTTTATTATTATGAAAACGGCAATCGTCTGGAGGCTCCATCATCGACCAATGTAGCCACATATACTTACAATATGCCGGCAAACAACCAGACTCTTATAAAAAAAGGGTTTGAATACATTGTTGATTTAGGTAAGATAAAAGCCATAAATACATCGTTTGTCATAGATGGGGCCTGGTTGTGGCAGGAAAGCTACAATACTCTCCCTACATACACAACTATATCGCAACTTTTATATGGAGAACCATATCCGTATATAGCAGTAATGCCGGCCAACTATAAAACAATCCGGCAGCGGATAAATACGAATATCCGGATGATAACCCATGTACCCCAACTAAAAATGATAGTTTCACTTACAAGCCAGATAGTATGGAACTCTAAGTTTAAATACAGATGGGATGATGAAAATGGCAACTCTCTGATTTACTATTACGATGATAATGGCAACAGGGTGTATGGCGATGCTGCCTTGAAAGATATGAGTACTACCCGCTATGTAGACCCTATCGGGTTTATGGATAATACAGGAACTATCCATGATTGGAAACCTGAATATTCCACCCATAATGACTATCAGGCAATGGTAAGAACGTATAGTGAATCGTACTACTTTGTAGAAGAAAGCCTGCCTCCGGCCGTTCAGTTCAACCTGCGGTTGACAAAAGAATTTTCGCGCAATCTCACATTGTCTTTTATGGCAAATAATTTTCTGAAAATGAATCCGCTGCAAAAAAGCAACAGGACCTCACTTGATGTAAAAAGGAACACGAGGTTTTACTTTGGAGCAGAAATCAATTATAAATTTTAAAACATCGAAACAATTATGAAAACATTACTTTTTAAGCAAAACAATGCTAAAGAGTTCTCGGTTAAAACCGCCCGGTCACTTTGTTTGCTTATCTTTTTACTTTCAATATTATTACTTCCGTCATGTAGCGACAATGATGAAGAAGCAAAAAGATATGTCGTAAAAGTAACAGTAAATTACCCGGAAGGATATAACGGGCTGGCTTCGGGAGTTGAAGTAAAAGCAGTAAATTCCCAGACCGGCTCCAGTACTGCAGCTACCACCGACGCCAGTGGTATAGCTCAATTCAATCTGGTATCAGGTTTATATAACTTTACCGTAGCTCACGAGACTGAAGAATTTGTCTTCAACGGGCTGAAAGAAAATCAGACTGTGTCTCAGGATATGGCTGTTTCTGTAGACCTCCATGCAACATCTCTTACAGGTGGACTTGTATTTAAAGAATATTATTATGTAGGTTCTCCGGTAGAAGGAAAAGCCGTAGGTTATAGTTCCGATCAGTTTATGGAAATATATAACAACTCAGACGAAGTTATATATCTGGATAATATAGGTATTGGCTGTTTAGATCCGTTAGCCTCCAGTAGTGTATCTGTCTGGGTCGATAGCAATGGAGACCTCTTAAATGTATTGCCTTTGTCGGGCTATAGTTTTTATATAGAGGGATCAGGTAAAGATCATCCGCTCGAGCCTCGCACCAGTATTGTGATTGCCCAGGATGGCATAGATCATCAAACAGACCCTCTGGGTAATCCGGCTTCTCCTGTAAACCTGGGTAATGCGACATGGGAAACTTATGTAGGGGACATCAATAATGGAAAAGATGCGGATGCCGCCGGTGTACCTAATCTGACCTTATTATCGACAACTACAACGACACAGAATGACGCTTTATATTCGGTATTCGGCCCTGCACTGATAATGTTCCGCTTTCCGGAAGGAGTAGATCCCGCTGCATTCGCGGCAAATGCAAGCAATCTGTCCACAAAACCGGGTACATCTGCAGCTACACAATATCTGATGATTCCAAAAGAATATGTGGTGGATGCGATAGAATGTGTCTATAATGACCCCGGGAAACGTAATAAGAGAATTCATTCAGATCTGGACGCGGGTTATACGTTTATAACAGGAGGTACATATAACGGAAAAAGTGTCCGCCGTAAAGTGAAGCAGATAATAGACGGCAAAGTTATCTACAAAGATACAAACAACTCGACAGAGGACTTCCTGAAAGATCAGACTCCTACCCCATTTGTTCATCCTGTCATAGTAGACTAGATAATTAAATCATAAACCTAGATGAAGTTTATTTACAAAAATATAATCCTTACCGGATTCATCTGTCTGTACACAGCGGCAACTTGTAATGCCCAGTCTGGCGACAGCATTACAAGCCCTGCCGACTATTCGCTATTGCCAATACAATATACCGGACTGCAAACGTCAAATCCTGTTGCATATATCGAAGTAGACAGGGACCGGATGAACGGACAGATTACCTATAATCATACTTCGGGAGATTATAAATATATTTCTGACCCGAGGTCTATGAATAGCGGACAAGTCGCATTGGAAGGATTTAAACGGGTAAATAAACTTCATTTCTACGGAAGTTTTTCCTACAATATATCAGGGTTGAAAGGCCAGAAGTGGAAAGACGTACTGATGCCTTCCCAAGGCAATCCCTTTATATTGGGTGACAGTATAGGAGGTGATTATGACAATGAACGTTTCGCCATAAAAGGAGTAATGGCTTCCTCCCTCAACAAGAAACTGAAATGGGCCGTTGCCGTAGATTACAATGGAGGCAGCTCTGCCGACCAGAGCGACCCCCGGCCCAGGATTGATGCCACACGTTATTCTATTTATCCGGGTATCATGTATAACCTATTGCCGGATTGGAGTATCGGGCTTGATTTTGGATATGAAGGCTATAAGGAAGTTATCTCCGTTACCACAACTACTAAGAAAGACCATAACTACTTCCTGTTTCAAGGATTAGGCAATTATACCATCGAATCGGGAATATCACATGGCCGCCAATACAAAGGAACTGCGTTTGGTAGTAATGCCCAGATTAAATGGAGAAAGAATATATATGAAAATATTCTCCAGTTAGGCTATAAAAGCAATGAAGAAAAGTCTGAAGACGGTGCTGTCTCGGAGAGTGACAATAGTTCTGTAAGTGGCTCCGGGAATAGTAATATGTTCAGATCAGGAGATTATAAGGAAACAATTTACTCGCTGATGAATATATTTTCTGTAAAACAGGGTCAAACATCACATATTCTAAAGGTCAATATTGACAACAACAATTCCAAAGGTATATGGTACGACCAGAAAAAAATAACAAACAGTAATAATCAGCAAATCTGGGAGATATATAATAAATCGGTAAAATATAAAAATAAAACGACAAAAATCGGACTGGATTACATATGGCTGAAAGAAAGATCCGGCTGGAAAGATTATATGCTGGGAGTCGCAGCAGAATTTGAGCAACATAAGACCACACTCCTGCCTGATATGCATCTGCAAAAATATTCAAACGTCAATGTCGCTATAAAAGGAGGCAAGACCTTCCGGTTGCCAAAGAATTTCCAATTAGGCTTCGATTTAAAGGCTTCATACCAACGTAATCTTTCTTCAAAAGCGGATTTTACAGGTCTGGCTTTAGCTAATCTGTGGTCGTATCCTGTCTTTGAATATCTTACATCCGATCATTATAGAGGCGATGCTTCATTCAAATTAAGTAAACAAACACGGATGGGAAACCTTCCGTCAACCATATATCTGACAGCCGGTGCCAGTTATACAAAATCGGCTCTGGATACCGATAATTTCAATAAACCCGATCGTATAGGGATTGCAACATCATTTGGTTTTACATTTTAAGAAGAAAATGAAATACAAGATACTTATTATTCTATTGTTTGCCTATTGTGCGACTGTAGGAGCTAAAGACACAAGGAGAGGCTTTGCCATTGTGATAGATAGTATAAGCTATGTACAAGCAAAAAGCGAAGTCGAAAGTTATGCCGGATCGGTAGAAGCGGATGGACTTAAAACGTTTATAGTTGTCGACCGCTGGAACAATCCCGACTCCATAAAGCATAAATTGAAACAATTATATCTGTCAGACGATAACCCCATAGAAGGAGCCGTATTTATCGGGGATATTCCTGTGGCTATGATACGGGATGCACAACATTTGACATCGGCCTTCAAAATGAATCAAAAACGGGACTGGCAACGCTCCAGCATTGCATCTGACCGTTTCTACGATGACTTCGACCTTTCTTTCGAGTTCCTGAAACAAGACTCTGTAAAACCTCTTTTGTTTTATTATTCATTACGGGCAGATTCCAGGCAGTCGCTTCATTCCGATATTTACACAGGCCGTATCAGGCCGTTGGATAAAGGAAGTAAAGGAAAATACGAACAGTTGCGGGATTATCTCGTAAAAGCCGTTGCCATAAAATCTCAGGAGAAAAACAATATTATAGACAATCTCAGTATGGCCCGGGGATACGGATACAATTCCGAATCACAGGTAGCATGGTCCGGTGAGCAACTGGCGCTTAAAGAGCAATTCCCGACACTATTCAACCCCGGGAGTTTTGTTAAGTTTATGGACTTTGACTCCTATTGGCCGATGAAACCATATTGGTTAAATGAAATTCTCCGTCCCGATCTGGATATTATGCTATTCCATCATCACGGGGCTAATGACAATCAGTATGTGACCGGCAATAAAAAAGGAAATGACGTCAATACATCGATAGAAAACATCAAATTTTATCTTCGCAGCAAGATATCTTCAGCTGTGGAAAGAGGTAAAAGCAAGGAAGAGGCGATAGACTCTTATATGAAATTGTTAGGTGTACCGCGCGAATGGTGTGAAGAAGCTTTCGATCCGGAACTGATAGCAAGTGACTCAATAACAAATGCATCGATGGGAATTACTCCGAAAGATATACTTGAAATATCCCCTAATGCGCGTTTTGTTATGTTTGACGCATGTTTCAACGGCTCGTTCTTCGAAGAGGAATATATAGCAGGCGCTTATTTATTCAACAATGGAAAGACCATTGTAACCCAGGCAAATACAGTTAACACCATACAAGACAAATGGCCGGACGAATTCCTTGGACTTCTCAGCCATGGCCTCCGGATAGGTCAATGGGGTAAATACACCCACTTTCTGGAAACGCATATATTTGGAGATCCTACCTTCAGATTTGCAAGGAATGTGACGACCGGTTTCGATATCAACGATGCCCTCACAATTCATAAAAATGATATTAAATTCTGGAAAAAAGCTCTGTTAAACCCGTCTGTAGATATACAGGCAATCGCTTTACGGATGCTCTACGAGAATGATTATGCGGACATTTCGGCATTATTGAAAAAATCCTATTTCGAATCGCCCAGTATGATCGTAAGGCTTGAGGCGCTGATACTGTTATCTCAAATAGATAATGATGATTTTATAGAAGTACTTGCCGCAGCTTCGTCTGACAGCTATGAATTGACAAAACGGTATGCGATAGACCTCATTGCCAGAAATGGCTCCGAAGAGTTGCTGCCATCCGTAGCAGGAATGATACTGAACGACAATACCTCAAAACGCCTGGTATTTAAACTATCCTCAGGTTTCAGGATGATGAACCTCGATAAACTCGAAACAGAGTTACTGAAACAAGCCGGAAATCTACCTTTATACTCACGAGACATGCTTGACAGCAGCCTGAAGAATATCAGGTCGACCAAAGAAAGTAAGAAAAAGGATTTTGACCTGATGGTGAATAAATCGGAAGGCGTAAAAAAACGATTATCTGAAATTAACCGCTTTCGCAACCAGCCGGCATCAGATGAAGTCGATATATTATTCACAATATTGTCAGATCCGGACGATGATGCGGAAATACGGTTGACAACGGCCGAAGCTCTGGGCTGGTACATCTATTCTTACCGTAAACTCCACATAATAGATAGGTTAAACGAGCTGATAACAAAGGAAAAAGACACCACAGTATTATCTGAAATGAAAAAGACTATCAACCGGTTGTCTGCTAAATAAGGAATAGATCAGTGTATGAAAAAATATATTTATATAATTCCGGCCCTCTTTATTTTACTTGTCTTATCATGTAAGAGCAATAAGCCCCTGACTGAAGTAAAGCCAATCTTTACAGAATATGAGCAACACCTCATAGACTCCATATTGCAATACGGGCTCGACCATGAAGCGCTTTACACAATGTTAGGCAGAGTGAAACCGATGAGTTCCCTCGTTTCTTTTTGGTATCCTTTAGCCAATAAAGACAGTTTGAAGAAAACAAGCGCCGATGTAGTAGACCGTAAAAACCAGGGAATATATCTGGACAAACTGCATGCTGTTCAACAAGCTGTAAATAAGTTGAATATTCCCGATTTACGTTTTATAATGATTCCCTATAAGGCAGCTCAGGGCAACAGACGTATAATGCAGCTTAATGTTGTGCGTGTAAGCGCATTAGACAGTCTTTTAAGGGTAAAAGAAAGTTTCTTCGGACAATTCGGTTTAGTTCCGGGTACAGATCCCGGCATCGCCGTCAGTGCAATAGAGAATGCCGACCGTTACGAACGCAACCGGGGATACGGATATTTGTTCGGTTATCCTGATTACGCGGTTGATTTTTTTGTGGATGACGCTGTAAGAAGGAGCCAGAAGAAAGAATCCCTGCCAAGAGAGTTTTTCCAGATACCTGTATATGCCGGTGACAAAGGTTATTTTGTCTATACATACCCCAAAGATCACAAGCCGGCACCGGCAGTAGATTCAGCTATATACCACAGAGCCGGAAAAATACTGGAAGATTATAAGAAGATAAGGGACAGCTATATGAATACTGACAGCACCATCAGAGCTTACCAGTTACTTATAGAGTATAATAAGCAATGATATAAACCAGTATAAACCACAAAACTATTTTGAAGGATAAAAGTAAAGCTAAGATAAGTGCTCTTACCGGAGTATCTATTGTTGTAGCCAATATGATAGGTGCAGGAGCATTTACCAGCCTGGGCTTTCAACTGGAATCGTTAAGCAATACGGGAGTCGTGCTTTCCCTGTGGATATTAGGAGGAATAGTAGCCCTTTCGGGAGCCTTCAGCTACGCCGAAATAAGTACAATGATTAAACGGTCGGGAGGCGAATATACTTTCCTTTCACAAATATATCAACCTGTGGTCGGCTACCTATCAGGATGGATCTCATTAACGGTCGGATTCGCCGCTCCCATCGCCTTATCGGTTATTGCTTTTACGACATACCTTCCCGTGGAATTAAAGTATCCGAAGCAGATTGGTATCGTCCTGATTTTCTTCATTACACTTATTCATTGTTACAATCTGAACTCCAGCTCAAAATTTCAGAATATAAGTACGTTTCTGAAAGTATTCTTCATCGTAATTATTATTTGTACAGGTCTCTTTTTACCGGAAAAAGGAGCGAATGCCATTAATTTTGAACAATCTTATTGGACAGAAACAGGGTCACTCGCTTTCGCTGTGAGCCTTATCTATGTCAGCTATTCATATTCAGGATGGAACGCCGCCGCTTATATAACCGAAGAATTCCGTAATCCCCGAAAGGCTCTGCCCGTCGCGCTGATTGGCGGAACTTTACTTGTAACCGTCCTATATACTTTACTTCAGTTTGTTTTCTTAAAGCATGTCCCTTTTACCGAACTTGCAGGAAAACTGAATATAGGTACTATTGCCGTAGAATATATGCTGGGTGATACAGCTTCGAAAGTATTCAGTGCAGGTATCTCCATTATCCTGATTTCGGGAATAAGCGCGATGGTATGGGTTGGCCCCAGGGTTACATCAAGTATCGCGCGGGAACATAACTTATGGAAGTATTTCAATGCTGCACCGGATCATATACCCCGCAAAGCCTTATGGTTCCAGTTTTTACTAACCGGGATACTCTTGCTGACCGGAACCTTTGAACAAATAATGATTTATTGCGGGGTACTGCTTAACGTATCCACTTTGCTGGTCGTAATTGGCGTCGTGATACTGAGATATAAAAAAACAAGCAACCCGGATGGTTTTCGAAGCCCTTTTTTCCCTTTATTCCAGATTCTGTTTATCATAGTTTCTCTCTGGATGATAATATTTGCATTTGTTCATAGTCCAAAAGAATGTTTATTGGGACTGCTCAATCTGCTGACAGGCTTCTTAACACTCATATTCAGTAATAAATTTACAAAAGGAAAATCATAATCATCAGACCCGAAAACACTATCCTTTCATGAAGGATACAAAAAACAAACGAATCCGAAAATATTCCGGACTCGTTTACAAATAGTTTACACTACTCTTTTCTTGCTCTTCCTCTTGGACTTGAACCAAGGACCCTCTGATTAACAGTCAGATGCTC
>X355_Hoffmanns_Two_toed_Sloth__coassemble_2065_pt1 | contig 20852 bp, 12 predicted proteins | sample X355_Hoffmanns_Two_toed_Sloth__metabat2_low_PE_021 | metagenome-assembled genome bin X355_Hoffmanns_Two_toed_Sloth | reverse complement strand
ATGTTACGCTATTCTATAGAGAAATTTTTGCCGGAAGAAAGGGCACATTATATGAAGAAATGATTAACTACCATTCGCATACATTATCTAACGGTCTCCGCATCGTACATAAACCAATGGAAGGAACCGTTTCTTATTGCGGTTTTATCGTGAATACCGGAACGCGGGACGAGAAGCCGGACGAGTACGGCATGGCTCATTTTGTGGAGCATATGTTGTTTAAGGGTACAGAGCGACGCCGTTCTCATCATATTATCAATCGTATGGAGCATGTGGGAGGAGAACTGAATGCTTATACGAATAAGGAAGAGACCGTAGTTTATGCCATATTTCTGGAACAGCATTTCGATCGTGCGTTTGAACTGTTATCCGATATGACTTTCCACTCCCGGTTTCCTCAGCAGGAGATCGATAAGGAGGTTGAAGTAATTATTGATGAAATACATTCATATGAAGATAATCCTTCGGAACTGATATTTGACGAGTTTGAGAATCTGGTTTTCAAGGGATCGCAAATGGGACATAATATTCTGGGAGAGCCGGATACGCTGCTAAATTTTGATACACAGAAAGCAAGGACCTTTGTTGACAGGTTTTATGTACCGTCCAATACGGTTTTCTTTTCGTTAGGCAACACAAACTTTAAGAAAGTGGTGTACCTTGCAGAAAAGTATTTGTCTGATCTATCCGGTCCTGTATGTCCCAATGGGCGTATTGTCCCTGCCGGAATAACGCTGGAAAACAGAACTGAAAATAAAGAGACGTCACAGGTGCATGCCCTGATAGGTTGTCGTTCGTATTCGTTGTTTGATCCCAAAAGGAAAGTATTGAGCCTGTTGAACAATATATTAGGAGGGCCGGGAATGAACAGCCGCCTGAATATTTCGCTTCGTGAGAAAAAAGGGTATGTATACAGTGTTGATTCTACTGCAACGGCTTATACCGATACGGGAATCCTATCTATTTACTTTGGATGCGATAAACGTAATGCCGGCAAATGTATAGATCTGGTGCATAAAGAACTGAAGAAGATAAAGGAAGAGAAGTTAAGTACATCGCAATTGTCGATAGCCCAGAAGCAGCTGATAGGACAGATCGGTGTAATGAGCGACAATCATGAAAATATGGCGCTGTCGTTGGGGAAGAGCTTTTTTCATTACAATCATTATAATACACTTGAAGAAACATTTCGTAAGATTGAATCTATAACAGCGGAGCAGATACAGGCTGTGGCAAATGAAATTTTTGAGGAAAATAGGCTCTTTAGTTTATTATATAATTAATTCTTTTAACTTTGTGGAACGATATAAGCTTTATGAAAACAGTATCTAGAATATTTTTACTTGTCGGTTTGTTAGTTTTGGTATCTTCCGTTGCGAATGCTCAGACTATAAGAAAACGTTTGACCACGGATCTTATGTTTGGTTTCAACTTTGCTTCTATGGATATCAAAGGTGCTAACATGTACAAAGAACCTAAAGTTGGTTTCACAATCGGAACTAATGTGAATTTTAAGATATTGCATAATATTCAGATACAATCAGGCCTTTATGTAACAAAGAGGGGACTCAGGCAGCATATCCAGAGAAGTGAGTATAATATAGCCGCAGATGTTGAATATTATGGTGATACTCTTCGTAATACAGCTGCAGATTATCTGCAGGTACCCTTATGTCTTGGATATGAAGTGTATCTCACAAAACATTTTGCAGTAAATTTCAACGCCGGAGGTTATGCCGCATACGGCTTTAAAGGTAAGAATAGGGGGGAGGCTTATGCTACAACTATTAAGAATGGAGTTGTGCAAGGTACACAAATTACAATACCCTCATATGAAGAAGAAACATTTGCCTTGAGAAAGTGGAACCGATGGGATTATGGTGTCTTGGGCCGGGTCGGATTGATATATGATATATGGACTATAAACTTAACCTATGAACATGGGTTTCATAATGTTGCCGATGATGGGCGGGATTTGAAAAATCGTAATATGTCAGTGACACTGGGCTTCCGCTTTTAAAAAAACTGATAGTATAGCTATACCGGAGGAACTGAGATCCGGTTCTTTCCTTGTTTTATCAGAACCTTATAATTCTGCAAATCAGAACTTTTGTCCGGCTATTTTGTTTTATATTTACAGAATAAACAATAAATAAGTTGCGGTATGGAAGATTTGGTAAAGAGGCTTCAGTCTGAAGTCGGACTCACAGAGGATGAGGCTATTAAGTCTATATCTGTAGTAAAAGACTATATGGATAAAGAAGGTCTTGATATAGATTGGGAAAAATTCTTTAAAGGAAAGAGCGAAGATTTTATAGAGAAGGCGAGGGAGTTATTCACAAATGTATCAAAGCAAACTCAGAGCTATACGGATAAAATAGTGGATAAAGTAGATAGCTTTGCTGATAAAGCGAAAAAGAGTGCTCATGACCTGAGCCAGAAAGCTGCAGACTTTTTTGATGAAAAGTGAACCCTGATTTTCAATGAAATCTCGAAATGAGATTATATAAGGCAAGAGGAGAATCTATTTACTCTCCTTTTTTCTTTTCTGTGATTTGATTGGGGTTCAGAGCATCTAATATTAGTTTATCGTAATCATAAATATCATCGGCATAATACAGGGCCTCGTCGTCAGGATACATAAATACAGTATAATAATCAATGAATAAGGATATCTTATTGTCTTTATCGATATTGATAATGTCGGGTAGTTTCCTTAATTTCTGTTCTTTAAGCAGCTTTTTACCTTCATCGGATACTGGCGGCTTATTTATACTATAGTAGAACCGATCCTTATAAATATCAGTTATAGGTGATACACAGAAAAATGCAAGGTCAAACGGTTTCTGTACTCTTACGCACCCATGACTAACCGCCCTGTTTTTTCTGTTGAATGCCTGTTTACTTGGTGTGTCGTGAAGATATACAGAGAATGCATTATTGAACATGAACTTCACTAAGCCAAGTGAATTACCCCCTCCCGGATCTTGTTTGATGGTATAAGAGAACTTATCAGGATTGACATCCTTCCAATTTATTGACGATACATCTACTTCTTTGCCGTCTTTATACAGTTTCATGTTATGCCGTTCAATATATGTAGGATCTTTCTTTTGCAATACCGCAACTTCTTTTTGAGCTATACTTGTTGGCACATTCCATATGGGATTTAGGTTCATATAGCTGATATCGCTTTGCAAAAGAGGCGTCTTGTTCTTTACCGAACCAACACATACTCTTGATATCAAAGGGAGACTGTCACTCTTTGTATTACTCGCAACTAACATGGCAGAAGCCACATTTACCTCTATGTGCTTGTTATGTTTTGCTTTGGTCCGTTTCCAACGATACCTTTCCATGTTTGCACGTATCTTAGCTTGGTAATACTCGAAAGGCCTGTTTAGTGCGCTTATTGTCAGTTTGCCAACTTCTGCTTCTTCCGGATATGAATTTCGTCGTCTGAAAGTATTTATTGCAGCAAGTAATTCTTTATCCAGCTTCATGTGAAGACTATCGCTAGTGATCGAATCCGGTTCATATTCTCCGGTCAGTATAAGCCTGTCTGCAATAGCCTTAATGTGTTTGCTCTTATCTCCTGGTTTATAAGTAGCATCACCTGATGCTATCTCTTTAAATCCTGTTTCTTGCCTGTTTCTTAAAAGTTTGTATTCATCTCTCAATTTTAGATAGATATCTTCTGAGGGTTGTGAATTGAGTACAGCTAAAATAGGGTCCTTTTTTATTTCAGTATATAGACTATTATAGAATAAAGAATCGGGAGTGGAGGTGACAATATCATAGTCTTTCTTGTATAGACTTTTGGGATCGACAAAGCCGTATTTCATCCCCGTAATATATTTAATCGCAGACTTTGTTGATGTTTCCTCCAAAGCGATCATTATCTTATACACAGTATCCAGATTACTAATAAACGCGCCTGAGTCTATTGCATCTGTCAATATTTTTATTTTTGACGAAGAAAATAATTCGGGTGACAATCCGTGCTCTTCAGCCTGATTCAAAATATCAATGAATGTATATAATCTTTTTGTATCGAGCGTGTCATGTATCCATACGGGATTGAACTCTGTCACAGTATATATTGATTTTAGTACGGAATCATTCGTACTACGGGCTTTTAGCGATTCTTGTAATATGTTGAGATCGAACTCCGGATAATTTCTTGCAAATTTGGATTGGAGGACCTCTTTTTTGTCAGATTCGCTGACTTTTGTATGTTCTTTCTTTTTACAGCTAACTATAAAAAATGAGAATATGAGAAAAGAGAACCAAAGGAAATACTTCATGGAGTAATAATGTGTCAAGTATGTAATTCGCTCGATTATTTTGACACAAAAATAATAAAACTTTATAAAATGACAATATACAAAATCGGCTTAACAAAGCAAAGTTGTAATCAAATCTTGAAATATTTATCTATATGTAAACAATCAGTAAATAAGGGTTGTCGATCAGGAGTTCTTTGAAAAATTTATGCGATACCGTTTATAGTAAATAGTAATTAATTTTTATAAAATCCATTTAGTTGGATAAAAGTAAAAAGGCTATTCTAAAAGTCGAATAGCCTTTTTATAAAAGGTAATATTTGTTATTTTTTCACACCGTTGCGAATCAACAATGCATCCACAGACGGTTCTTGTCCCCTGAATTTGACATACAGGCTCATAGGTTCCTCTGTGTTTCCTCTTTCGAGGATATTTTTACGGAACGATTCTGCTGTTTCTTTGTTAAAAATTCCGGTTTCTTTGAATAGGGCAAAAGCATCTGCATCAAGTACTTCAGCCCATTTATAACCGTAATATCCGGCCGCGTATCCGCCCGAGAATATATGACCGAATGAAGGAGACATGGCACTGCCATCTACCAGAGGCAGGAGAGCGGTCTTAGCCATCGCTTTACGTTCAAAGCCGATCACATCGCCCGTATATGGCTGGGTAAGTGTATGCCAGGCCATATCCAGGTATCCGAACGATAATTGGCGATAGCAGAGGTAACCAGCATTATAGTTCGCTGCATCCACAAGTTTCTTTACCAGTTCGGCAGGAATTTTCTCCCCTGTTTTGTAATGTACGGCAAACTTATCCAGATATTCTTTTTCTGTCAGCCAGTTTTCCATTATCTGAGAAGGAAGTTCCACGAAGTCATGTAAGACATTAGTTCCGGATAAAGATTCGTAAGTACACTTTGTAAGCATACCGTGCAATGCGTGCCCGAATTCATGCAGGAATGTTTCCACTTCATCAAATGTAAGCAGAGCAGGGTCTGTACCCGCCGGACGGGTAAAGTTCATTACAATAAGCACCTGCGGGCGAGAATCTTTACCTTTCTCTATATATTGTCCTTTAAATTCTGTCATCCATGCACCCTGCCTTTTTCCTTCACGCGGATGGAAATCCGTATAAAGCACGGAAAGAAAGTTACCTTTTTCGTCCAATACATCAAACGCTTCTACTTCACGATGATAAACAGGAATTTTAGTATTCTTTCTGAAAGTGATGCCATACAAATCGGTAGCCAGTCCGAATACGCCTTTCTTTACATTTTCCAGTTCGAAGTATGGACGTACCAGTTCGTCACTTACACTATATTTTGCATCTTTCAGTTTTTCGGAATAGTACGACCAGTCCCAAGGCTGAAGATCGATATCCTTACCTTCCATGCCTACAGCGAAACCTTCGACCATTTTCACGTCTTCGCGGGCAGCTTTGGTATAGGCATCGAACAGGTTATCGAGCAGTTCATATACATGCTTCTTGTCCTTAGCCATTTTGTTGCGTAATACATAAGTGGCGTAATCGGAATAACCCAGCAGATTAGCTATTTCCATACGGGTTTTGGCTATCTCTCTGACATTTTCCTGATTGTCGAATTCTCCGCCTGCGGCACATTGGCTGGTGTAAGCCTTATATAGCTTCTCCCTAAGGTCGCGGCGAGAAGAATATTTCATGAATGCAATATAGCTTGGAGCCGACAGATCGAATAGCCATCCTTCCTTGTTTTTAGACTTGGCTTTGGCTTCAGCAGCATCCAAAGCTATTTTAGGAAGCCCGGCAAGATCGGCTTTGTCTGTCAGCAACATTTCAAATTTGTTATTCTCTTTCAAGGCATTTTGTCCGAAAGTCAGGGTTAATTGACTCAATTTAGAAGATAATTCCTTATAAGTATCCCTGTCTTTGCCTGTGAGTGTGGCTCCTCTGTTTTCGAATCCCTGATATGTTTTTTCTACCAGACGGATTTGTTCCGGATTAAGGTTGGATTCGAACCGTTTATCATATACGGCTTTCACTTTCTGAAACAGCCCTTCGTTCAGGTTAATTTCATTCGAGTGTGCCGAAAGCTTCGGTTGTACCCGTTGTGCTATTTGCAGCATTTCGTCATTGCTTTCTGCACTCAGCAGATTGAAGAACACTGATGTAACACGCGACAGAAGTTTTCCTGATTCATCCAGCGGTACTATTGTATTCTCAAACGTAGGGACAGCCCTGATCATTACTATCTTGTTTATCTCCGTAGTATGGTCTTTAATACCTTTCTCTATGGCAGGTTCGTAATGTTCGTTTTTTATCTTATCGAACGGGGGGGTATCGTAAGGCGTTTTATACGCCGAAAAGAACGGGTTTTGAGCTTGAATTGTTGTCATCGCTATTATTAATAATAAAATAGATAATATGAGTTTTTTCATATAAATCAGGGTTTTTAAAGTTAATAAGTAATAGATAGAATTTGATAATATATTTTCGGTACAATTTAAACTGTTACTAAACCGGTCTGTGACTTTAGCCGTGTTGTAAACTGTTGTACCTTATAGATTGTTCACAGCACAAATTATTTCCATTGAGTAACTTCATCTACAGAGAAACGTACCGTGTCTTTACCTTCTTCGGCAGCTTTCCCTATAGATAAAAGTAATATGGGAATATATCGCTTGGAATCAAGATTTAGGGCTTCGGTCAGTTCTTTACGCATAAATCCACCTATAGGATTGGTGTCATATCCGTAATTTTTAGCGGCAAGCATCAGCTGCATTGTCACAAAGCCACAGTCGAGCAGAATGGAATTTCTTAGTCTTTCCTCTGTATAACCAGCACCATAACCGGTAATGATTTCCAGCATTTTATTTTTGTGTTCCTGTGTCATTAAGTCATATTCCACATCGCCCGACAGTATTTTATCGGCAGAGGAATAATTGTCCATGTCACCATAGATGGCTATAATGGCGGATGAGGTTTCCCATTGCAATTGGTTGAACATCATATATGGCTTTATTAACTCTTTGCCTTTTTCGCTGTCGAAAATGAAAAAACGCCATGGTTGTAGGTTGAATGACGAGGGTGCAGTCATTGCATCTTGTAGAATATCGGACATTTCCTCTTTGCTGATTTTTATCGACGGATCATATTTTCTGATTGAAGTGCGTTCTGTAAACAGATTGTTGGCCTGATTCTTAACTTTCTTTAATTGCATAGTTCTCTTTTGGGATTAATAGACTCAGACAAAGGTATAAAAACTAATCTAAAAACTTTATCTTTGCCCATTAAATAAGATATTTGCGGAGATAGAATAGTCTGAAAAAGTTCTCTTGCGGAATATACTTTTTTTAATGTTTTTTCGTTATTAATTAACCAGTGTAATATAATAGAGTTATGATTGACTATATAAAAGGTGAAATCATGGAATTAACCCCGGCCTCAGTCACCCTTGAAACCTATGGCGTAGGATATTTTATAAGTATATCGTTGAATACATATTCGAGCCTGACCGGCAGGAAAAGTGCACAACTTTTCATTTACGAAGCTATAAGAGAAGATGCTCACCAGTTATTTGGATTTTTTGATAAACAGGAACGCGAGTTGTTTATGCTGCTAATCAGTGTTTCGGGTATCGGAGCCAGTACCGGGCGTATGATATTATCTTCGATGAACACACAGGAACTTGCTAATGTTATTGCCTCGGGAAATTCAGATATGTTGAAGACAGTGAAAGGTATTGGATTAAAGACGGCTCAGCGTGTAATCATAGACCTGAAAGATAAGATAAAAGTAAGCGGAATAGAACAGGTCGATATGTTTGCGTCGGGGCATCCGTCGGGAGAAGAAGCTGTAGCTGCATTGGTAATGCTCGGGTTTACCCAGCAGGCATCACAAAAAGTTGTGGCTAAAATATTAAAGGATAAGGCTGATAGCACAGTTGAGCAGATTATAAAGACAGCGTTGAAGATGCTCTAAGTATGTAGTGTATTTTAACTTAGCAAGGCAATAGATAGGTTTGTGACCTTATTATCGGTTATTTTTTAGAGTTGAAAAGATATATCAAATATTCATTTGTAGTTACGCTCCTCATAAGTTCTGTAAGCCTGTTTTCCGGTATCACCGGTAAAGCAGATTCCTTTTTTGCTTATGCTGAAGAACTACAATCTCAGGATACAATACCCCGTTATCCTGTAAAGAAAACACAGATAACTACATATGAGGATTTGAGAAATAACCCTCCTGCCGATCTGAAAACGCCGTCTAATATTGAGACGTCGGTAGAATATGACCCCAATACAAAACTATACATCTTTCGCACCAAAGTAGGAGATCAGGAAATATCAACACCTTTTTCGCTTACCCCTAAAGAATATATGGACTATACGCTGAAACGTTCTATGTCCGACTACTTTAAGGGAAAGAATGTGGAAACCTACAACAATAAGGACGAAAAAGATGAATTCTCATTGAAGGATATAAAGTTGGATATAGGTCCGGCCGAGAAGCTCTTTGGTGCCGGAGGGGTAAAGGTGAGAACGCAGGGATATGTAGAGGCTACGATGGGAGTCAAGCATACAAGTACGGATAATCCGACTCTATCGGAACGCAACAGAAGTAAAACAGCCTTTGAGTTTAATGAAGATATACAGATGAATGTAACGGCATCTGTCGGCGATAAGATTAATTTTGATATGAATTATGACACAAAGGCATTATTCGATTTTGATTCTAAAAAACTAAAATTGGCATATGAGGGAAAAGAAGATGAGATAATAAAACATATCGAAGCCGGAAATGTAAGCATGGCAACGACGAACTCCCTCATCAACGGAGGAACATCTCTTTTCGGGATCAATACAGAATTACAGTTTGGCAAATTACGTGTCAATATGGTCGTATCGCAACAAGAGTCCGAATCTCAAACTACAAGTTCGAAGGGAGGTATCCAAACCAATGAGTACGAATTCAAAGCCGACCAATACGATGCCAACAGGCATTTCTTCATATCCAACTATTTCAGGGACAACTATGATAAGGCAATGTCTAAATTGCCTTTTATTCAGTCGCCTGTCAATATTACAAATATTGAAGTATGGGTGACTAACAAGAGGGGGGATTATACGCAATCCCGTAATATAGTCGCATTTGCCGATATAGGAGAACATACAAAAATCAAGAATAGTAAGTGGACTGCCGCCATAGGTAAACCGGACAATCCTGATAATGATGCAAATAATCTATACGCTACCATTAAATCGGAAAAACCCGGAGCCAGGGATATATCCCAGATCACGGGCCTGTTTAGCGGATATATAGAAAGCGGCCTCGATTATGAAAAAATAGAGAGCGCCCGGTTGCTGACTCAGGCTGAATATACTTTTAATCCTCAATTGGGTTATATATCGTTAACTTCGGCTCTGCAAGCCGATGAAGTGCTTGCAGTAGCCTATACTTATACGGCTAATGGCAAGGACTATCAGGTGGGTGAATTGGCGACTGATATTGTAGATAAATATGATCCCGGCAATCCAAAATCCGGAGCTTTGTTTATAAAGCTGATAAAGCCCGTCTCTCTTTCTCCCCGTTCCTACACTTGGGATATGATGATGAAGAACGTATATAAGGTAAGTGATAATGCTGTTCAACAAGACCATTTCAGGTTGAATATATCTTATCAGTCAGACACTATAGGCACGTATATAAATTACATTCCGGAAGGTAATATCAGGAATGAATTGCTGTTGAGAGTCATGAATCTCGACAGGCTCGATTCCCGTAACAATGAAGTAACGAATAAAGAAGGTACTAAGGGTGACGGTATCTTTGACTTCGTTGAAGGATATACCGTTAAGTCACAGAACGGACGTGTTTTCTTTCCTGTGGTCGAGCCTTTTGGCTCTCATTTGAGGCAGAAGATAGGGAACAATACCATTGCGGATAAATATGTCTATCAGGAGTTATATGATTCCACGTTGACTGTTGCCCAGCAAATAGCAGAGAAGAATAAATTCAAAATATCAGGTTCATATCGCGGGTCAGGTTCCAGTAATGCCGAGATAGACCTTAACGCCACCAATATACCTCAGGGTTCCGTGAAATTAACAGCCGCCGGAGCTACATTGGTCGAAGGTGTGGACTATATAGTCGATTATATAGCGGGAAGAGTTACGATTATCAATCAGAATTTGCTGGATTCCAATACACCGATACAGGTTTCTTCAGAGGGGAGGACATTCAATATGCAGCGAAAAACCTTATTGGGGCTTAATCTGAGTTACGATATTTCAAAGAATTTCAATATTGGCGGTACTATTATGCACTACTATGAGAAGCCGCTGACAATGAAAACACAGATTGGTGACGAGTCTGTGAAAAATACTTTGTGGGGACTGAACACATCCTACAAAACAGAATCGATGTGGCTGACAAATCTTGTAGATAAATTGCCATTTGTAGAAGCGACCCAGCCATCTCAGATTTCGTTCAATGCCGAGTTTGCCCAGATGATACCCGGACATTATCAGAGTAAAGAAGCGGGAGGATATTCTTATCTGGATGATTTCGAATCATCACAATCGCGGATAGATGTGAAAAATCCTTATGCGTGGACTTTGGCTTCAACACCTTTTGGTGCTAAAGGTAAGGATAATAAGATATTATTCGAAGAAGCTAAATTGAGTAATCAAATTGAGTACGGTATGAACCGGGCCATGCTCTCATGGTTCATGATAGACAATCTTTTTACCCGTAAAGGTTCGTCTCTGACACCGAATCATATAAAGAATGATCCGGACCAATTATCCAATCACTTTGTACGGGAAATTAATATGTATGAGATTTATCCGAATAAGGATGTTCCCTATAATGAATCTGCGACTCTCCCGGCTTTGAATCTTTCCTTCTATCCCAATGAGAGAGGTCCTTACAACCTGGATGCAACAAATATAGATTCGGATGGAAAACTGAAGAATCCTGAAGCCCGTTGGGGAGGAATTACCCGCCGGATGGATGTACGTGATTTTGAAGCGTCGAATGTAGAGTATATAGAATTCTGGCTGATGGACCCGTTTGTTTATGACCGGACAGTTAAAGGGGGAGAGTTATATATAAATCTGGGGGAAATATCGGAAGATATTCTCAAAGACGGTAAGAAATTCTTTGAAAACGGGCTACCTGTAAATGATGATCCCGATGCTGTAGAAACCACGGTATGGGGTAAAGTGCCAAAGCGTCAGTCGACTGTCTATGCTTTTGACGATAATGCCGGAAGCGATGCCCGGAGAAAGCAGGATGTGGGGCTGAACGGGTTGAGCACAGAAGAAGAATTTATATTTGGTACATATAGTAAATATTTACAGGATTATGATGCCAAACTATCGGCGGCAGCAAGAGAAAAATTAAAAGCTGATCCGTTTTCACCATTGAACGACCCTGCCGGAGATACATATCATTTCTATCGTGGTGCCGATTATGACCGCGATGAGGTAAGTATTCTCGACCGCTATAAATACTATAACAATACCGAAGGAAACTCCCCTGATACGAAACAGACTTCTGAGAGTTACTCAACGGCTGCCCGGCCTGTGCCCGATGTGGAGGATATAGATCAGGATAATACACTGAATGAGACGGAAGCCTATTTTCAGTACAGGATAGAGCTTGATCCGAAAAAAATGAATGTCGGCGAAAATTACATAGCCGATAGCCGTAAAGTGGAAGTTCCGCTTCGTAACGGTACGCCTGGAGAAGTGACGTGGTATCAGTTTAAAGTACCTGTACGCCAAGGCGAAAAAATCGGGAATATTTCAGACTTTAAGAGCATCCGCTTTATGCGTATGTTCCTGACCGGTTTTAATCAGACAACATTTCTGCGTTTTGGTACATTACAACTAGTCCGTGGCGACTGGCGTACATACGAACAAACACTAAATAAAAATAACGAGCCGTCAGGAAATGGTACTCTTGATGTTGCAACAGTAAATATAGAAGAAAATTCGGATCGTAAGCCTGTAAATTATGTACTTCCTCCGGGACTTAGCCGCGTCACCGATCCCGATCAGGCGCAGATGACAAAGGAGAATGAACAATCGTTGTCTATGCGTATACACGACCTGAGTGCAGGGGATGCGCGCGCGATTTATAAAAATACATATTACGACCTCAGACGGTATAAACGCCTGCAAATGTTTACTCATGCCGAAGAACTTATTGATGGAGAGAAATTGGTTAGGGGCGACTTCTCTATATTTATTCGTCTGGGTTCTGATTATAAGAATAACTATTATGAATACGAGATACCATTAGTAATAACGCCGGAGGGTTCAACCGACAGGAATGTAGTATGGCCTAACGAGAATATGTTCGACTTTCCGTTAGAATTATTGAAAGATGTGAAACTGCACCGTAACAGGGAAAAACGAAAAGCAGGTTCTACAGTTTCATATACAACACTCTATTACGAGTATGACCCTGATAAGCAAAACAACAGGGTAAGTGTAATTGGTAATCCTTCCTTATCCGAGATTAATGTGATAATGGTTGGCGTAAGGAATAACAGTACGGTGGTCAAATCGGGAGAAGTGTGGATAAATGAACTTCGCCTTACCGATTTTGATGAAGAAGGCGGGTGGGCTGCACAGGGAAATCTGAATGTGGCACTATCCGATTTAGGGACAATTAATTTATCGGGCCGGAAGGAAACAGTAGGATTCGGAGCCTTAGATCAGAAATTGATGGAAAGACGTTCCGATGATTATCATACATATAGTATTGCTGCTAACATAGAATTAGGTAAGTTCTTCCCGGAGAAAGCGAAAGTAAGTCTGCCTTTATATTATTCATATTCTAATCAGACGACTACGCCTAAATATGATCCGTTCGATCAGGATGTTACACTAAAGGAAGCTTTGAGCATAGTGGAAACTAAAGCCGAAAAAGATTCGATAAAGAGTCTGGCTCAGGAGAAAACTACAACAAAGAGTGTGAGTGTAAATAATGTCAAAGTGAATATTCAGAGTAAGACTCCGATGCCCTACGACCCGGCAAACTTTAGTTTCGGCTATTCATTTAGCCAGAGTGAGACAAAGAATCCAACCACGGTATATGATGTGAGTAAAAATTATCGGGCGACATTCAATTATACATATAGTCCGATGGTAAAGACCTGGGAACCATTCAAAAATGCTAAAAGTAAGTCCGGGGCTGCGAAGTTTGCCCGGTCTTTAGGCTTTAATTATCTGCCGTCCAATATTGCCTTTAATTCAAATATTGTAAGGTACTATACCGAAACAGCCTTACGAGATATAGAAAGTTACAGGCTTGGAGGGGAAACTGCCAGCCAGTTCTTATCATGGAGCCAGTCTTTCTTATGGGACAGAGACTTTAATATCGATTGGGATTTTACCCGCAATCTGAAATTTTCTTTTCAGTCGGGAACCAGAGCCGAAATAGAAGAACCATATCTGCAAGTGAATAAAAAACTGAACAGGGATGACTATGACACATGGAAAGATGCCGTTATCCGTAGTCTGAAAAGTCTCGGGGACCCGCTTTCGTATCGCCAGACAGTAAAAGTTACCTATCAGCTTCCGTTCAAGAATATACCGGCTATGGACTGGGTTACATCTAATGCCGGTTATACGAGTGGTTATCAGTGGGAGCGTGGAGCGAAGATAGATAGTGTGGAGATTGGTAATACCATAAGTAATACAATGACGTTGGATCTGACAAACAGATTCAGTATGACCGCACTATATAATAAATCATCGTTTTTGAAAAGAATAAACGACCGTTTTGATGCAAAGAGGAGGCCGCAATCGCCCGGCCAGCGTCAACGGGAAAAGCGTGAACCTGAAAGACGTCGGTTTACTCAGGATATAATGCTGCACAGGGATACCACTACTACGGTTACTCATGGCCTCAATACAAAGAATATACAGGTAATTGCAAGAAAAGAAGGGAAGGTATATGCAGTGAAATTTAAGAAAATAGATGAGAATACAATACTGATAAACAATAAAGATTCTACTAATATACAACTGAGCATTGAGGGCAGATACAAGGAAGCCGGAACATCGAAACTATTACAGGATATAGTAGAATATTCAGCGCGTGGACTAATGTCGGTGCGCACATTAGGATTTAATTACTCAAGGCATAATGAAACGTATATTTCAGGCTTCAAACCGGGTATAGGTGATGCATTCGGTCAGAAAGGTTCCGATTATGGAATGGTTCCCGGACTTGGTTTTGCTTTTGGTTTTGAGGGAGGTGATGACTTTATACAAAAGTCGATAGACAGGGACTGGCTTGTCGGAAATACCATGAATGTATCGCCATCAGTATTTAACACGGCCGAAACATTCGAGTTCAGAGCGCAGATAGAACCTTTTAAGGACTTCAAGATAGAGCTGAATGCCAAGCATGAGAATAATAAGCGGACAGAAGTTCAGTATACTGTTTTAGAAGATGGGACCCCGAATACATCGAGAACATTCGGCGGGAACTTCTCTATGACTACTGTGGCTTTGTCTTCAGCCCTTAAAAGCAGTAATGCCGGAAATGGCTATTATTCAGCAGCTTTCGAAAAATTCCTTGTAAACAGGTATCGTATAAAAAACAGACTGGAGGCTAAATATAGGAATACATCTTATCCCGGTGGTGGCTTTATTAGCGAAAATACTCCGGGGCTTATTGGTCAGCCTTATTCACCTGCCACTGGCGAGGTTGATATCAATTCTGCAGACGTGCTTATTCCGGCATTTATATCTGCTTATACAGGGCGTAGTGCAAATAATATTGCGCTTACAGCATTTCCGTCCTTATTATCTATATTACCTAACTGGACAGTGGCGTATGACGGACTAACCAGCATTCCCCTTATAAAAGAGAAATTCAAGAATTTACGGCTGAATCACGCGTATACCTGTTACTATCAGGTGAGTAATTATAATTCTTTCTCAAATTGGGTGCAGGCAGATGACGAACTGGGATATATACGTGATATACTCAGCGGGAATCCGGTGCCATCCTCACCATACAATATATCATCGGTTGGCATATCCGAAGTGTTTAATCCTCTGTTTGGAGTTGAAGGTACACTGAATAATAATATGACTATCAATACACGTTATAATAATGCACGTACTTTAACCTTAAATATGTCATCCTATCAGATCATAGAGTCGTTACAGAAAGAATTTGTAGTCGGATTCGGATACCGCATCAATGAGTTTAACCGCCTGATAGGATTAAGTCAGAAATCGACAGGACAATTCAATAACGATTTGAATATAAAAGCTGATTTGTCTCATAAAACAGTTGAAGCCTTGCTTCGTAAGATACAGGAAGATTTTACTCAGGCAACAAGTGGCACGACTATTGTAACGTTAAAAATATCGGCGGATTATGCAATGAGCAGGTCTTTGACTTTGAGGGCTTTCTATGATCGTATTCTCAACAGACCATTAATTTCATCGTCGTCATATCCGACAACAAATAGTAATTTTGGAATAAGCTTAAAATTTATTTTGCTACAATAAAAAATATTTATAAGCTTGCATAGAAAAAATATTTCCTTTATGTTTATTTTTTCAAATGTTAAACAATATCTTTGTCTTAATTGTTAAATAGTAAAATCGAGACCTATAAAATTTATTTAATTAAAGTAAGCAAGTCTTGGTAGAATAGAGAGGCTAAAATGAAAAAATCGACAATATGGATACTCGCCGGAATAATGGCATTTGCGTTCTTTGGCCTATTGTACTTACAAATAACCTACCTTAGAGAATCAATAAGGATAAGGAGTGATCAGTTTAATGAAATTATTAACAGAAGCCTTTTGCAGGTCTCTCGCAGTTTGGAACTCGATCAGACACAAAAGTATCTGAATGAGGCTTTTCTTGAGAATCAGAAAAAACAGGCGGCCGCTTATAACAGATCATTATCTTTGCAGAATCAGATGCAGGAAGAAACTGTAACACATCAGCAAAGAGTGAAGATGACAGCTCCCGATATGGAGATAAATATGGAGTTGAATATGTCGACCACTACCCAAACTCCGAAGAGTCAGATTTTCCAGTCGCCGAGCAAAGGTGGAACGAATGCCATATCGAAAACTATATTCGGTATGCAGGATGAACAAAAAAAGAAATATCTTTACGAGAGCGATATAATGAACGAGGTGCTGAACCGTATTATAAATACGGCAAGTAGTATACCTATAGCCGAACGGGTGAATCTGAAATCGCTTGAAGTTCTTATCAGAAACGAGATAAAAGGGAATGGGATAGAGTTGCCGTTCCAGTACGAAGTGGTGGACAAAAACGACAAGCCAATATATCAGCAGCCGTTTTTTACGATGCAAAACAGAAAGGACTATTACCTGCAATCGTTGTTTCCCAACGATCCGCAGGATAAGGTTACATACCTGAAAGTATATTTCCCTGATAAGGATAAATACTTGTTTAGTGAAGTAAAATTTCTATATCCGTCAATTTTGTTTACCTTTATATTGTTGGTAACATTTATTATAATCATTTATATCACATTCCGCCAAAAGCGTTTGTCGGAAATGAAGAGTGATTTCATGAATAATATGACACATGAACTGAAGACGCCTGTGTCAACAATCTCATTAGCAGCACAAATGCTTAAAGATGGCTCCATTACAAAGTCTCCGGAAGTTTTCAAACATATATCAGGGGTGATAAATGATGAAACCGAACGGCTAAGTTTTCAGGTAGAAAAAGTTTTGCAGATGTCTCTTTTCGAGAAGCAAAAGGCAACACTGAAAATGAAAGAACTGGATGCCAATGATGTGGTTGTAAGTGTAGCTAACACTTTCCAGATAAAAGTTGAAAAATTCGGAGGTAATCTGGATATCGATTTAGAAGCCACAGAATCAGCTATTGAAGCAGATAAAATGCATTTTACCAATGTGTTATTTAACTTATTGGATAATGCGGTGAAGTACAGAAGAGAGGATGTACCTCTGGAATTGATGATACGCACCTGGAATAGCAATAATAAACTATATATCTCGGTAGAAGATAATGGCATAGGTATAAAGAAAGAATTTGTAAAGAAGATATTTGAACGTTTCTATCGCGTATCTACAGGCAATCGGCACGATGTAAAAGGTTTTGGCCTAGGATTGGCATATGTGAGGAAAATAGTTGAAGATCATAAAGGAACTATAAAAGCTGAGAGTGAATTAGGTAAAGGCACTAAATTTATAATTTGTCTGCCTATAATGAAGAATAATGAACAACTCAAATAAATTGTATGTAAATAAGTAAGTTATGGAAGAAAAATTGAAATTATTTTTATGTGAAGATGATGAGAATCTTGGTATGCTGCTAAGAGAGTATCTTCAGGCAAAAGGTTACGACACTGACCTTTACATTGATGGAGAAGTTGGATACAAAGGATTTGTAAAAGAAAAGTACGATCTGTGTATTCTGGATGTGATGATGCCTAAAAAAGACGGTATCACTCTGGTAAAAGAAATCAGAGCAATCAATACAGAAATTCCGATCATATTCTTAACAGCTAAGAATATGAAGGATGATATCCTTGAAGGCTTTAAGGCCGGAGCTGACGACTATATTACAAAACCGTTCAGCATGGAAGAACTTGTTCTTCGTATCGAGGCTATCTTCCGTCGTGTAAAAGGAAAGAGGAGCAAAGAACAACAGGTTTACCAATTTGGTAATATGAACTTTGATACTCAAAAGCAAATTCTGACTATCAATGGTGAAAGTACTAAACTGACCACTAAAGAAGCAGAACTATTAGCTCTGTTGTGTGCTCATGCTAACGACATATTGGAAAGAAATCATGCCCTGAAACAAATCTGGGTTGATGATAACTATTTCAATGCCCGTAGCATGGACGTGTATATCACAAAGTTGCGTAAACTGTTGAAACCTGATCCAAGTATTGAGATTATCAATATCCACGGTAAAGGTTATAAACTGATTGCCCCGGTGAATGAAGAAGAAGGTGCTGAATAATATCAGTCCGAATATAGTGTAAAAAGCCGGTTGATTCCGGCTTTTTTTTATTTAGTCAATAGCCTTTTACGTAAATACTTTGTCAGGTATTCATTGAATATGATACCAAATACAATCAGAAATAATCCCAGATATGTAGTCACGTATATTTGCTCCCCTAATATCAGATGAATCAGGAAAAGGGAAATAAACGGCGATAAATAGCACATCTGATTCACCAGAGCCGGGTTATTCGTTTTCTTGATAGCCAGCCCGAAAAAGATGAACGGTATCCCCATCTCAAAAGCGCCTACATAAATGCTGGATAATATTCCGGGCACAGAATTCAGACTGACTCCTGCAAACAAAGCTCCTATCAGTAAATATAACGAGCCAAACAAGAAGCTGAGGAATAATGCGACTATTCCATCCACTTTTTTGTTCTGATTGTTTACTATCCAATAAGTTGCCCACAAAAATGCACTTAGAAAGGCAAGTAGCAATCCTGCAATAGGTAAACTCTGTCCGCTTATACCACCCGAACCTAACGATATGAGAGCTACTCCTCCGAGAGATAGTGCCATACCGATATACTTCATCTTAGGTATTGGCTGGCGGGCAATTATAGCCAGCAAAACGAGTAATACAATCGGCCAGGCATAGTTTATCGGTTGTGCTACCTGCGCTGGCAATAAGGCATACGATTTGAAAAGAACCAGATAGTATGCTACAGGATTCAATAAGCCGACCAATGCAAACCATCCCCACTGTCTGGCAGGGAGAGTTTGCAGGTCTGTCCATTTTTTCAGAATAGTCATTGCTATGCTGAATATAAGTAGCGCGGTAAAACTGGCAACCAAAAGCATCTCGAAATGAGAGAAATACTTCAGCGCCATTTTAAACATCGTAGCTACTGTAGACCAGCTTAATACGGCAATACCGCCATAAATAAGCGCTTTATTGCTGTCCTGCATCGTTATCTTAAAGCTTCTACTTCTTCGGTAGTCAATGGTATCTTTTTACCTAATCTGCGGGAACCTGTTTCTGTAATAAGAAAGTCTTCTTCGTTACGCAATCCGCCAAAATCGCGGTATGCCTCCAGCTTGTCATAATTGATGAATTCTTCGAATTTCTTTTCACCTTTCCATAAATCTATAAGTTCGGGAATAAAATAGATACCCGGCTCGATAGTAAGAACAAAACCAGGTTCCAGTTTCCGTCCCAAACGTAACGATTTCCGTCCGAATTGCGTACTTTTGGGCTCTCCGTTGTAACCTACCCAAACTTCACCCAGATTCTCCATATCATGCACATCCAGTCCCATCATATGTCCCAGTCCGCACTGGAAAAACATCGCATGAGCACCGGCCTGTACAGCTTCGTCCATATCGCCTTTCATCAGGCCCAGCGATTTCATCCCTTCGCATATGACCTTCGCCGAAAGTTCATATACTTCCCTGAACGGGATACCCGGCCGTAATGCTTCTACCGATGCAATATGTGAAGCTACCTGAATATCATATACATCTTTCTGGCGGGATGAGAATTTCTTTCCGGCAGGTATAGTAGACGACATATCGCCTGCATAACCCATTTCGGTCTCCGCACCGGCATCAATAAGGAACATATCTCCTTCTTTTACCGTATTTCCGTGATAATGATTGTGTAATGTTTGCCCGTTTACTGTGGCGATAGTAGGGAAGGAGAGTCTTCTTCCGGCAGCATAGGCTACTTCTTCCAGAGCAGCCATTACCTCATATTCTTTCATCCCTACACGGACTTTCTTTATCGCGGTAATGTGCATATCGGCTGTAATATCACAGGCTTTTTCTATTTCAGCGATTTCTTCTTCCGATTTATAGATGCGTTGATTTACTACACCCTGAATAAATGGGAGAGAGGCCTCTTGTTGTGCAGGTTTAAGACCCGTCCAGTCCATTAGCCTGAGTTTATGTTCTGCTCTGTAAGTTGGCAGGTAATGCACTTTCTGTCCTTTAGTTGCCGCTTTTGACAGATAATCGCCTAGAGAAGAATAAGGCCGGGTATTAGCAACCCCGACTCTCTCGCTCTTTTCCTTTAAGGTAGGCTGTGTACCCATCCATACTATCTGGTCGATAGTAAGCTCATCTCCGAAGATAATCTCCTTATCTTCATCTATATTGATAACTGCGGCCAATCCGGCATATGGAAGCCCGAAGAAATAGAGGAATGTGGAATCCTGACGGAAAGGGTAGGTGTTATCTTCATAATTCATTCCGGACTCGTCGTTTCCGAGAAATAATAGAATACCGGAACCTATTGTTTTTTTCAATTGGTTGCGGCGGTTGATGTAGGTTTCTTTTGAAAACATAGTATTATTATTTTATATTAATATACCAACTTATCATTTTCTCACCGTGTTTTACAAGGTGTGAGTTAATAAAAACTTGACAAACTTTACACATTTTACACTATTTTTTTATTGTCATTATTTCCTGCTATTAGCCAATAGCCTTTAGCAATGCGGGCTGATAAAAATTTGTAGCTCGTTGCTGCTTGCAGGGAGAAGTAACACATAATTCTTTACTTATTTACTTAAAACTTATAC
>X355_Hoffmanns_Two_toed_Sloth__coassemble_2058_pt1 | contig 21080 bp, 11 predicted proteins | sample X355_Hoffmanns_Two_toed_Sloth__metabat2_low_PE_021 | metagenome-assembled genome bin X355_Hoffmanns_Two_toed_Sloth | reverse complement strand
GAATATGAAAATGAAAATAACAATAGGCTCAACCGTATTTACCGCCACCCTTGAGAATACTGCTACGGCAACCGCTTTCAAGAAACTGTTACCCATAACAATCACAATGTCCGAGTTAAACAATAATGAAAAGTATTACAGCCTGCCAAACAGCTTACCTACCAATCCTACTAATCCGAAAACGATACAAAACGGCGATTTAATGCTGTACGGCTCGCAAACATTGGTATTGTTCTACAAAAGTTTTTCTACATCGTACAGCTATACCCGATTGGGAAAAGTAGATGATACAACAGGCTTAGCCTCCGCATTAGGTTCGGAAAATGTCACCGTAATTTTTGAAATGGAATAAAAAAAAGAATCATATATAACAGATAAATAGTTACAGAAAATGAAGAAAATAATACTCATGGCTTTGCTCGTAATAGGAACAATCACAGCAGAAGCAATAAACGGAACAACCGTATTAACCGAAAATAATCAAGCAAACGATAAAAATATGGATAAGCCAGAATTAACAATTGAATGGGACAAAGTATTCCCCAAAAGCGATAAAGTCGATCATCGCAAAGTAACCTTCCGCAACCGTTACGGTATCACCCTTGCTGCCGATATGTATATACCTAAAAATCCAACCGGAAAATTGGCAGCTATTGCCGTGAGTGGACCTTTCGGCGCAGTAAAAGAACAATCATCGGGACTCTATGCACAGACAATGGCCGAACGTGGTTTCCTGACTATTGCTTTTGACCCCTCATATACAGGTGAGAGTGGCGGTGAACCCCGCTATGTAGCTTCACCCGACATTAATACGGAGGATTTCAGTGCTGCCGTCGATTTTCTTTCCACACGTGATGATGTAGACTATGAACGGATCGGAATCATCGGTATTTGTGGCTGGGGTGGTCTGGCTATCAACGCAGCCGCTATGGATACCCGAATCAAGGCAACTGCCACATCTACCATGTACAACATGAGCCGTGTAAATGCCAACGGTTATTTTGATTCTATGGATGCGGACGCACGTTATAAACTCCGTGAGCAACTGAATACCCAGCGAACAATCGACTCAAAAAACGGCACATATGCACTTGCCGGAGGCGTTATTGATCCGTTACCGGACGATGCTCCTTGGTTCGTGAAAGATTACCACAGTTACTACAAAACTGAACGAGGCTATCACGAGCGTTCACTCAATTCGAATGGTGGTTGGAATATAACATCGTCTCTTTCGTTTATCAATATGCCGCAACTTGCCTATGCCGACGAAATCCGCAATGCAGTACTCATTATTCATGGTGAAAAAGCACATTCCCGCTATTTCAGTGAAGATGCTTTCAAAAAGTTAAAAGGCGATAATAAGGAACTGATGATTATTCCCAATGCTACTCATGTGGATTTATATGACCGTATGGATATTATACCATTTGACAAACTGGAATCTTTCTTTAAGGAATATTTGAAATAGAGTGGATATAAACATACGATATATAACGAGAGAATTTTTACGGATTCTCTCGTTTTTATTAATTCATCAACCGATAATCACTTGGCGAACTACCCACAATCTTCTTAAACATCCGGCTGAAATGATGCGGATATTTAAACCCTAATTCATAAGCAATTTCATTTACCGACTTATCCGGGTGGTACAGTTTATCCTTTGCCTTTTCAATAACCTTTATCTGGATATATTCCTGAGCCGATTTACCTGTTTCTTTTTTGATTAAATCCCCGAAATAATTGGCTGACAAATGAAGTTCATCCGCAAAATACTGCACAGAGGGCAAACCTATTGTTTGCGGTTTATCAGAATCAAAGTAACCGTTCAGTAATTCTTCAAACCGAGTAAGTACATCTTTATTAACGTTTTCGCGAGTAATAAACTGACGGTCGTAAAAGCGCAGGCAATGATTAAGAAAAACTTCGATGTTAGCGGTGATAATCGATTTACTGTGTTTGTCAATGGAATGAGCCAGTTCATCCTTTATCTCCTGAAAGCAATTCACGATAATCTGCCGTTCACGTTCCGACATATGCAGCGATTCATTCGATTCGTAAGAAAAAAACGAATAATCATTCATTTTCTGTCCGAGCAGTGTACCCCGAAGCAAATCGGGATGAAAACACAACCCCCAGCCCTGCATTTTAAAAGTATCGCCCGTATCATCTTTTCCGGCCACTTGTCCCGGAGCAATAAAAACAAGCGTACCTTCCTGATAGTCGTATGTATGGCGGCCATAAATCAAATCGCCGCATTTAACATCTTTCAGGAAAATGAAATAGAAACCATATCTTTTACGGATATGATGAAATTCTTTTGTGACTGTGGAAAAGTCGATAGAACTCACCAAAGGGTGCAGTGTTTCTATTCCCAGAAAGCTGTTATAATCGTGTATCGTATCAAAATTCAATATTTCGCTCATAATTCCTGATTTTATGTATAACAAATATAGTGAAAGCCGAAAGCAATCAAATTTATTTGAATTGCTGAGGCACATCCTATATTCTGTAAAAATAAGGCTTCTTGTTTGAAATCTACCATTCCATCTCTCAAATCAGTAATAATGGTAGAAGAAACAGTAATCTGTCTATTTACATGGGGTATTATTCACCGTAAGTTTGTAACATGAAAATTATAAACTTTTAATTGGTAAAATATGAAGCAAAGGAATGGCACCAAAGAGATAGTATTTATAATAAGTATCCTCCTTATTTTCTCGGCTTGTAATCAAAATAAGGAAAAAGATATGAACGGACTACTTGTGATAAAAGAACAGGGCAGTTTTGCCGTAGGCGGTTCGGTTATAATCAACCCCGGCACATTCAATCCCATTACACGTACTCCCGAGGGGCAAACCTACCACGGCGACCATGCCTATATTGTTTATCAGATACCCGATAATGCCCGCAAATTACCACTAGTATTCTGGCATGGCATCGGACAATTTTCAAAGACATGGGAAACTACACCCGACGGTCGTGAAGGATTCCGGAATATATTTCTTAGACGAAATTTCGGTGTATATCTCATTAATCAGCCAAGAAGGGGAAACGCAGGGCGAAGTACTGTAGAAGCCACAATAAAAACAATACCCGACGAACAGGAATGGTTCAGCACTTTCCGGCTGGGTGTATGGCCCGAATATTTTGAAGGCGTACAATTCGATAAAAGTCCGGAAACATTGAATCAGTATTTTCGTCAGATGACACCCAATATCGGAGGATTTGATACCGAAGTAATCACTTCAGCCGCAATTGAACTTTTCAATAAGATAGGTGACGGTATACTTGTCACTCACTCTCATTCGGGCGGTTTTGGCTGGTTGACGGCAATAGGTAGCGATAATGTAAAAGCAATTGCATCCTATGAACCCGGCAGCGGTTTTGTTTTTCCCGAAGGAGAAGTCCCCGAACCCCTTTCAAGTTCAGCAGGAGTGTTAGTAGCCAATAGCGTGCAGATGTCCGACTTTATGAAACTCACCAAAATCCCCATTATTATTTACTACGGTGATTTCATCCCTGAAAAACAAGTAGAAAATCCCGGAATCGACGGCTGGCGTGTACGGCTCGAAATGGCAAGGAAATGGAGAGATGTCGTCAATAAGTATGGAGGAGATGTTACTGTTATACACTTGCCCGAAATAGGGATTCATGGCAATACTCATTTCCCTTTCTCCGACCTCAATAATATAGAAATAGCCGGTTTGCTTTCGGACTGGTTCAAAGAAAAAGGACTCGATAAATAGAACAAGATATGAAGAATTTAATTTTAAGCCTAATCATAATTTTAGTAATATTCCCCGTGTCGGCATATTCGAATAATAAGTAATAGAAATATAACAATGAAAAAGATTATATATATCACAATGACAACCTTGTTGCTGGGAATATCCGTCAACATATATGCACAAGAGAATAATATGCTAAGCAAAAAACAAGAAAAAATAGTAATCATATCTTCCTTTACCGCAAGGGGAGAATTGGAAAAACTGAAACCGGAACTGATTGCCGGACTCGAAGCCGGATTAACCGTAAACGAAATAAAAGAAGTATTGGTCCATCTGTATGCTTACAGCGGATTTCCCCGGAGCCTGCGAGGACTGCAAACTTTTATGAGCGTGCTGGATGAACGGAAAGCCGCAGGAATAACCGATAATTGGGGGCATGAAGCCTCACCCGTTACCGATACCCGCGATAAGTACGAGCGTGGAAAAGAAATCCTTTCCGAACTGCAAGGTATCACACCGCCCGAAGGACGAGAAACCGCAGGCTATGCAGGTTTCAGTCCCGAAATAGAAACATTCCTGAAAGAACACCTTTTTGCAGATATTTTTGAACGTGATGTACTTACCTATGCGCAGCGTGAAATGGTAACTGTTTCGGTACTGATGGGATTAGGAGGTGTCGAACCGATGTTGAATTCCCACATGAACCTCTCGCTGAACGTAGGTATAACCCCTGCCCAATTACAGCAAATAATAAACATCATTGAAATAAACGTAAGTAAAGAAAATGCGGAAGCAGCTAAAGTCGTACTGCATGAATTACTTCAAACAAAAGGATTGAGCACAGAGGCAAAAATTTCCGAAATGGTAAACGGTGTGAAAATAGAGAAAGTATCCTTTCCGAACCGGTTTTATAACAACGTGGCAGGTAATCTCTATTTTCCACCTAATTATGATACCAATAAGAAATATTCAGCTATTGTGATCGGTCATCCGTTTGGTGGAGTAAAAGAACAAACGTCAGGACTTCATGCTCAAAAAATGGCGGAACTCGGTTACATTACCCTTGCATTTGATGCCACACATTATGGCGAAAGCGGCGGATATCCACGATATATAGAATCACCCGAAGCACGGGTAGAAGATTTCAGTGCAGCGGTAGATTATCTCAGTAACCATAAAAATATAAATCCACAGGCAATCGGAGTTATCGGCATTTGCGGCGGTGGAGGTTATTCCGTTAGTGCGGCACAAATCGACCATAGGATAAAAGCAGTAGCAACAATCAGCATGTACGACATGGGACGCGCCCGTCGTCAAGGATTAGGCGATGTGATAACGTATGAGCAGCGCATGAAAACATTGGATGATATAGGGGAACAACGCACAAAAGAGCTCGGTGGCGCAGCCAGAAAAGATATCGCGGCTATTCCTACTCAATTGAGCGACAGCGATACGGAAAATACCCGTGAATTTTTCGACTATTACCGTACGTCACGTGGAGGGCATCCAAACTCGACTACCAGCTATTCCTATACAAGCCTTGCACCGATGATGAATTTCTTCCCTTTTGCGCAAATAGAAACTATCTCACCAAGACCCCTGTTATTTATCGTTGGTGAACGTGCCGTGTCAGCTTATTTCAGTGAAGATGCGTATAGCAAAGCAGCAGAGCCTAAAGAACTGTTTGTTGTGCCGGGAGCCTCGCACGTGGATTTATACGACAGGCCGGAATATATGGGTATTTCATTACCTAAATTGAATTCCTTCTTTAAACAATATCTGAAATAATAGTAAACAATAGTATATGAAAAAAATAAAAAGAAACGGTTTTGCATTATTAGCTGTTGTAATATTGCTATTCACAGCATGTAATAACTCAAAAAATAACAACGAAATGGAAACAAACAATAAAGAGATAAATCAGATATTTCCGAAAGGAGATAAAATAAATAACAATTATTTCAGTGGAACAGCATGGCTTCAAATGCTTGTCACTGATAAAGAGAACTTCGACCTCACAATAGGCAATGTAATTTTCGAACCGGGAGTACGGAATAACTGGCATTCACATCCGGGTGGACAAATTCTGTTATGTACTAAAGGACAAGGCTATTATCAGGAAAAAGGAAAGCCGATTCAATTACTTAATGTAGGTGATATTGTTGAAATCCATGCTGATGTCGTCCATTGGCATGGTGCAACTCCCGATAGTGAATTCGAGCATATAGCAATTAGCCCACAATCTCATAAAGGAGCTGTCGTTTGGATGGAGCCTGTAACTGATGAGGAATACAACAGTTATAGTAGCAAATAGTCCGATTATAAACAAAAACAGGACATGATTGGATAATCAATTATCCAATCATGTTATTATTTAAGTTATATGCTAGGTAAGTTTATATGATGACATGAATCTATGTTCTGGAGTGCAAAAAATGACTCACGAGAATCGTAAATTCAATTCCACTTAAATAGCTTCATTCCTATAATGAAACAGATAAGTCCAAAAGCAGATAACATACAAGTCGGATAAATCACTTCCATCCATCCGGCCCCTTCATTAAAAATACTCCGGATTCCATCGGTGAGCGCTGTCAGAGGGAGTAACTTAATAGCTCCGATACTCCATTCGGGAAAATTATGGTAACTGAAGAAAATACCCGATAGCAACATCATGGGCATTTGTACAGCATTAATCCATCCGGTACCGACCTCCGTTTTAGTAGTACGGGATGCAACCAAGACAGCGATTCCTGTAAAAGCGAGATTACCAGCTAGAAATAAAACAATCAATGCTCCGATATTTCCCTGGATATGAATATCGAATATTAACCAGGCAAAAAACAGTAGAATCAGAGACTCAACCACATTCATGAGGATACGGACAAACATTAATGCAAATAAAAAATTTGATTTTTTCATCGGAGTCGCAACCATCCGTCTTAATAATTTCTGCGATCGTCGTTCAATGATTGTATAGCTAATGCCCCACATGATAGAACTCATCAACCCGAAAGCAATCAGTCCCGGAATCAGGAAGTCGATATAACGAACACCCATTAATGTCAATGGTTTTATTTCTGTATTCTCAGCATTCATGCTTGAATCAGGTGCTTTTACCAATGCTGAAAGCTTCATATATGCTAATTGTGACTGAGAGTTAAGCGGATCAAAATGATAAGCGGCTTTTCCCAACGAATCCGTAACAATCACATCTGCTTCGCCTCTCTTTAACGATATGATAGCTGAGTTCCAGTCGCTTTGTGAAAACTTAAATATAGTATTACCCAGCGTTTTATTGATAATTTTCCAATTTTGGATGTTCCTTCCTTTACTCTGTGCATTTGTAGCATAAATATTGAGAAGTGAATCTAATTCTGTCTGATTTTTCTCAACAAGTACAATATTAAATTTTGATTCTGTTTGCTGTGTAAAAGCCAAGCCCAATCCAATGGAGATAAGTACAGGGAATATCATACCCCAAAAAAGGACTTCCGGTTCACGGATTGTCAGTAGAAACTGGGTTTTGAAGAGTTGATATAATTGATTGTTTTTGATTGATTCCATTATTGAAATAATTGAAAGTATACAAGTATTTATTACAATATTACATTTCCATTCTCACGGAGAGCTTTTCCTGTGAGATTGATGAATAATTCGTCGAGGTTACGGGAATTTTCGTCCAGCAACTCTTCCAGTTTCCCTTCTTTTAATATTTTCCCTTCATCAATAATGATGATACGGTCACAAAGCGATTCCGCTTCTTCCATGTAATGGGTTGTCAGGATGAGGGAGGTTTCCCCTTTGTCTTTTAATCCTTTCAGAATATTCCAAAGATCGAGTCGTGAATGTGGATCGAGTCCGGTAGTGGGCTCATCCAGAAAAAGAATTTGAGGAGTATTTAATAATGCTACACCTAAAGCAAGCCGTTGCCGTTGTCCTCCCGAAAGTGTTCCCACCATCGATTTTCGTTTACTTTCCAGTCCGGTCAGCTCGATAATTTCATTTGCCCGTTTTTCGCCAAGCCGGAAAAAACTCGCAAACAGGCGTAAGGTTTCAAAGACAGTCAGTTTATCGGAAAAACGTGTTTCCTGCAATGACAGACCAATAATTGACCGAAGTTCTCTTTCATTCTTTTGCCAGTTCTTACCCTGTAACAGAATTTCTCCTGAATCCGGCTTTTTTAATCCTTCCATCATTTCAACCATTGTTGTCTTTCCGGCTCCGTTAGGGCCAAGTAAAGCCACAAATTCTCCGGGATGTATTGCAAAAGAAATACCTTTTACTGCATGTACATCCTTAAATGACTTATATACGTCTTTTACTTCTATCTGATACATTATGTATTTATTTTCCCTGCTAATTTTATTATCGGGTGATAAAAGTAATAACGAATTTTATTACTACAAAGTTTTGGCTTCTGTTAATGCGTATTTAATTATCTGTTTATAAAATTTTGCAACAGAGATATTAAGGTTAAGATTATAGAGAAAGAATCAGCAAAATATAAGACCGTTATGATTGGTTTTTCTATGGAAATATAAGGTAATGATTTATAATAAAGGCGAAGATCAAAGCTGTGGACGGAAGGCTTACATTAATTTTCTCTCCCTCCTTTAAATTGAACGGGTGATATAGAAAATTGCTCTTTAAAGCACTTGCTAAAGTAGAAAGGATCATTAAACCCTACCTTGTAAGCAACTTCAGAAACATTTAGACCGGTTGTTTTGAGTAGTTCAGCAGCTTTTTTCAGGCGTATTATCCGTACGTATTCATTTGGAGAGTAACCTGTAATTCCTTTTACTTTTTTATAGAGCATGGTTCTTCCCAGATTGGTAGATTGAGCGAATGCGTCAACTGAAAAATCAGGATTATTCAGATTTGTATCAATTATCGAGTGTATTTTGTCTATAAAGGCTTTATCCTTGTCTGTCGTACAAATCGTGGTAAGTCCTATTCCGGGTTCCTGTGAAAATTTCTGCTGTAATTTCTCCCGTTGTTCGATAAGTTTAATAATCCGGGCCATCAGATATTTTGTACTAAAAGGTTTGATTATATAGGCGTCTGCACCCGATTGTATACCTTCTACCTGATGTTCTACAGATGAATGGGCTGTAAGCAGAATTATAGGAATATGACTTGATTGAAAATCCGATTTCAGCCTCTTTGTAACTTCAAAACCATCCATTTCGGGCATCATAACATCACATATAATCAGGCTGGGTTGTTCATTAACAGCCATATTAAGCCCTTCGATGCCATTTGGTGCGGTCAGAATACTAAAAATAGATTTTAATTGTTCCGTCAGAAATGACCTGATATCTTCATCGTCCTCAATAATAAGAATCTTATACAAGTTTAAAGCTCCGTTCAGGTTATCCTCTTCAAATATATTTTCTTCAATGGAAGAAGGGCTGATTACGGGTTCAGAGTGGATGATGGCCTCATTGTTATAATTGCTGTCGGCCAAAGGAATCGTTACAATGAACGAAGCACCTCCCCATTCGGATTCTGAATATTCGATACGTCCCAGATGTACATTAACCAGCTCATAGGTAAGATTAAGGCCGATACCGATGCCCGGTATGGAATAATTAATCTGTTTGAATCTCTGAAACAGCAAGTCTCTTTTATCCTGAGGAATACCCGTCCCCGAATCAGAAACGGTCAGTTGCCAATAATCATCTTTTTCGTTAAATTCAAGCTTTACTGAAATATTACCCTCGGCCGGAGTATGCTTAAAGGCATTGGACAGCAGATTGAAAGCCACTTTATCCATTTTTCCTCTGTCTAATAATGTTATTTTCGAATCTTTGTCCGATGAGAATGTGAAATTGATATGATTTTTATCCGCTGTCTCAGTAAATATATGATAGATGTCAGAAAAGAAACTAACAGTTTCTGTATATTCCAGAGTGAGTTCCATTCTGTCTTTTTGCATTTTCCGGAATTCCAGTAATTGGTTTATCAGCCTCATTAAGCGGGATGAACTTTTCTCTAAAATCCTGATCTGTTTTTTCAAGGGCGCAGGCAAAGACTTCATTTCACTCATATTCTCAATACTTCCACTGATAATGGTCAGGGGTGTCCTGAATTCGTGAGATATATTGGTGAAAAAGCGTAAACGATATTCAGTCAGCCTTTTTTCTACTTCGACTGCATTATGTAGCCTGTTCATTTTCAGAATAAGTTTGGACGCGAAAAAGCAGAGGATAAGCGCTGTAATAATATATATAGCAATGGCTTTCGACGATGTCCAGAAAGGCGGGACAATGATAATCTCCAACACTGTTTCCTGTTCGGCCATAATACCGGAACTATTGCTCCCTTTTACTCTGAAAATATATTTTCCCGCCGGAATATTCTTGTAAGTTGCTACATTATATTGCGTGATGGGATTCCATTTATTATCATAGTTTTCAAGTATATATGTGTACCTGTCGGAATACGCGTCCTGAAAATTTAATGATGAAAATTCTATGCTAAAAGAATTCTGACCATTCTTTAACTTTATGGATTTCGTTTCGGTAATGCTTTTACTCAAAGGCGAATCCTGTCCGTTAGGTACTGCCGGAATACCGTTTACGCGAAGCTTGGTCAATAATACCGGCCGGTCGGGAGCATTGTTTTTGAAGGAAGATGGATCGAGTATATACATTCCGTTATAACTCCCCAGCATAATTTCTCCGTTTTTTCTTTTGTAACTCGAAGACTCACAGAACAGATCACTTTCCCAAGTGTCGGGGAAACTGTAATTCTCGAAAATCATTGTATCCAGATTCAATTTAGAAACTCCGCTTTCGGTACTTATCCATAAATTGCCGTTATTATCTTCTTCTATCGATTGTACTACATTGTTTATCAATCCTTCTTCGGATGAAAAATGTCTGAAGCTGATATCTCCGTTCAGACTGTTTTTCACGGCTAAATTAAGACCTCCGCCCGATGTTCCTATCCAGATTTGCTCCCGGCTGTCTTCGAATAAGCATTTTACTTCACTATGATTTAATGAAGCGGGATTGTTCCTGTCGAAATGAAAACTTCTGATATCAGCCGGTTGCTTATTCATTTTATCAGGGGTAAAGGTGACGATGCCATTGTTCCCTCCGAGCCAGATCATGCCGGATCTGTCTTGAATGATACACCGGATAAACTTTTGTTCGTTAGATATAGCCGGTATCCTTTCAAAGATTAAATCTTTACCATCCTTCTTACAATAGAGTAATCCTGCGCCGAAAGTCCCTACCCACAGGTTTTCTTTCGAATCGATTAATATCGAGTATATACTGTTATTAGCAAGACTTATGGTATCTGTCGGGTTGTGGGTATATGTTTTATATTCACCTCTGTTACCGGAGATGACCAACAGGCCGTTTCCTTTGGTACCTACCCATTTATTGCCCTTACTGTCTTCAATCATGCAATACGGCATTCCCTGCGATAATGAGATAATATTCTTTGATTGAAGGTTTTCATCGAAGACGTAAATATTGCCACTTTTCGTTCCTATCCATATATCTCCGGACTTATCCTGGAAAATAGTCCTGATTATTCTGTTTTCAGCGTTGGTCTTATCCATATCCGGAAAAAACACCTCATTCTGGTATTTTGTCAATGAGATTTTAGAAATACCGGTATGTTCTGTCCCTATCCATATCTCTCCGGATTTATCTTCGAATACGGAAAGAAGATAATTGGTTTTAAGCCCGCTGTTGTAGCGGGTAAAATGGCTTAATTCTCCCGTGTTCTGATCTAAGGCGAACAGGCCGTTCCCGTATGTTGTAATCCAGATTATATCCCGCGAATCGCAATAAATATCATACCTTTCCAGATCAATAACCGATAGAATGGATTTAGGTATTAGCTCTATACGTTTAAATTTTTGTATAGCCTTTTCATACTTCCATATATTACCCGATTTGTTATATATCCACGGGTTATTATTGTTATCGGTAAGTATCCTCGTTCCGGTCAGTTCCTCACCATTAAAAATATCTTTTGCGTCGGTTACTAAAGATAAGCGGATATTCAATATATATGTACCCTGTTTTCCGGTAATCAGAATTCTGTTTTCATCCAGGACAGCAGTCTGATTGATTATAAATTTACCTCTTTGCGGATAGATGTCGATCATGGAAGAATATCTCTTTTTATTTTTTTCTCCTACAATAATTTTATTGTTATGAGTAAAAAAATAAATGTATCTGCCTGATTCCTCAGCTTTCTGAAAGTTAAGATTATTGTCTCCCGTGATATAATATTCAGGATTATCCCTTGTTATTTTATACAACTCTTTATCCGTCCCCAACCATATCTGATTACCCGAATCTTCATATACGAAGTTTACTATATTGGTTTGTATGTTATTCTTATCGAATAATGTCGGCAGAAGCCCGTTATTCACGTATTGAATGCGGCATGCGCCTTCTTTTGTTCCCCACAGCCAGATATCCCCGTTTCTTGTCACCAGGATATCCAGATAACTTCTCGCCTCATTCTTTCCGGTATAATCGACAAACGATTCGGTATGAGTATCGTAACAGTCGACAATCCCGGATGTAGAGAGTATCCATATACGCCCGTTGTTATCCTCGACCGCTTTTTTTATTTTGCTTTCGGTAAGTGAAAATGAATTGAATTGAGGGAGCATTACATCAAACTCACGACCATCATAGCGGTTCAGCCCATTTATGGTGCTAACCCATATAAAGCCCCTTTTATCCTGCATGATACTCCTTACAGTATTGTGGGATAGTCCGTTTTTATTAGTAATATTCTCAAATTTCAGACCGTCGATGGCATATACAGGGAAAGTCAGAAAATACAGGAATATACAGATTAGATTTAATTTACTCATTTAATCAAAAGGCAACAATACAAATTTATACAAGTTCAGATAAAGTGATGCTCTTTTATTCTGTTTTTACAGGTGCTGTAAACATTTATCCATGCAATTTAACGATTATTCCATATGATGGGAACTGCGACAAATATAAAATCGATTTTACTACACAAAAATACAGGTATAACGTCGAATCTTCGATGCGCGGTTCTTGAAACATCAATTACATTTGTTACAAATATTTTTTCACATCTGAAACTACATTATAAATAATACTATTGAAAGTTCAAATTTTGGTTCCATAACCTAACTAAATTTAATATCATGAATAATTGTATGAAAAAAGAACGAAAGCCAATTCTTTTCAAGGTATTGCTATTCTTTGCTTTATTGCTTGTGAATAGCAGTATCATTTTTGCACAAAATGGGATTACAGTTTCCGGTACAGTGCAGGACGAATTAGGAACACTCGTGGGAGTGAGCATCGCGATTAAAGGAACTACTACAGGTACATTGACCGATGTGGATGGTAAATTTTCATTAACCGTCCCAAATGATAAGGTAGTTCTTACTTTCTCCTTTATAGGCTATGTTTCGCAGAACATAACAGTAGGTTCCGACAGAATTTTCAATGTAACGATGAAGACTGAAGATAATTCTTTGGATGAAGTAGTAGTTATCGGTTACGGCACCGTGAGAAAAAAAGATCTGACCGGATCTACCGTATCGGTCAAAGGTTCCGATCTGGCCAACATTCCGGTAACTACAGCAGCTCAGGCCTTAGCCGGTAAAGCTGCCGGTGTGAATGTTATTCAGCAAAGCGGCGCACCGGGCGCTAATGTTCAGATCACTGTACGGGGCGGCACATCTATTACACAAGGTACAGAACCATTGTATATTGTGGACGGTTTTCAAATGGAAAACGGTTTGCAGAATGTAGATATTAATGATATCGAAAGTATCGACGTGATGAAGGATGCTTCCGCAACGGCTATTTACGGGGCAAGAGGATCGAACGGTGTTGTATTGATTACTACAAAATCCGGGAAATCGGGAAGAACAGAAGTCTCCTATAATGCTTATATCAGTTTCAACCGTCTGGGTAAAAAACTGGATTTATTAGGAGTCGAAGACTATGTGAAATATCAATATGAATATAACGTGCTTCGTGGTAATGCGGATAGTTTTGCCAATTTTTTCGGAGGTGATGTCAATGCAGCAGACTTTTATTCCGGAGCTTATTCCAGAATTTCTCAAGAATATGGGAATCGCGCGGGAATCGATTGGCAGGATATTGTATTCGGTGATACGGGAATTACCCAGAATCACAATATAAATATAAGTGGTGGCACCAATAAAACCAGGTATATGGTGAGTTATAACTATACCGGTGAAGACGGTATTATGGAGAAACATGGCTATAAGAAAAACAGTATTCGCGCCAAGATCAATCATGAATTAAGTAAAGGTGTACGTTTCGATTTTGCTTCCAGCCTGCAAATGACCAAGGTTGACGGTGGTGGTTCACTGGGAGGAAAATTAAAGCAGACAATCCTGCAACCGGTCACCGGAGGGGCAAGGTGGACAAATGAACAAATGATCGGTTCCGATATAGGTACGGAGATCGGTAATATAATGAATGATGCCAATTATGATGCTCAAAACCCGATTCTGGATAACAGGGCTATTACTAACGAGAAATATACCCGTTTAGCAACTGTCAATGCCGGACTTGAATTTGATCTTATAAAGAACATGACGTTCCGCACGGCCGGCAGCTATACATGGCAGCAGATTCGTAAAGATTATTGGGATGACGGCAGCACCAAACAAGCTAAAGCAAATAAAAGCCCTTATGGTTATGGTTCCCGGGATAATAGTGAAAAATATTCATGGCAGATCACAAATACTTTGAACTATGCATTCAATCTGAAAGAAGTACATCGTTTTAATGTACTCTTGGGACAGGAGACTTATTATACCGAAAATATGATGCTGGAAAATGAATACCGTAGCTTCTCTGATGGTAACTTCGGACTGAATGATGTGAGTATGGGAATCCCTTATACATGGAAGTCTGATAAGGAGAAAGTAGGATTGGTTTCTGTATTTGGCCGTCTTTCTTATAATTTTGATGAACGTTATCTTTTTACGGGTACCTTGCGCGGAGACGGGTCGTCCAAGTTTGCCAGAGGCAAGCAATGGGGATATTTCCCTTCTGCTTCGGGGGCGTGGCGTATTACGGAAGAGTCCTTCATGGAAAATGTAAAAACGATTATGAATAATCTGAAATTGCGTGTGGGCTACGGTATTGCGGGTAACAACAATATTAAAAACAATATGTATGCGACCTCTTACGGATCCGGGCATTATGGATATAACGGAGGAGATTATATTACATACATTCCCGGTACGACATTGGGGAATCCAGACTTGAAATGGGAGAAAACGACCACCACTAATGTAGGATTAGATATGGCTTGGCTCAACAGCCGTTTTAACCTCTCTGTGGACTGGTATAATAATGAATCATCCAACCTGTTGATTGAAAACAAAATACCTACTTCCACCGGATATTCTACCCAGATACAAAATATCGGCTCTATTCGCAACAGAGGGGTTGAAATCGTGTTGAATACAACGAATGTTTCCACCAAAGATTTTACATGGTCGACTGATTTTAATATCGCATTCAACCGTTCGAAAGTATTGGATCTGTATGGAAGTGACGAACTCAATTATTTTATAAAAGATTATGAATCCCGTATGGGATACAAAATAGAAGTGGGACAACCTTTAGGACAGTTCTACGGACTTATTTATGATGGCATCTATACTACCGATGATTTTATTCAGAATCAGGACGGAACTTATACGCTGAAGGATGATGTACCCTATCTGAAAGGAAGTACCCGCTCCAGCGTAAAAGTAGGCGATGTGAAATATAAAGCGATTGCCGGTGAAACGGATCAGGACGGAAATCCTGTTTTCTCTGTCAATGACCGTACGGTTATCGGTAAAGCACAACCTAAATTTACAGGAGGTATGAACAATACTTTCAGGTATAAAGGTTTTGACCTGAACATCTTCTTTAATTTTGTATATGGCAATAAAGTATTCAATATGAGCACACAACGATTTATTGGTCCATATCTGGCAAATCAAAATACACTATCGAAGATGAGCGACAGGTTTACATTGATAGATTCTGAGACAGGCAAAGAGAGTACTAATCTGGCAAGATTGGCTGAGCTGAATCCCAACCAGAACGGAGGTTTATTATGGAATATTTCTTCCAATAATAAGACAGCTATCAGCGACCACAGTAGTTATTACCTGGAAGATGGTTCTTATTTGCGTCTGAATAATATTACCTTGGGTTATACATTGCCTAAGAAACTAGTACAAAAGGCAAGGATCAATAGTGTCCGGGTCTATGGTACGCTGAACAATATCCATACATTCACTAAATATAGCGGTTATGATCCCGAAGTATCGGCAAGCGATAATGCTTTGACTCCGGGTATAGACAATTCTTCATATCCACGGGCAAAAAGTTGGGTGTTGGGAGTAAATTTAACCTTTTAAATAGATAATGAATATGAAAAAGATAATAAATATTTTAGGAATATCTATCCTGTTGCTGATGTTCAGTTCATGTGAGGACTGGTTGGACATGCCCTCCGAATCAAAAGCCGATAGCTCCAGCGTGTTTTCAACGGTGAGCAGAGCCGAAATGGCAGTAGTCGGAGCTTATCCATATATATTTACACAAGAATTGGGATACCAGTTATTGATGGGTACAGACGAATCAAGTTCGACGGAATCAAATTCCAAATACAATGTTTCGAATTATGATTATACGAATCTTACCGGGATGTTAAGTTCTACTTATACCACCATGTATCGCGCTATCGAATATTCCAATGTCTGTATTAAGAATATTCCTTTGATGAGTGCTGCCGAAGCTGAACAAACAAAGGTTAATTCACTGTTGGGTGAGGCTTATGCCGTTCGCGCGTATGCATACTGGAATATTGTGCGTTTTTATGGTGATGTTCCTTATACAGACATCCCTACTTCCGATTTGACGACTTTTTCATCTTCACGTGTCAGTCGCGATGAAATATGGGATCGTTGTATTGCTGATTTGCAGAAAGCCGTCGAATTACTCCCCTGGAAAAGTGAGGGGATGGTAAGTACAGGAGAACGTTTCACCAAGAATGCGGCGTATGGTATTTTAGCACGTGTAGCCCTGCATGCTGCCGGATATTCACTGCGCTGGGATTTGAATACCGTCCCATACAATAAAAGCACTGTAAAAAATGCACAGCGTGAAGATGCAGCCCGCATCAGAGAACTATATCAGATAGCTGCCGATGCATGTGCAGCAGTCATTACTAAAAATGAAAATAGCCTGTTAAGCAGCTACGATCAGGTATTCCGTGACCTGGCTTTGAAACAATACAACAATGAAACGATCCTTGAATATGGCTGGTATGGCTCCGAAAGCCCGGATGTACGTACCGGTTATGTGAATGGGGTTGCTACCAGCGGAACAAGCGCTACATTCGGTAAAGGAGGTCCTCAGATGATAACTATGCCGACTCTTTACTTCGAATTTGATGAAGGAGATCAGCGCCGCGATGTATCGGTTTGCAACTATGGCATTCTGTCGGATGACAATTTGCAGATGAGTACTTATATCGGGACTTGCCTGGGTAAATACCGTATCGACTGGAAAGCAGACCGGGGAACATCAGACAGTAAACGGGATATTAATTTCCCATTGTTACGCTATTCGGATGTATTGCTGATGTATGCAGAGGCCTTGAACGAATTGAATAATGGGCCTACGGAAGCTGCTGCAAACGCATTAAAAACAGTTCGTCTGCGTGCTTTTAATAAGGACGCTTCTAAGGTAGGTACTATTCCCTCAGAATATAACGGGTTCAAGGATGCCATTATCAAAGAGCGCAAACTGGAGCTTTCCAACGAATCGTTACGTAAGAGCGACCTTACACGCTGGGGTATATTATACGAATATTTAACAGCGGAAAAAGAGAAGCTGTACCAATTGGCAAAGCACGAAGGTCAATATGCAGATGTAGGTGTATACCGTGCATATAAGAAGGTGAAAGCTGTCGTTAAAAATCCGCTTATAGCTGTTCCTTATATTTCTATGGATGACACGGATATCAATTCTATGAACCTTACAGAAGGGGAAATTACGACTCTCAATACGATAAATGCCTCCGGCAAAGGCTATCTGGATAAAACTTTCTACGAAAATAGCGCCACAGGCAAAGTCTACTTTACCAAAAGCAGCGTGCCCGCCGGAACAGACGTTACAGAAGTATCATATACTATATTAAATATGTTTGGTTGCCATTCGGTGAAGCAGATGGGCGGGCTTTCCGTAGAGGACGTGCCGGGATTAGCTTCGGTTAATAAATGGATCGAGAATATGTTTTATGGCATGCAGAAGAATATGGTAGAAATCCTTCCATTCAATACTACGAATATAATTGATGTAAATCCCGGACTGATAGGTCAACAGCATCCAATGTATTAATCAGAAAGCCTATGCGTAATTTACTTCTTATACCGGTATGCATATTAGGATATATCTGTAATTTATCCTCGCAACCTCTTGCATTTCCTACTGCTGAAGGCTATGGTAAATACACTTCCGGCGGAAGGGGCGGACGTGTGATTACAGTTACCAACCTGAACGATTCGGGTACGGGAAGTCTGCGGGATGCCATAGAGCAGCAGGGAGCACGAATAATAGTTTTCGCGGTAGACGGGTCTATCGACCTGCAATCGAAGCTGATTATTGAAACAGACAACATAACCATTGCCGGGCAAAGTGCGCCCGGTGATGGAATCTGTCTCAAAGGTTACCCTCTCTATGTGAGGGCTAATAATGTGATTATCCGTTATATCCGAACCCGTATGGGAGACCTTCACGCGATAGAAGACGATGCGATGGGCGCTATGCGGGTAAAAGATTTGATTATAGACCATTGTTCCGTTTCGTGGTCGGTAGATGAGTGTCTTTCAGTTTACAGGTCTGAAAATGTAACCGTGCAATGGTGCATGGTTACACATAGTCTGGCTAAATCTGTTCATTCAAAAGGTGCGCATGGTTTCGGCGGAATATGGGGCGGCAGCAAAGCTACTTTTCACCATAACTTGTTGGCTCATCACAGCAGTCGGAATCCCCGTTTTGCGTCGGACGGATATTCTCCTGTAGATTTCCGGAACAATGTAGTTTATAATTGGGGATTTAAATCTGCTTATGGTGGAGGACAACACGGAAAAATAAATTTTGCGGCAAATTATTATAAGCCCGGCCCTGCAACTTCGGACAGCAAGAGGGCATGGTTTCTTGATCCGGCAGAAGATGGGACGGGCTCATATTATATTGCCGGAAATGTAATGGAAGGCAGCGATGAAGTTACTGCCGATAACTGGAAAGGAGTGGGTGCTGAAAAGAGGATAAAAGCCGGACAGCCGTTTCCTTATGAGCCGATTATGGAAGACATCCCTGAAATAGCTTACGAAAAGGTACTTGCCTACGCGGGTTGCAGCCACCGCAGAGATGAATATGATAAACGGGTGATTGAAGAAGTAAAGACAGGGACGGCCATAGGTGGGGAAACATATGGTGGAGGCAATAAAGGTATCATCGATTCGCAAAATGCAGTCGGTGGATGGCCCGGATTGAAACAAGGAAAATATTCCGCGGACAGTGACGGGGACGGAATACCCGATACATGGGAGACAGCACACGGATTGAACCCGAATGATCCTAAAGATGGAAATCTGTACAATCTCAATGAAGATTATACAAATATTGAAGTGTATCTCAATTCTTTAGTAAATTTAGACAACTATCATTATTCTGTGATAAGGAAAAATACAAATTCGAAAATAACGGGAAAATACCCTCAGGATAAGATTTCTGATTTTAGTAAAAAATTACAGCCGATTGGGCGTATTCTTGAATCGGAAGGATACTATGTATGGTGCTGTGCTCCGGTATTCGATAAAGAAGGAAAAGTCCATGTCTTTTATTCACGCTGGCCTGAAAAATATAAAATGGGAGGATGGATACATAAAAGTGAAATCGCACATGCTGTAGCAGATAAGCCGGAAGGGCCTTATACCTATGTGGAAACTGTTTTGGCTCCCCGCCCGGGATATTTTGATGCGATGACCTGCCATAATCCGCATATGCAGTATGTGGACGGGACTTATTACCTTTTTTATATGGGTAACAGCGATGGAACGGTTTACACCAAACGTATCGGTATGGCGAAATCCGGGTCATTGGACGGACCTTGGGAAAGATGCGAAAAACCGCTTCTGGAAGCAGGGAAGAGCGGTGAATGGGACGATTGCAATACGACCAATCCCGCATTCGTTTCACATCCCGACGGACAAGCATGGCTTTACTATAAGTCATGGAACAAAGAGGCTTACCAAAATGAAAAAGGAACTATCCGTGCCAACCGGAAATACGGACTGGCTATAGCTGACAACATAGAAGGAAAATATAAGAGAATAAAGGAAAATCCGGTTGTCGATCTTTCAAAATACGGTGACAATAAACAGGTTGAAGATGCATATGTGTATATAGAGGATGGCAAATTTAAAATGCTGATGCGCGATATGGGATATTTCGATCATGAGGCAGGATTGATTTTCGAATCGGAAGACGGGATAAACTGGTCGGAGCCTCAGATAGCCTGGTTTGGCGCGGATGCCTATTTGCAGGAGCCGCCTGCTCCCAAACACCTCAAAAGATACGGACGGTTTGAGCGTCCGCAGTTATTAATGAAGAACGGAAAACCTGCATACCTTTTCAATGCTATGCAAGGAGGAAAATATGAAACAGCCTCCGGGTTTGTATTTAAAATATTATCTGATAATGAATAATACCTTTATGATGAAAAAATGGGCAGTTCTGCTTCTGGCAGGCTTACTGGTTGGCTGTGGGAATAATACTCCTGAGAAGATAGACCGTTACGCCCTGGTAGAGAGAAATAATCCGAAGGTGACGGAGTTCGAAGAATTATCTTCACTGTCCGTCGGCAACGGTAATTTTGCCTTTACGGCAGATGCTACCGGATTGCAGACATTTCCCGGGTTGTATTCTGCCGGAGTACCTCTGGGCACACAATCCCAGTGGGGGTGGCACAGTTATCCGGATACGGAAAATTTCAAACCCGAAGAGACCCTCAGAAATTACAACTTTAGAGGATGGGACGAGCCTTATGCCGTTCAGTTTAATGAAAAAGGCCGTCAACAGGATGCTGCGAATTATTTCCGCGTCAATCCTCACCGTCTGCATTTAGGTTATGTCGGGTTAGAGGTGACCGGTGATAACGGCGAAAAAGTCAAGCCCGAAGAATTTAAAAATATTAACCAGACACTCGATCTGTGGAAAGGAATTATCTCCAGCCGGTACACAGTAAATTCCGATTCGGTATCTGTAC
>X355_Hoffmanns_Two_toed_Sloth__coassemble_2056_pt1 | contig 21109 bp, 18 predicted proteins | sample X355_Hoffmanns_Two_toed_Sloth__metabat2_low_PE_021 | metagenome-assembled genome bin X355_Hoffmanns_Two_toed_Sloth | reverse complement strand
TTATCTCTATTCAGTCATGTACTATGATACTAAAAAACAACTGATCCAGACCAAATCCAATAACCACTTGACCGGAGGAGTTGAAAAGGAATATATCGCCTATAACTTCACGGGGCAACCGACCCAAAGGAAACATGTGCATCAGGCTACAGGCAAGAATACCCAGACCGAAGTCTATGCTTATACCTACGACCATGCCGGCCGGTTGCTGACCACCACCCACCAACTGACAGACGGGACAACGGTAAAGCCACAAGTCACACTGGCTGAAAATACGTATGATGATTTGGGAAGGTTGAAGACGAATAAGAAAGGAGGAGTGGCGAACCTGAATACAACCTATGCCTACAACATCCGTTCATGGACTAACAGTATAGCCAGCTATCACTTCAATGAAGCGCTGACCTATACCTCTAACGGTAATATCAGCCAGATGCAGTGGGGACAGGCAGGAAAGACCAGAAAATACAATTTCACCTATGACAACCTTTCCCGCCTGAAAACAGCAGCCTATACAGGTGAATCCCCTACCAACTTTGCGGCCTCATATACCTACGACAAGCACGGCAATATCAAAACCCTGCAACGCTATGGCATGACGACAGCCTCCGCCTACGGGATAATAGACAACCTGACGGCAGAATATACCGGAAACCAGTTGAAATATGTATCCGATGCTGTGGATAATTTTGCCCTGAACACCTCGATGGATTTCAAGGAATATACCAAGGGGACAACAATAGAATACACTTACAATGCCAATGGGGCGATGGTTAAGGACATGAACAAGGGAATATCGGCTATAACCTACAACTCGCTGAACCTGCCGCAAATGGTGGATATAAAGAATATGAATGCCGAAGGACGGAATGAATATACCTATTCGGCATCGGGTCAGAAGCTGAAAGCGGTGCAACGATGGAACCCGAACTACAATACCGCACCAGTCATAGGCTCAGGAATAAATGTAAGCTCGCTGACAATGAGTGCTACGACTGATTACGTGGGTAATATCATCTATGAAAACAACACACTGAAAAGAATATTGGTCGATGGGGGTTATTATGAAGGAGGAAATTATTACTTTTACATCACCGACCATCTGGGTAACAACCGGATAGTAGCCAATGCGGCGGCATCGGTGGTTCAGAGTACGCAGTATTATCCTTTCGGTATGCCGTTTGCGGATGCAATGGGAGCAGGTGTTCAGCCGTACAAGTATAATAATAAGGAGTTGGATGGCAGAAATGGGCTGAATTGGTATGATTATAGTGCGAGGTATTTGGCTTTAGATTTTCCTGTTATGCCGATGGTAGACCCGATGGCAGAGAAGTTCTATTCGATATCGCCGTATGTGTACTGTTATAATAATCCGTTGAAGTATATTGACCCAGATGGGAAAGCTCCTATGGGAGGTCCTATAATTTTAGGAGGCCCTGCATTTTGGACGCATAGGAGTAAAATAGGTAATGCTTTAGCCTCTGTTCTTGGGATGAAAGACCTATTTACATTAACAACAGCATTTTTAGAACCCATATCAGGTAAACCTGCAGCAACATTCGATTTTACAGATAATGGCATTGAATTTACTCCTGTGTCTGCGAATGATGTTGAAAATTCTAAAAATGCGATTTTAATACCTGGGGTTAGTGGTAAAGGTTTAGGGAAAGCAGCGCAAATGACCGAAAATGCAGCGAAAGGAAAAGCATTTGAAAAACAAGTTGGTGAAAGTTTGGGTAATAGCAAAGCAAGTCAAGTAACAATAGAGGTGGCAGATGGCACAAGAACCAAAGTAGATTTTGTTCAAAAAAATGATGGAAAAGTAACATTAACGGAAGCCAAAGGTTCACAAACAGCACCATTAACACCAAATCAAAAAAAGGCACACCCTCAAATAGAACAAAGCGGTGGAACTGTAAGAGGAAATAAAGGAAGTACCGTTGGATTACCAAATGGTGAAAAAATACCACCAACAAAGGTTGAAATTATTAGACCAAAAGATTTGGATAACAGATGATTATGTCCGTAGAAAATTCAAAAGTAATAGACTTTATTAGCGAGAAAGGCAACAAAGTTGTTTTAACAATTTCCGACCATTTGGAATGGGACGATGACAATGAACATATTTACTTGTTGCAAGAAAAGATTAACGCCTATCTAATGGCAATCGAATCAGGGCAAGTCAATAAATATTTTCCATTATCAATAGACAAAAAAATCGTTGTAAGTGTTGCACTGAAATATGCACCTAATGAAACAGGAATATCATTTTTATCAAAAGTGAATGAAGTTTTATTAAATGCGGGTTATGAATTTGATTATCATGTATTTGTGTAAACCCCGCTCGCGCAGACGTCCCGTCTGAGTGTTGCGTAGCAATAATTATAATCCTGTCGGTATCATCATCGGCAGGATTGTTTTTTTATTATCTATATACCCTTACAGCCTCAATAACTCCACAACCAAACATATGGAATAAATCTCGTTTTTCGGTATCTCGAAGTCCGGATAATCCGGATTAAACAAATTACACCTGATGCATCGCCGGCATCGTATATCCTTTAAACACACAGAATGAAAATCATAATAAACAAAGGGTAATAAACTTTATTTTACCTTTTGACATATGTATATTTAATAAATTGATATATAGAAATAGAATAAATTGAAGTAACAGAATATTCTATATAAAATAGATATAGTAACAATTATTTCAATTTTTAAGTAACATATAGGTAACAACTTTTCAGTTATCAGTCAACAACTTTTAACCAGTAAAGCCTTTGCGCCTTAGCGTCTTTGCTTGAAACAAAATAAACAGTCTGCCGATTGGTAATTTGTAACTGTTAAAAAGTAACAAAAGTAACACAGAAAACAATGAATAATTAAGAATTACTTTTTACTCTCTCTGTAGCCTCCCCCTATGGGCAGGGCTGTTAAGTTCTCTTCTTTGTTCTGTTATTTTCTGCTGTCATCCTGAGTGGAACGAAGGATCCCGACCCTGAGAAACGAGATGTTTCACTCCGTTCAACATGACACAGAGGGTATAAAAAATTAGAACTTAACAGCCCTAGGTTGATGGGACTTGTTCAATCTATACCTCCCTTTCTTGTAAACCAGAATACTACTTACAGATACACTTAAAAATAGTATAGATAAAATTTTCAGTATATTATCGGAATCTGTTCAAATTTAAACCGATTCTTTATATTCTTTTCAGATGGATTTTTTCTTTTACTCAATAGCCGTTTCTACATCTTAGTGTCTTTGCAAGGGATTCTTTTTTATATAGAACTTCTAATTGACATTACTAAATATTAATCTTACCTTTGGCGACTTAATTTTATGTTCTTCAATTCGGCTTACAATGAAAACAACTACCCGGACCGGAACGGCCTTTACCATCCTTTCGCTTTTGGCAGTATGTCACATGCTCAACGATATGCTCCAGTCTATCATTTCGGCGGTTTACCCTTTGCTGAAAGATTCGCTGTTGCTGAATTTTACACAGATAGGACTGATAACATTAGTATTTCAGTTATCATCATCTTTGTTTCAGCCTGTTGTTGGCCTCATTACAGATAAGAAGCCACAGCCCTATTCCCTGCCCATCGGTATGACATTTACCATGATAGGGATACTGTCCCTGTCGATTGCCAACGATTTCATACATGTACTGATCGCCGTATTCCTTACCGGACTGGGCTCTTCCATATTCCATCCTGAAGCTTCACGGCTTGCCTATATGGCTTCGGGCGGAAAACACGGACTGGCACAATCACTGTTTCAGGTAGGAGGAAATTTCGGTTCGTCTGTCGGTCCTTTACTGGCACTATGGATAATAACCCCATACGGACAACGGAATATTGGCTGGTTATCAATCATCGCACTTGTTTCTATCGGGGTAATGCTTGTTATCAGCAAATGGTACAAAGCCAACCTGTACAGGCTGAAATCCGCACCAAAAACGGACGGAAGCATACCAGAAAAAACTTCCGCCTATTCGGCCCGGAAGGTAGCCTTTGCCATCTCTGTCCTCCTGATACTAATCTTCTCCAAATATGTGTACATGGCAAGCCTCAGCAGCTATTATATGTTTTACCTGATAGACAAATTCAGTGTATCGGTCCACGATGCGCAGCTATACCTGTTTGCATTCCTGTTTGCCGTGGCAGTGGGTACTATCATAGGAGGGCCTGTAGGCGACCGCATCGGGCGGAAATATGTAATCTGGGCATCTATCCTCGGCACTGCTCCATTCGCTCTTATTATGCCTCATGTAGGGCTTATATGGACATGTATATTAAGTATCTTTATCGGATTGATACTATCCTCGGCTTTCTCGGCAATACTGGTCTATGCTCAGGAACTCGTTCCGGGTAAAGTAGGCCTGATAGGCGGCCTGTTCTTCGGCCTGGCATTCGGCATTGCGGGAGTAGCATCTGCCATACTGGGCAAGGTAGCTGACGAAACAAGCATACAGCATGTATACGATATTTGCGCTTACCTGCCACTGATAGGATTGGTAGCGGCTTTTTTGCCAAATACAAAAAAGCCGGAAACAGACTCTTAATACTTGAGGTTCTTGAACAGAGTCCGCGCTTCCCTAGCCTTATTCAGATAAGCAAGCAACATATCGCGGTCGAAATATGCCGGCGACTGAGGGGTATATATAAGCTCGAATAACGATAACAATTCCTTATCGGTAAACTGATCCAGTATGATATTGAATTCCACCTCATCTCCCAGTTCGAAATAAAGGAGAGCCAAACGCTGTTTTACCGCCAGATTAGTAGGATCAAGTTCGAGTAGCTTCTCTGTATAAAAAGCAGCCTGCTGATAATCTTCTTCCTTTATATACACCATGGCAAGCCTGTCCAGTAACTGGAAATTTTCTTTATTCTGAGAGTAGATACTCAGGTAATAAAGTTCAGCTTCCTTATACTCCTCACGCAGAAACTCAACTTCTCCGGCGATCATATTCAGATCGAGCGAATAAGGATTATCCTTTAATCCCTTTTCAACTATAGCTAATGCTTTCTGATAGTCGCCCTTTCCCAGATAAATGTAAGCCCGCTTGCACAGCAATTCGGTGGTCTCACCCTCTATATCTTCGTATTTCTGTAAGCAGGTCAATGCTTCATCATACATTTCCAGCGCTTCATAACATTCTGCAAGCAGGAAATGAATGGAAGTATCATCCGGATCGGAAAGCAACAAGTCGTTGAATATCTCGATAGCTTCCCCTACCCTGTCTACCAGAGACAAACAGTGAGCCTTCAATTTCAGTACATTACCATCTGCATCATTAATAGTAAGCGCAAAATCGAAAGCATCGATAGCTTTTTCGAATTGCTCTTTCAGAGAGTATAGTTTCCCCAGGCTTACCCATGCTTCGTAAGTATATGGTTCTATATCGAGTATCTTATTTGTTGCATCTATGGCTGCCTCAAAGTCTCCCAGCATCTCATGGGCATAAGCCAGATCAGACAGTACTTCTATATTTTCGGGATTGTGCTTCAGACTTTCCTGTAGATACAACACGGCTTCTTTAAAACAATCGGCTTCCACGTGTAGAAATCCGAGCTCGGCAAGCACATTATCCAACGGTTCGTCATCCTCTTTTTCGAGCAGCTCCTCCGACAGCGCAAAGGCATCCTGATACTGTTCCAGTTGCAAATAACACTCAATCTTTAACAGATAAAGGTCAAAATCATATTCGGATGAAGAATCCAGAAGCTCCAGAGCCAGCTCGTATTCACCATCATAAACTGCCAGTTTAGCCTTTTTTATAAGCAAAGGAGTATTGCCCGGATGGATAGCCAGTCCGGCGTCTATTATTTCGCGGGCGGTATCCAGTTCGTCTATAGAATCGAAGTATTCGGCCAGATCGCTGAATTCGTCCGCGTCGAAATAGGGGTTCTTACCCGATTCATGGGCTTGCTGATATCGTTTTATAAGTGATGATATATCTTTATCCGGCATTCGGTGTTGTTTTAATCTTAAAAGGTTACAAAGATGTTTCGCCTCTACAGCTTTTCAAAAAGGTAACAATAGTAACACCTTTTTCTCTCATTTGCTAATATGCTAATTTTAACTACACTTCGTTCCGTTGAACGATGTTTCAAATCTGCTAATCAATTTTTCAAAAACTAACAGCTATAGGCCATAGGCTAATAATATAGATAAATATTTTTATTTATCTTTTGCTTTTGCCCATGAATCTTTAAGCGATACCGTACGGTTGAATACCATATTGCTATCGGTAGTATCTTTGTCTACACAGAAGTAGCCTGTACGCTGAAACTGGAATTTATCTCCCGGCCTGGCATCTTTCAGATACGATTCCATCTTACAGCCTGTAAGAACACGAAGTGAATCGGGATTCAACAATTCGGTCAGATCCCTTTCATCATCAGCAGGATTTTCTACTATGAACAAACGATCATAAAGACGTACTTCAGCATCGAAACAATCTTCGGTAGATACCCAGTGGATAGTACCTTTCACCTTGCGCCCGCTTTCAGGCATACCGCTCTTGGTCTGGTCATCATATTCGGCATACACTTCGGTTACATTCCCGTCTTCATCTTTCTTGCAACCTGTGCATTTTACAATATATGCATTTTTGAGGCGGACCTCATTGCCCGGTGTCAGGCGGAAATACTTTTTAGGAGCATCCTCCATAAAGTCGTCCCTTTCGATAAACAGTTCACGGGAGAAAAGCACATTGTGGCTTCCGGCAGTTTCATCTTCCGGATTGTTCTGCGCTTCCATCACTTCAGTCTGCCCTTCCGGATAGTTGGTAATAACCAGTTTTACAGGGTCGAGTACAGCAGATACGCGGGTCGCTTTTTTATTCAGGTCTTCGCGTACAGCATATTCCAGAAGTCCTATATCATTTACCCCGTCATATTTGGTATAGCCAATACGGTCTATCAGATTATGGATAGATTCGGGTGTATACCCTCTGCGGCGAAACCCTACAAGAGTAGGCATACGCGGGTCGTCCCAACCGGTCAGTATCTTTTCCTCTACCATGCGCCTCAGATTACGTTTGCTGAGCAGGGTATAGGTAAACTGTAATTTGTTGAATTCATATTGACGCGGACGGTAAGCATCGGTAGCAAGCTGATCGATGAACCAGTCATATAGCGGACGGTGTACCTCAAACTCAAGGGTACAGATAGAGTGCGTCACCCCTTCGAAATAGTCACATTGCCCATGCGCGAAATCATACATCGGATAGGCCTGCCATGTAGTTCCCGTACGGTGGTGCGGGTGTTTGATAATACGATATATGATAGGGTCGCGGAAATGCATATTCGACGATGCCATATCTATCTTGGCACGAAGCACCATACTACCTTCCTCGAATACTCCTTCATTCATCTTATGGAACAAATCGAGACTTTCTTCGATAGGACGGTCACGATAGGGGCTATTAACTCCCGGTTGTGTAGGAGTGCCTTTCTGCCTGGCTATTTCTTCCGCCGATTGTTCATCAATATAGGCTTTGCCTTCTTTTATCAGTTGAACGGCAAAATCCCATAATTTACCAAAATAGTCGGATGCATAGTAAACATGAGGCCATTCGTAACCCAGCCATTTTATATCCTCCATAATGGAATCTACATACTCCACGTCTTCCTTTACAGGATTAGTATCATCGAAACGAAGGTTGCAAACGCCTCCATATTCTTTTGCAATGCCGAAATCTATACAGATGGCTTTTGCATGACCAATATGCAGATAACCGTTCGGTTCGGGCGGGAAACGGGTCTGGACACGGCCTTCGTTTTTACCTGCTGCCAGGTCGTTTTCCACTGCTGCCTCTATAAAATTGAGGCTCTTTTTCGGCTCTTCTGCATTTAATATATTTTCAGACATATGGCTAAAATAAGTAATGGATAGAATCTAATGATATGCTATCGAATTATAATTTATTCTTGTTTCTTTACTTACTAAAGTAATAAACAGGTCTATGACCTTACGTTAGTTTCTTTATTTATTATCAATTATTCGGAGCTTCTCCATGCATATAATTGTTATATGCAACCTGAAACTCATCATATTTTTCTGTCCCTTTATAACGGGATAAAATCTCCTGTGCTTCTTTATATGCCCTTTCGGCTTCCTGCAAATCACCTTCTTTTACATATTCTATCGATTCTTTATTCAGTTGGGCCGCTTTCCTGGCATCGCTGTCCACAGAGGAGCATGCTGTGAATAAAATAGCTAGAGAGATAAAAGTCAGTAAAAATGCAAGTTTCATATAAAAAATAAATTAGGGTACAAAGATAATTCTTTAGTAATAAGTTAGAAGTAATAAACAGTAAGTTTTTTAGACTTTCCATAAGGACGGAGGAAAAATGAATGAAAAGGAAGCCTTAATAAAACATTCAGTCAAAATTTAAACAGACTCTAATATTATATCCTTATAAACTTTCTCTCATCGTATTCACTTTATCCGCTATTTTGTATCTTTACCACTTAATTAAAAAACACAACATAAGAGATGAAAGGGAAAATACTTGTAACGGGAGGAGCCGGATATATCGGCTCACATACTGTTGTAGAACTGCAAAATGCAGGGTATCCGGTTGTTATAATTGACGACTTATCCAATTCTACAGCCGACTCCATCGACGGAATCGAACGCATCACAGGCATCAGGCCTGTTTTCGAAAAGCTGGATTGTAACGACCTCGAAGGACTGAGAAAACTATTTACTGCTCATCCCGATATCAAAGGAATCATACATTTTGCCGCAAGCAAAGCCGTAGGCGAATCAGTACAAAAACCATTGCTTTATTACAGGAATAACCTGAATTCCCTTATCAACCTGCTTGACCTCATGCCACAGTTTGGCATTAAGAATATTGTTTTCTCATCGTCTTGTACTGTATACGGGGAACCGGATGTAAATCCTATCGATGAAACCGCCCCTGTAAAACCGGCAGAATCGCCATATGGAAATACAAAACAAATCAACGAGGAAATAATCAAGGATTTTGTACGTTCAGGAGCCGATATTAAAAGTATTATCCTGCGCTACTTCAATCCGATCGGCGCCCACCCTTCTGCCGAAATAGGCGAATTACCGAATGGTGTCCCTCAAAATCTTGTCCCTTATATCACGCAGACAGCTATCGGCGTACGCGAGCAGTTAAGTGTATTCGGAGATGATTACAATACTCCTGACGGTTCATGTATCCGCGATTTTATCAATGTGGTAGACCTTGCCAAAGCCCATGTAATAGCTATCGACCGCATGCTGGAGAATAAATCGGAAGAGAAAGTCGAAATTTTCAATCTGGGAACAGGCCATGGAGTTTCTGTTCTGGAACTTATCAATGTATTTGAAAAAGTATCGGGAGTAAAGCTAAACTATAAAATCGTAGGACGCCGCGAGGGTGATATAGAAAAAATATGGGCTGAACCTAAGCATGCCAATACAGTTCTGGGATGGACAGCAAAAGAAAACATTGAAAACACAATGGATTCAGCTTGGAAATGGCAATTAAAGCTGAGAGAAAAAGGAATTATGTAATTCTGTTTTTAAAGATAGAAAAGAGGCTGCCCCAAAAGTAAAATTGCACTATCAAAGTGTTACCCTATTTGTCATTCTGAGTGTAACGAAGAATCCCGACCCTCCGGATACGAGATGTTTCACTCCGTTCAACATGACAAAATAATATGAAAAAATACTTTTGGGACAGCCTCTTTTTTTCTTTACTCCACCGGAATATATATTTCTGTTTTCAATTTATCAGGTGCGGTATTTTCCGGATTATTTACATATTTCTCAAATAAAGGGGCATTCCGTACCTGATATCCACCTTCCGGAATCCATTTCCCGTAAATAGTATCATAAACACTGCCTAACTGGTCATAAGATCCCTGATAATGGAATACGGCATACTTCCCTCCCTCTATTTCTTTAACACCTATTTCACCTTTTGGGACAGCCGGTTTATGCATTACAAGGCATATATCTGTCCGTAGCTTATGCGATTCGGTTACTTTAGGGTCGTCATAATAAAAACAAACATGCTCTATCCCCGCCGAAAACAGCTTGTTCTCTTTTACAAACTGCCAGAGACGTTTCCATGTACCGGGAAAATCGAGGGAAGAATACTCTCCGAATAGCCGGATATAAATGGCTTGTTTAGATTCTACTTCCCGTATTTTCGGAGCTTTCAGGTTCAGGTTCTCATTAATTAGTAATGGTTTCATAATCGTGTAACTTTTATTGTTTCTATAATCTGTAGGTGAAATATTATAGAACTGCCGGAAAACCTTTGTCAGCGAAGAAGGAGTGGCATATCCCACATTGTATGCAATATCCTGTACAGGAAGTTCCGTGTACCTCAACAGCCGCGCTGCAGTCTCGACCCGTATCCTTACAACAAAAGCCCCTATCGGTTCGCCTACAATCGCTCTGAATATACGATGGAAATGATATACGGAGAAGTTTGAAACTTCGGCGAGTTTATTCAGATCCATTTCCTCATCCAGATTGTTACCGATATACTCGATAACCACATTAATGCGTTTGGCATATTCTTCTCTGGTGATTGTTTTCTGTTCCATAGTCTATAAATGTTTCGATACAAAATTATGCACCATTCATTTTATTATCTTTTCCAATCTTGCTAATTTACGGAATGGAGGATGTATTTAGGAAAATGAGTAATCGGATCTGTTCACAAATATATTTGGTTAGAGCATAATTACCAAAACTCCGCTTTAGCCATACTTGCTAAGCACTCTTTTTAATCTTTTTTGTTAAACAGAATTATTTATTTAATTTTAGAACCTCTTAGAACATACATTTATTTATTAAATCAATTAATATTATGAGAATTATTAGAAGTTCTTTTGTGTTACTTATCGGTCTGGTAAGTAGTGTAAGCATGTTCGCACAACTCCCTGTATCCTTTGGCGTAAAAGCCGGTATGAATTTATCGGAGATACAAAAAATGGATGATAATGTTAAGGTGGGTTTCAATATCGGGCTAACTGCAGAGCTTGCATTGCCAAGTAACTTTTACCTGATGTCAGGTCTGGAGTTTACAACTAAAGGAGCCAAAAGCAAAATTAATATTGCCGATGCTTCCGGATCTATATCCAAGGCTACATATAATGCTATGTATCTCCAATTGCCTATACATGCGGGATATAAACTGGATCTGGTACCCGGTACTAAACTCATATTCCGTGCAGGACCATATCTGGCTTATGGCGTAGGAGGAAAAATAAAATGGGATGCAAAAGAAATTAAAGATCAGGATATCTTTACTGATGATAGTAATCGCTTCGATTTTGGAATCGGAGGAGCTGTGGGTGTTGAATTCCTGAATAAAATAAGCGTTAGCCTCGGTGCTGACCAGGGTTTAACTAAAATATTTAAAGACACCAGTACAAAGAACCGGTGCGCGCATATCAGTGTAGGATATAAATTCTGATAGAATTCTGTAAACTTATATAAAAAATAACAGGGTGTTCAGATCGAACACCCTGTTATTTTTTTAATTTATCTTTTTTATTACTTCCTGCATAATATAAGCCATCTTCGGCTGGGCTATTTTAGCGGCTTCCTGCACATCTTCGTGTGTTACCTCCACTATCTTCCCTATTACACCCAGATCGGTGATTATAGAGAATGCCAGCACCTTCATTTTGGCATGATTGGCTACTATAACTTCCGGTACAGTGGACATACCTACGGCATCGCCACCTATAATGCGGAACCAGTTATATTCGGCCGGCGTCTCGAATGTCGGACCCTGAGTTCCTACATAAACCCCATGTTGCAACTTTATATTGTTTTCCTTAGCTATCTGCATAGCCAATAAACGAAGTTCCTTGTTGTATGCATCGCTCATATCGGGGAAGCGTACGCCGAGTTCCTTATAATTCTTTCCACGCAGCGGATGTTCGGGGAAAGTATTGATATGATCGTCGATAAGCATAATATCGCCTATATCGAAACTGCCGTTCATTCCACCAGCCGCATTAGATACAAAAAGGTATTTAATACCCAACGCCTGAAATACCCGGATAGGGAATGTTACTTCCTGCATGTTATAGCCTTCGTAGTAATGAAAGCGGCCTTGCATGGCTATCACATCTTTACCTCCGAGTTTCCCGAAAATAAGTTTTCCACTGTGTCCTTCCACTGTGGAAACAGGAAAGTTAGGTATATTTTTGTATGGAATATCTTTTTTATCGCTTATCTCATGTACCAGTTCGCCAAGTCCTGTACCCAGTATAATGGCTATATTGGGAATAATTTGTACTCTACTTCTTATAAAGTCTGCGGTTTCCTGAATTTTCTCTAACATGTTTATATATTTTTTCTTTAAAATCGTCTCCCTTGTCTAAGAACGTAACTTCGATAGGCAAATAATACATATGCCTTTTTATGTCTTCATCCATATTTTCGTTCAAAACAAAGCGGGCGGCATCTTTTTCCGTCACTAGAATAATCTTATTTTCGGACGGTATACCCGCAAATTTATTTGTAATATGATGGATATCTTTTGCTTTGAAACTGTAATGGTCAGGGTAAGTTATGGTATCTACTGTATCTGTATACTCCTTCAGTTTCTTTAATATCATCTTCGGTGACGCTATTCCGGTAGCCAGCAAAATGTGTTTGCCTTTCAGAATATCTAAGGGATGTTCGACAGCAAAATCCTTAAATACCGGTTGTAATTGTTTATAAGCAAATTGCGTAAAATATAATCCCTGATATGGAAAAGCATTTATATCGTGCGAAATAATGCGGTAATCGATTGGCTGCATATCATCGGGACATTTTGTTACGATTATCATATTCGCATTTACAAGAGCCGATGCAGGCTCTCTTAATCGTCCGGCAGGAAGCAATTCATCTTCATAAACAGGACGGTTGAAATCGGATAGAATAATGGTATAAGAAGGTTTTACATACCTGTGCTGAAAAGCATCATCCAACAAAATCACTTCGGGAGGACTTTCCAATGCCAGCATTTCTTTAATACCTCTTCTCCTGTTGCCGTCGACGGCAACTATAGCATCCGGAAATTTTTGTTTTATCTGGAACGATTCATCACCCAGATCACGGCTGTCAGAATCGTCCGTAGCCAATACAAAACCTTTCGATTTTCGTTTATATCCGCGGCTGAGTACCCCTACCCTGTATTTTTGCTGCAACAGGCGTACAAGATATTCTGTATGGGGAGTTTTTCCCGTTCCTCCTACTGTGACATTGCCGATGCAGATAACAGGAATATCAAATTCTTCCTGTTTGAGTATTCCCCAGTCGAAAAACTTGTTGCGTATAAATACAATCAGCCTGTACAACCATGAAAACGGCAGCAACCATTTATTGATATGTACAGGCTGATTCTTTATCATTTTTATTATGAAGGACTTATCTTATATTAATATCATAAGGCATGCGTGCCTGTATAAAGTCTTGCTCTTTTATTTCCTTTATTGTTTTGAACAGTTGATAATCACTACCAAGATATTCTTTCATAGCCCGTGTAGTCAGTTCTTCTTTCTGATCGCTGAGGAAAGACTCGAAGAAATCCCTTTTCCTAGGGAAACTGTTTAAAGAATAATCTTCCAGGTTTGCCAATTTAGCTGCTTCTTCAATAGCTTTGTCTATACCTCCCAATTCATCTACCAAACCTATTTTTACTGCTTGATTACCGGTCCATACACGGCCCTGTGCAATAGAATCAAGAGAGTTTTTAGCAATACCACGACCATCGGAACAACGTGTAAGGAATAAATCGTATCCACGCTCTATATAATTTTGAAGTATAGCCTTTTCATCATCACGCATCGGACGTGTCATATCTCCGAAATCGGCATGTGCATTCGTTTTTACATTATCGAATGTCAAACCTACTTTCTTGGTAAGGCCTTCTACATTCGGGAACATACCGAATATACCGATAGAACCTGTCAATGTATTCGGCTGGGCTATAATCTTAGAAGCGTTACAAGATATATAATATCCTCCCGAAGCCGCATAATCTCCCATAGATACTACTACAGGTTTCTTTTCTTTCAGGTCGGTAACAGCTTTCCAAATCTGCTCGGAAGCATAAGCGCTGCCTCCGGGAGAATTTACACGGAATACAACGGCTTTTATCTTGTCGTTATCTTTCAGTTTCTCCAGTTCTTTTACAAAGCGTTTGCTTGTAATTCCATCAGTGCCCGAACCGTCGGTTATAGAACCTTCAGCATACAATACAGCTATGATATCTTTCGATTTGCTTTTGTTTTCAAATGAAACGGTGGTCATATCTTTTACCGAAGCCAGACGTACATCTTTAGCCTTTTCTACTCCTGTGAGCAATGTTTTCAGATATTCCCTTACTCCTGTTTCATACATAAGTGTATCTACCAGACCATCCTGCACACATACTTCAGATTTTTTGAAAAGGGCAAGTGAATCGGTAATTACATTTAATTTTTCCACAGAGATATTTCTCGAAGCCGATATTTCACTTGTAATGGTCGACCACATATCACCTATATAAGAAGATACCTGTTCACGGTTGGCATCACTCATTTTATTGAGCATAAACGGTTCTACCGCGGATTTGAACGTACCTACTTTAAATATCTGCATTTCTATACCTATTTTATCCAGTAAGCCTTTGTAAAAAGTAGGGGAAGCAGAAAGCCCGTGCAGGTCGAGATGGCCTTCCGGATTCATTATTAACTTATCAGCTACAGACGAAAGATAGTAACAGCCCTGTGTATATACATCACTATAAGCAACAATAAATTTTTCGCTTTCCTTAAAATCTATCAAGTGGTCCCTGATTTCTTTCAGGGAAGCATTTGACGCGGAAAAAGCACCCGCATTTATATATATACCTTTTATTTTATCATTTTCCTTTGCCTTTTTTATAGACGAAATAATATCATCCAATCCTATTTGCGCTTCACTATTTTGATTCAGCATAGTCAATAAAGGATTCTCTTCTTCCACCCTTTCGGATAATATACCTTCAAGTTTTAACGCCAGCACTGTATTATCTTTCAATGCATAACTTTCTTTAGCTGACAACGCGGCTAAAACAATAAAAAATATAAGGAAACAAATTCCTAATACTATAGAACAGCCTAAAATAGAGGCCAGTAAACTTTTAAAAAACTCTTTCATCTCGTAGCTTTTATATTTAAACAGGTAACAAAATTATATATTTATCTGGTAATATGCTATTTAAAATCTATAAATCATTAAAATTTACAATTATTGATATTATGTTCATAACCTGTTGAAAACTGTTAATATATTTTTTAAATAAAAATCATTGTTTATAGAAACAAAACATCATATACAAAATAAGTCGCAAATGACAATTAAAAATCACATCAATTTATTAAGTCATATTTCAAAGGATTATCAACAGTGATAAACAAAACTTAAATAAGTTATTTTTCAACAAATATAGTTATCAACATTGTTTTAATAAAGTTCACAATATACTATATACAAATAATTTGCCTAATTTTATCGCTGTTAATAACGCACAATCTTATGCAAACAGATTTTTAATAATGAAATATGCAAGTTTTTCTGAAAAAAACAATGAACACAATTAACAGCCTATAATAACCAACATGATTTTTTTTAAAGTTTAAATAAAAAGAATAATATTAATATAATTTGATAATAACTCCGTAATCCGAAAAAGATAGAGATACAACAGGAATATATGAACAAAGGAAAATTTTTTAGAATTATTTTAGTTTTGTCTATAATATTAAATATTGCGACAGTAGCTTATATAGGTATAAATTATTATATAAACAGAAAAAACGGTAATATTTTTAAATTGAATGCCTATGCCTGGGCCAACAGCCAGTTGGAAGCTCCCGAACCGGGTGAAAACCGGGTGGTATTTATAGGTAATTCCATTACTGAAAACTGGGTGCACCTGAGACATAAATTCTTTAAAGACAACAATTATACCTGCCGTGGCATTGGCGGGCAGACCAGTCCCTTGCTTTTGCTTCGTTTTCGTCGGGATGTCATAGAACTTAACCCCAAAATAGTGGTTATAAATGCAGGCATAAATGATATAGCCGAGAATACGGGTGAATACGATCCTGTGTTTACTATGGATAATATCAAATCTATGGCACAACTTGCACAAATAAACGGGATAAAGGTTATACTGACATCTGTACTGCCTTCAAGCGGATATGGATGGAAAGGTCATATAAAGAATATTACACAGAAAATAAAAGACCTGAATGTAGAAATTAAGGCTTATGCCGGAGAAAACGGCTATAGCTATGTGGATTATTATTCGTCTATGGTGAATGATGAAGACAAAGGGATGAAAGAAGGTTATAGTTTCGATAGCCAGCATCCAAGCGAAAAAGGCTATTCGGTGATGGAACCTTTGATTCAGAAAGCCATTAATGATGTATTGAATCAAAATTGAAAACGATATGAAAAGAGCATTTTTATTATTTTCCTTACTGGCGAGCATGGCGATTTCGGGATTTTCACAACAGTTTGATCCTTCGAAATTATCTGTGGGAGGTAATTTCAGTTTACAGTTTGGTGACTATACTGTTGTAGGTATTTCCCCGCAGATAGGATATGATTTTTCCAAATATCTTACTGCAGGGGCAGGTTTCGGATATACTTATTTTAAGGATAAGCATTACGATTATAAGTGGAGTAACAGCTATCTGAGTTTCGATGTATTCGGACGTTTTTATCCTGTTGAATATCTGGTTATCAGTGTACAGCCCGAAATGAGCCGTATGTGGCAGAATATAAAATATAATGACGGTATGGAATTCAGTGAAAGTAAATTTGTACCTTCGTTCCTTATCGGTGGAGGTGTGCGTCTTGGTGGTATGATAGCCATGATACAATATGATGTAGTGCAGGATAAAAATTCACCTTATGGGAATAATATATTTTATAGTGTAGGATATACATTCAGATTTTAAGACTTCTTACTATTCTTATAATTATAAAAACTTTAATTAATCATGAAGAAACTTATTTTAATGGCTTCGTTTTTTTCTTTGTTCAGCCTGTTTTCAAATGCCCAGAATTTTAATGAATTGATAAATTTGAAGAAATATGCTAAAGCTAACAGTGAATTGCCTGCACCCTCTAAAGGTGAACATCGGGTTATATTTATAGGTAATTCCATTACTGAAGGATGGGTTGGCCAACATCCTGATTTTTTTAAGGAAAACAATTATATAGGCAGAGGAATAAGTGGACAGACCAGTCCGCAACTTTTATCCCGTTTCCGTCAGGATGTTATTAACCTGAAGCCTGTGGCTGTCGTAATTAATATAGGTACAAATGATATAGCTGAAAATACAGGGACTTACGATGCTGATTTTACACTCGGTAATATAAAATCAATGGCAGAGCTGGCAAATGCCAATGGTATAAAAGTTATCCTGTCGTCAGTAACTCCGGCAGGAGAATATCCATGGAGAAAAGAAATTAAGGAAGTACCTCTTAAAATCGCTGCATTGAATGCCGGTATCAGGGAATATGCCGTATCTAACGGATTTGCTTATATAGATTATTATAGCCTTCTGAAAGATGAAAACAGAGCTATGATCGCTGCATACACTACCGATGGTGTACACCTCACAAAAGAAGGTTATGCTGTAATGGAAAAAGCGGCTAAGACTATGATAGATGAAGTGTTGAAATAGTGCGAATATATAATATGAATGAGCCTTTTAATTATAAGATTAAGAGGCTTTTTTATGTAATAAAGTTTAAGATTACCAATATTAAAAGCGATAAATAAAAAAATCGTAACTTTGTACCCAAAATAATTTAAAACTGAATAATGGCATTACAATGTGGTATAGTAGGCCTTCCGAATGTAGGAAAATCTACTCTTTTCAATTGCTTGTCGAATGCTAAGGCGCAATCGGCAAATTTTCCGTTCTGTACTATCGAACCGAATGTGGGTGTTATTACCGTACCTGATGAAAGGTTGAATAAACTTTCGGAACTCGTAAAACCTAACCGTATAGTACCTACTACTGTAGAAATAGTGGATATAGCAGGCCTTGTAAAAGGTGCAAGCAAAGGAGAAGGATTAGGAAATAAGTTCCTTGCCAATATTCGCGAAACAGATGCCGTATTGCATGTTCTTCGTTGCTTCGACGATGATAATATTACACATGTCGATGGCAGTGTAAATCCTGTACGCGACAAGGAAATTATAGATATAGAACTACAGTTGAAAGATCTGGAAACTATCCAATCCCGCATACAAAAGGTAGAAAAACAGGCTAAAACGGGAGGCGATAAGGATGCTAAACGTGCTTACGATATCCTGTTACAATTTAAAGAAGTTTTGGAACAGGGTAAGTCTGCCCGCACCGTCAAATTCGATAATAAGGAAGATGAAAAGATAGCCAGAGAAATTTACCTGTTGACTTACAAACCGGTACTTTATGTATGCAATGTAGACGAAGCCAGTGCCGTATCGGGTAATAAATATGTGGAACAGGTACGTGAATCGGTGAAAGACGAAGATGCTGAAATACTGATTGTAGCTGCAAAGATAGAATCGGAAATAGCTGAATTCGAATCGTACGAAGAGCGCGAAATGTTCCTTTCCGAAATAGGATTGGAAGAATCCGGAGTGGCTCGCTTGATTAAGTCGGCTTATAAATTATTAGGTCTGCAGACCTATTTCACTGCCGGGGTCCAGGAAGTACGTGCATGGACATTTACGGCAGGATGGAAAGCTCCTCAATGTGCAGGCGTGATACATACCGATTTTGAAAAAGGCTTTATCCGTGCAGAGGTAATTAAGTATAACGATTTTATTACTCTGGGTTCCGAAGCAGCTGTAAAAGAAGCCGGAAAGATGAACGTGGAAGGTAAAGAATACATCGTTCAGGATGGAGATATAATGCATTTCAGATTCAATGTGTAAAAGATAGCCTTTAAGGTTATGATAATTAACTATGATTCTCCCGGCCAGTTATGCAACAGAATATGGTCATTGTTACCGTCTATTGCTTATGGACTCGAATATAAAGAGAAAGTTCTTGCGATAAATCTCGATAAGTATTCGTTAGACTTTGAGAATCTGAATAGTAATAAATATATCCGGTTTGCTTCCCGGAAATTTGTCCGGAGATTCCTCTTATCCATGAAAGCGAGAGGATATATACGGAACGGGAAGCCTAACATTTTTTCGAAGCTATTTAGGTTCAATCTGATAGAAGGTTGGTCGAACCGCTTGGGCAATGAAGAATTGGTAATAAAACATTCCGATGAAATAAGGAAGATATTCACATTCAGGAGTGAAGTGACAGATGTTGTAGACGCCTTATTTTCAAAGCTTAATGATAGGATTGTCATTGGTGTGCACATTCGTCGTGGCGATTATGCCGAATGGAATAATGGTATCTATTATTATACCGATGAAGAATATCTTCATGTGATGAAGGACATAAAAAAGCAATTTGATAATAAGGGACAAAATACAAAGTTCCTGCTGTGCTCGAATGAAAGTCTGGATATTGAGCATTTCAAAGAATTGGATTGTTTTATAATACCTGATTCGTCAGGGCCTAAAGATTTATATGCTTTGTCGAAGTGTTCGTATATAACAGGGCCGCCGAGTTCATATTCGCAATGGGCTTCCTATTTAGGAAAGAAGCCTATTAGGTTGATACTAAAAGCAAATGAGAACGTCTTATTATCGGAATTTTCGCAGATTATAGCATTAAATAAATTAGAAAACGGAGACGTTATTAATATAGATTAAATAAACCTTAAAATAGCACTGATATGATTAGTCTAGCAGACAAAAAGGATTACCCGGTACTGATAGCTGTATGGGAAAGCGCTGTAAAAGCTACTCATGATTTTCTGTCAGACGAAGATTTTGAATTTTATAAAAAACATATACCCATCTATTTTGAGCATGTGTCGTTATACAAATATAAAGATGACAAAGGTGTTGTTAAAGCATTTCTGGGAGTGGCGGACAATAGTATCGAAATGTTATTTGTAGATAATGAAAGCCGCGGATCAGGTATAGGGAAGATATTACTCGACTATGCCGTAAATAAACTGAATGCCAGAAATGTAGATGTTAATGAACAGAATAAGCAGGCTTTGGATTTTTATTATCATTTTGGTTTTAAAGAGGTAAGCCGGGACGAATACGATGGTGAAGGAAAAGGTTATCCTATCTTGCATTTAGTTAAGTCGGAAGAATAATAAAGAGAAAAAATTAGCTTACTTTGTACATCATTTATTTGTAAGGTCGCAAACCTATTTATTGCTTTTGTATCTGCAATAACAATAGCAGGCTACGATTAAATAATGTTGCATTAAATACTATCTTTTACTTATAACGTTTTTAATATCTGAGATATGGCTCAAAAAAATAAAATCACTACGGTATTGTTCGGTTTAGATGGGGTTGTTGTAGACACAGAACATGATTACGACAAGTTTTGGAGTAAAATAGCACAAGATAATGATTTGAAAATAAATAACTTTCCTGATATAATAAAAGGAATGACCTTAAATTCAATTATAGAACTTTATTTTGCTATCTCCAGTCCTGAAGAGAAACAGGCTATAAGACAGTCTTGCTACGACATGGAACAATCTATCGATTATAAAAAGATAATAATTCCGGGTGTACTCGATTTTATTCAATATATCAAAAAAGAAGGCTATAAAGTAGGTTTGGTAACCAGTTCCCCTGCAAGTAAAGTAAAGGTTGCTCTTGCTCAACTATCATTAGAGGATGCATTTGATACTGTTATTACATCGGATAGTATAAAGAAAGGAAAACCCGATCCGATGGGATATGTTTTAGCTAAGAACAACTTAGGTGTTTTGTCTTCCGAATGCGCTGTATTTGAAGATTCTTTTACAGGCATAAAAGCGGCTACATATGCATTTATGCGTGTGATTGGGATTTCCACTACATTATCGGCCGATTATCTGAAAGATTATACTTATGCGGTTGTATCTGACTTTTCGGACACTGATAAATTGAAAACACTTCTGGCATAGAAATAAATTTAAATATCCGTAATCAAAGAGTGCCTC